>Ga0207748_1000854_pt1 | contig 9855 bp, 9 predicted proteins | sample HigsolmetaGSP13D_FD_184841 | JGI IMG/M metagenome (GOLD analysis project Ga0207748, IMG submission 184841) | High solid enriched microbial communities from the Joint BioEnergy Institute, USA - SP1-3-D (SPAdes) | ecosystem: Engineered > Bioreactor > SSF (Solid state fermentation) > Aerobic >... | reverse complement strand
GACAAAGGATGTATTACAGGCGAAATTGGTGGCACCGATCAATCCACGGAACCGTAAAGATAAACCAACTACCACCCGGGGGATTGAAAAAATCAACCGGTACGGCACTCCCATCTGTATCAGTGGATATAAAATGGAACTTAGAGGATCTGATCGGGCAAAGGGGCAATATATTTACACTTGTCCTGTATTTCATCCAAATGCCAAGCAAGAAGGTCTCACCTGCCCGCTAGCGAATCACGCGGAATGTTGTAATGGGGCAGGACAAGGAAGAGTATTTAGGATAGACTTTGATCAAACGCCTCAAGTAGATGTCGAGTTGCCTCAACATGGTCGCACATTTGAAGTGTTATATAGTGCCAGAACGGTCATCGAACGAATCTTTGGCATTCTAAAAGACGGATACAGTCTCCGTCGTGTTCACAAGCGTGAGAAACAGGCAGTTGAAGCTCATGTAGACCGATGCATGATATCTATGCATATCATGGCAAATATGGCGTACCATCAGACAGGAAAGGCCAATTGTGGATGGACACGCAATCGGCTGCAAAGAGCAAATTAAGTTATTCACAGGTGGATATGTGAATAACTCAAATGAACGTTTTCTTTCCATAAAGGGTAGTGAGAAAAACCATTTTGTGAAGGCGGGATACGTATGCCCTTTTTTGAAGAAAAATGACCGTTTTACTTCTATTGAATTAAAAATCTGGATGTAAATTGAAAATCTGGATGAAAAGGCAAAAAAAAATCGGGATAATTAATTTTCCAGAGCCTCGCTCAAGGGTATATTTTTATTTTGGCAGAGGCTCTTATTTAATTTCCCACCGAATGGTAGAAAAAAATCATCTACAAAAGTTAATTGATGTTCGGTCTTTTTGTACATCGTAACAGCCTCCAAGTGCAAGGTTTTTTACGTGTTTCCTTTGAAATCCTTACACTTTATATTCGACAAAAGTAGCCAAAATCCTTGTCAAATCTGGAATTTTTGCTTATTCAGCAAGCCCTATATAAATTTTCAGTAAAAATCGGTGAATATAGTTCTCTTTGTTTTATATTATCTAATTTATTGATGATGTTGAGAATGATCCATTGGTATCTCCTGGCCAGGCTCTTGTCCTGGAGTTTGATTGATTTCTACAACCGTTTGTACTAATGCTGTAGCGACAATAACAATAGATATTATCCCAAATTACGAAAGTGCAGCGATTTGATAGCTAAAATCCACACACGTGGAAGTAAATGTAAAATATGGAATCCAAATCTATAATTTTGCCGTCGAGTTTTGGGAATCTGCTACTATTACAGAAATTGTTGATTCTTGCTCAATGGGTAGAAAGGAGCGAAGATTCATGAAATATTCAAAGGAGACATTACAAAAGAAATTTTCGTCTGTAAAAGCTTCACTTGAAATCGAAGGCTTAAAAGTAACAAAAGAAATTGAGGATCTAGTCATTGCAAAAGCAGCAGGAGAGATTTCTTTTGAACAGTTTAAACGTGAAGCAGTTAGGTTGGCAGGGAAACAGTGAATCGGTATGCTGCCCTTGACCTCTGTTTCAATACTGTCTTTTAACCAAAAAAAATAATCCACCCTTGAGTTTATAGGCCACGGGTGGATTATTCTGCCTAAAGCCGATCCCCCTTGAAGATCGTATCCGTATTATACACGATTACAATTGTATCACGAAATCGATAAAAATATTCTGAAATATCTGCTATTTTATCGTGGTAGAAAAATGCAAGAGCATAAGGAATTTTTGCCCCCACCGAAGGTGTGGGATCAGGCAGTGCCTGATAAAACGATGGGTACAAAAAAAAGACGATTCGCCCACAAATATCCCATTAAAATCCCACGTTTAGCCCACTAAAATCCCACAAATAGTCCACGCTTGTCCCACATTTAGTCCACTAATATATCCCTGTAATCTCATCACTATATACTGTTCCGAAACTTTTTAACAGAATGAAATATCCCTATCATTCAAATAAATGTTTGACTATCAAAAGGAAAGGGGGTACAATATATTCAAATGAACATTTGAATATAAAGAGGTGACATTAATGAGCACCAAAGACACTTGCGAAATTTATTGTTATGACGAAGAAAAAGTGAATCGAATACAAGGCGAATTAGCTAAACACGATATAAGTAGTGTTGCCCTATTATTTAAAGCCATTGCAGATGAAAACAGAACAAAAATCGTTTTTTCACTTTGTCAGGATGACGAATTGTGTGTGTGTGATGTTGCCAACATTATTGGTTCTTCTGTCGCAACAGCTTCTCATCATTTACGGACTCTTCATAAACAAGGAATAGTGAAATATCGAAAAGAAGGAAAAATGGCATTTTATTCACTGGAAGATGAACATATTAAACAATTAATCACGATTGCTTTAGCCCATAAGAAAGAAGTGAAAGTGAATGTCTAATCAACAAACCTTACCATCTGAACAAGAAATGAAAACCTATCGCGTTCAAGGATTATCTTGTACAAATTGTGCAGCCAAATTTGAAAATAACGTGAAAAATTTAGAAGGTGTAAAGGACGCAAAAGTAAATTTTGGAGCATCCAAAATTACAGTTTATGGTGAAACAACGATTGAAGAATTAGAAAAAGCAGGGGCCTTTGAGAATTTAAAGATTCAGGATGAAAAAGAACAAAGGATAGAGTATAAGCCTTTTTGGAAGGAAAAAGAAAATATTAAGGTTTATATTTCGGCTGCATTGCTCATTATTAGTTGGTTTCTAGGAAGGCAATTTGGTGAAAATAATATTATCCCTACGATTGGATATGCTGCATCGATTTTAATAGGTGGATATTCCTTATTTATTGAAGGCCTTAGAAATTTAAGTAAATTTAAATTCGATATGGATACGCTCATGACGATCGCCATAATAGGAGCCGCGTTGATTGGACAATGGGGTGAAGGAGCAACCGTTGTGATCCTTTTCGCCATTAGCGAAGCCTTAGAGCGTTATTCAATGGATAAAGCTCGTCAATCGATTGGAATGTTGATGGATATCGCTCCAAAAGAAGCGTTAATTCGCCGTGAAAATGAAGAAATAATGGTTCACGTGGAGGATATTCAAATCGGTGATATTATGATCGTCAAGCCTGGGCAAAAATTAGCGATGGACGGAATAGTTATAAAGGGTACATCCACATTAAATGAGGCTGCTATCACTGGAGAAAGTGTTCCAGTAACCAAAACCATTGATGATGAGGTCTATGCTGGCACATTAAATGAAGAAGGATTATTAGAAGTAAAAGTAACCAAACGGGTTGAAGATAACACATTATCGAAAATTATTCATTTAGTAGAAGAAGCTCAAGCAGAGAAAGCACCTTCTCAAGCATTTGTTGATAAATTTGCAAAATATTACACACCAGCTATCATCATTTTGGCTACATTAATTGCGATTATTCCACCGTTATTATTCGGAGGAGATTGGAGTTACTGGATATATGAAGGATTAGCTGTATTAGTGGTTGGTTGCCCTTGTGCCTTAGTTGTTTCAACTCCAGTTGCAGTAGTTACTGCCATAGGAAATGCGGCAAGAAACGGTGTTTTAATTAAAGGTGGGATTCATTTAGAAGAAGCAGGTCACTTAAAGGTTATTGCTTTTGATAAAACAGGTACACTTACAAAAGGTATTCCAGCGGTTACAGATATTGTGACATTTGGTGGAAATGAAAATGAGTTGATGACGATTACAGCTGCCATCGAAAAGGGTTCCCAGCATCCACTTGGTACAGCCATTATAAGAAAAGCAGAAGAAAATGGATTGAATATTAATGGAGTTTCGGTTGAAGAGTTTCAATCCATTACAGGTAAAGGCGTAAAAGCGAAAGTAAATAATGAAATGTATTATGTAGGAAGTTCAACTCTTTTTGAAGAATTGCACGGTAGTATCGAAAACGATAAAAAACAAAAAATTGAAAAGATGCAAACACAAGGGAAAACGGTGATAGTGTTAGGAACGGAAAAAGAAATTCTTTCGTTTATTGCTGTTGCTGATGAAATAAGAGAATCATCGAAATCCGTGATCCGTAAACTTCATCAAATTGGAATTGAAAAAACTGTTATGCTTACAGGTGATAACAAAAGAACAGCAGAAGTCGTCGGAAAAGAAGTAGGTGTTTCTGATATTAAGGCCGATTTGCTACCAGAAGATAAATTAAATTTCATTAAAGAACTTCGAGGGAAAAATCAAGGTGTCGCAATGGTCGGTGATGGTGTGAACGATGCACCTGCTCTTGCAGCTTCAACTGTTGGTGTTGCGATGGGAGGAGCTGGAACCGATACAGCATTAGAAACAGCTGATATTGCGTTAATGTCTGATGATTTAAGTAAATTGCCATATACCATCAAATTAAGTCGTAAGGCTTTATCTATCATCAAACAAAACATTACATTCTCTTTAGCAATTAAATTAGTAGCATTGTTGTTAGTAATCCCCGGTTGGTTAACGCTTTGGATAGCGATATTTTCCGATATGGGAGCAACATTACTTGTAACGCTAAACAGTTTAAGGTTATTGAAGGTTAAAGAATGATGAATAACAAGGAAAAAGACCATCCTACCTAAGGTGGTCTTTTTATTTCGTTCAATGTATGAATTTGTATAAAAACATACATTCATTTTCGCTTATTCTCTTGTCTTTTCCCTTTTTCTTCGATAGGATTGAGACATCCTACAAAATCGTACATTCAAATCGTTGATTTTTAAAGGGAAGGAGAAAAGATGACGACACCAAAAAATGTGCAGCCAATCCGTAGTCAGCAGCAATTAGACGATATGAAATGGGCGTTAAAACGCCACTGTTTGCCCCGAGATTACATTTTATTTGTGTTAGGGTGTGAAACAGGCCTACGGGTTGGAGACCTGCTTAAAATCAAAACTGAAGCGATTCTGAGGCTGAAAAACAAAAAAGAGAAGGTTTTACGAGTAAAAGAAGGAAAAACCCAAAAAATCCGCGATATTTATATTGGCCATTGTTTTGAGGAAGTGTATGAATACGCAGCTGGATTAGACAGTGAGTGGCTCTTTCCATCCAGGAAAGGAAACCGGCCGATTACACCGACACAGGCTTATCGCCAGCTGAAAAAGGCGGCTGATTTTGCCGGAGTAGAGCATGTTGGTAATCATACGCTCAGAAAAACATTTGGCTATTGGTTTTATAAAGCCACGAAGGATATTGCCATGTTGCAAGAGATTTTGAACCATTCTCATCCTTCTGTTACTCTCCGTTATATCGGGATCACAGAAGAAGAAACTCAAAATGTCTTGAAACATTTTAGCGTGTTTCAGGATAAATAAAAATTCGGACTGTACAAAATGACAGTCCAAAAATTTTACTCCGAATAGCTTGTAGCTATTCTTTTTTATTTCTACGAATCTGATCGCAAATCTTATTTCAGTTTGCTAGTCTCGAAGGCATACATCTCCTGCGCGCACCCACCATTATTAGGCTGCAATGTTGAAAAAATTGTCAAAAACACAAAAATATTGTAAAATAATATAAATTTTTCAATAATTGGCATTATCTTATTATTATCACCATACACACGGTTGGTAAAAAAGGGGGGAAGCTTAATGATTAAAATTAGTTCACTTTTGGATCAAGAAAAAAATCAAAGAGGGAATGGAAAAAGGTATTCTAAAGGAATGGATGATTACCACCTATTCTGATTTTCGAAACTCGTTACTTGATGATTCTGCTCCATATCCTTGTTATTTTGCAGTAGAAGCAGAAAAAAATGGGCTTATTCGTTATATATTTGCTGAATCGGCTTACGATACGCATGAATTATTAAATATTAGAGACGGAGTTTATGAATACATAAAAAGCTACAAATCTATAGGTAAAAGAACGACACTAGTTATCTTTTTTAAACCTTCAGAAAATGAATTGCGAGCAGAAGACTATAAAAAACAATTTTGGAATGTTGTTAAATTTTTGAATGAAAATGATCCGGAACCTTGGCCTTCCGAAATTCCAAAAGATCCAAATCATCCTGAATGGGAGTTTTGTTTTGGAGGAGAACCCATCTTTTTAGTTTGCCGGGCGCCGTTTTATTCGGATAGGAAAAGTAGATTTACTGCTAATGGTCTTGAAATTACGATGCAACCTCGTGGTACACTTGACGATATTACGGCTGATACGAAATTGGGTCAACAGTCTTGTCCATCGAAAAACCATATTTAGACTCTTTGATATAGTTTTCCAGACAGGCTCTCTGATTGTAAAATCTCCAAATATCCATAGGTTCCCAGTCCATCGTTGTCACAATGGCTTCATAATCCCAGAGAAAATCAAACAATTGAAGCTGGTCTTCCTCATACTTGTCAGCTTTTCGGATGACCGCAACTCTTCTTGGCTTTTCCCAGGAAGTTGCTTGGTAGTAGACTGTTTTTCCCTCTATAACAATCAGCTCATCATCAACATACCGGATCCACGGAGAATTGTCGTTTTCAACATACTTTTTCAATCTTGATGTCCATTTCAGTTTGCCGGCGTAGTTAATCTTCTGCTGCTCCCAATAACTGTAAAACTTTTCTCCGCCAAATCCCTTGTCAAAACGGGCGTACCGGATAAGGTACTGAGCGGAAAGCAATCGATAGGTTTCCTCGGCAAATTCAATTCCGTTGTCAGCTGAATGGACGTTTCCCGGTCTTAGCACACCGTTTAAGCAAAGATGGGATTTTCCTTCAAAAACGAGAAGGGGGTGGTAGCTTTTTCTGCCCGGCTTATGGGGGTTCACCCCGATTTTTGCTCCCTCCTGGTTTCCATAAACCGTTTCGACACTTGAATCAAAGTCAAGAATGAGATCGGAATCCAGCCATGGTTCGATGATGTCCATCACCCGTTCTTTGAATTCTATGGCAGCATCCTCGATTTTCTCCAACCTTAATAGATCCTTGCTTAAAAGCGTATAATGCAGGCATTTCCCCCCTAAGAAAGCACGAATCAAAGGGTCATTCTGGAGTGATTGAAAATGAAACATACGGGAGCAATCTGCCATCCAGCCCGCAATCAGATATACAAATATTTTACTTAGAGGAAATTTGGCATTGTCTTTCTTTAAGCAATCAAACCCCCGGAAAGTCTGCTGGATTTTCATCCGTTCCAGAAATTGCAGAAATGGGAGGATGCCACTAAATTTTGTACTATTCTTTAAATTGAATTCATATTTAATTCTTGAGACAGGAATGATATAATTCACCTTAAAGGTGCCCCCTTTCTTGGTTATTGTTTTTTTCTCAAAATCAATTATACCAGAGGATGGGGCACTTTTTTATTTTAAATTACTATTTTACTTTCGTAATCTGGGTTCATTTATCATTGGAGGGAGGGCATCAGATGAAAAAATTTTTTGCTTTTCAAGTTATGATTGGCTTGATTTTAGGGGCCATAATAGGGGCAATTTTCCCTGATTTCGGGACGAAGTTGAGGCCGGTCGGGGATATGTTTATTCACCTGATCAAAATGATTGTCATTCCGATTGTGTTTACAACAATTGTCGTGGGGGCTTCCGGCGGAAACGGGAATATGAAAAAGATGGGTTCGTTGGGGCTGAAGACGCTCATTTGGTTTGAGCTGGTTACGACGCTTATTTTGGGCATCGGCCTGCTGCTTGTGAATCTCTTAAAACCCGGTGTTGGAGTGGATCTATCGCATCTGGCCAAAACAGATATTTCACAAGTAAAAGCAAACGCGTCCACAGTGGTTGATTTTAAAACGATGATTGTCAACATCATTCCAAACAATATTGTGAATGCAATGGACCAAAATAATTTACTGGCTGTTATTTTCTTTGCCATTCTATTCGGGGTGGCAGCCGGTGCAATCGGGAAAGCAGCCGAGCCGGCATTGAAATTTATGGAATCGGTTTCAAAGGTGATGTTTAAATTGACACAGATGGTCATGGTTACCGCGCCGATCGGTGTTTTTGCCCTGATGGCGTCTTCCGTCGGCCAGTTTGGCATCAGTCTTTTCATTCCGATGGCCAAACTGATCGGGGTTGTCTATCTTGGACTGGCCATCGTCATATTCGGCCTGTTCCCGCTGATTGCCTGGATGTTCAAAATTCCTTATTTTAAAGTATTCCGGATGGTTTGGGACTTATTTCTGATCACTTTTTCAACGACAAGCACAGAAACAGTCCTTCCGCAGCTTATGGAGCGGATGGAAAAATTCGGATGTTCCAAACGTGTTGTCTCGTTCGTTATTCCTGCCGGGCTATCGTTAAATTGCGACGGCTCCACATTGTACCTGTCAGTTGCTTCTATTTTTATTGCCCAGGCATTCGGTATACCGATGAGCCTTGAACAGCAGCTGATTGTCATGGCGGTTTTGATCGCGACTTCAAAAGGCATTGCAGCTGTTCCAATGGGTTCCCTCGTTGTGCTTCTGGCTACGGCAACAGCCGTCGGACTGCCTGCTGAAGGTGTGGCTATTATTGCCGGGATTGACCGGGTGCTGGATATGGCACGCACGGCTTGCAATACACCGGGCCACTGCCTTGCCAGTATTGTTGTTTCCAAATGGGAAAAAGAGTTCCATCCACATGAAGCATTCGCTGCCCGCCCGGAAACACAATCGGTTCGCCAGTCATAAGCGGGAATGGGGCATATGATGTCCCAAAAACCCCTCTATTTGGCTCATGCACTGATGATCCTGAATTTCATGAAACGCTTGTGTGAATAGTGGCTCAAATGAATGATCCTAAACAGCCAACTGTATCATGCTTACAAGGGGCTCCCATCAGCCGTTTAACGACTTTTGGGACAGCCCCTTTTTGGGATCGCAAACGTTTTAAAAAACATTCCTGTTTGAAAGGGAATACAAAAATTTCCATTTGCCGCTGTGAAGTATTATAATGGGGAAGAACTTCAAACCAAGGAGGATGTTTATATGAACAAAGTGGCGATTGTAACAGGCGGCGGAAGCGGTTTAGGACAAGCCGTTGCCTTAAGGCTGGCAAAAGAAGGGATCCATATTGCGGTGGTGGACATTCAAGAAGAAGGCGGAAATGCAACAGTAAAGCAAGCAAAGGCATTAGGGGTTGCTTCCTTTTTTTGTGAAGGCAGATGTTTCAAAGCCGGAAGAAGTGAAAAACTATGTGGATCAAACTGTAGACCGGTTTGGCACAATTGATTACTTCTTTAACAATGCCGGCATTTCAGGGAGCGGAAAATTTTTTCTTGATTCGACGATTGAAGAAATCAATCAAATTGTCGGCATCAATTTATTGGGAGCGCTTTACGGAGCCCGTTATGTTAGTGAAGTCATGGTGAAAAACGGCGGCGGATCCATTGTCAATACTTCTTCAAGTGCAGGCGTCATCGGCCAGGATTCTGTTGTAACATATTCTGCGACGAAACATGGGATTGTAGGTTTAACGAAAAGTTTGGTGGCTGAGTATGCAAAGGATGGGCTGCGTGTGAATGCCATTGCACCAGGCCCGACGGAAACCCCGATGGTAAAAGCTTTTTATGAAGCAAATCCGGAAATGAAAGCGAACGCAACACGCGGAATTCCACAAAAAAGGCTCGGTACGCCGGAAGAAGTGGCAGAACTGGTCACTTTCTTATTGACTTCTAAAGCGGAGTACATAAATGGGGAAGTCATCCGTATTGACGGTGGGTTTACCAATACAAAATAGAATGCAATCAGCGCCCAATTACATAGATTGGGCGCTGCATACGGTTATGGACGGATTGTTTCCGTGTTCCATAACTGGAAGTGTTCTGCATTAAATGTATCCGGACTTCCTTCACATTTAGGCGTTCTGCATTCAGATATCCAACAACATTCACGGTCTTTCTTCAGATTGAATATCTGCATCAAGA
>Ga0207748_1000844_pt1 | contig 10104 bp, 11 predicted proteins | sample HigsolmetaGSP13D_FD_184841 | JGI IMG/M metagenome (GOLD analysis project Ga0207748, IMG submission 184841) | High solid enriched microbial communities from the Joint BioEnergy Institute, USA - SP1-3-D (SPAdes) | ecosystem: Engineered > Bioreactor > SSF (Solid state fermentation) > Aerobic >... | reverse complement strand
CAGGTGATAGAGCAGATCGGCGCTCTCTCCGAGCAGCTCCTCGTCCGTCTGCACCAGCGCGGCGAGCGCGGTTTCCACGCCCTCCTCGCCCACCTTCTGGGCCAGGCGCCGCAGCCCCCCCTGGAACAGGCGCGTGGTGTAGCTGCCCTCGGGGCGTTCACGCTCGCGCGTTTCGATCAGCGCGTCGAGTTCGGCGAGGGTGCCGGCCGGTGCGCCGGCAAAGCAGCTCGGGCGCTGCAGGTGGCAGGTGGGCCCGCGCGGGACCGCCAGCACCAGCAGGGTGTCGGCATCGCAGTCCATCTGCATCGACACCAGTTCGAGCACGTGTCCGGACGATTCGCCCTTGGTCCACAGCCTGCCCTTGCTGCGACTGAAAAAGGTCACCTCGCCGCGGCGCAGGGTCTCGTCGAACGCGGCGCGGTCCATGTAGCCGAGCATCAGCACGCGCAGCGAGGCGGGGTCCTGCACGATCGCCGGCAACAGGCCCCCGCCCTTGGCGAAATCCAGCGCGTCCGGGTCGGGCGCGATGGCGAGGGGTAGCGACGCGGTATCGGATGGGTCGGTCATGGAAGTCGGATCTCGATGGCCTCGGCGGCCAGGGTGCGCTTGAGCGCGGGAATGCCGATGCGGCCGCTGTGGAAGACGCTCGCGGCCAATGCACCGTCGACGTCGGCCTCCAGGAAGGCCGCGGCGAAGTGCGCCGGCGCCCCGGCGCCACCGGACGCGATGAGCGGCACGGGACACACCGCGCGTGCCGCCTGCAGCTGGGCGATGTCGTAGCCCTCGCGCACGCCGTCGTTGTCCATGCAGTTGAGGACGATCTCGCCGGCGCCCAGGCGGACCGCCTCGGCGATCCAGTCCAGGGTGCGGATCGGCAACTCGCGGGTGCGGTCGGGATCGCCGGTGTAGCTGCGCACGCGCCACTCGCCGTCGCTTTCGCGGATCGAATCGATGCCCACGACCACGCACTGCACGCCGAAGGCCTCGGCCAGCTCGGAGATCAGCGCGGGACGCTCCAGCGCCGGCGTGTTGACCGAGATCTTGTCGGCGCCGGCGTGCAGGACCGCGCGCGCGGTGTCCACGTCGCGGATGCCGCCGGCGACGCAGAACGGAATGTCGATCAGCCGCGACACGCGCTCGACCCAGCCACGATCGACCGAGCGCCCCTGCGGGCTGGCCGAGATGTCGTAGAACACCAGTTCGTCGGCGCCCGCGTCGCGGTAGCGCAGCGCCAGATCGACGATGTCGCCCATGTCGACGTGGTCGCGGAACCGCACGCCCTTGACCACGCGCCCGTCGCGCACGTCGAGGCAGGGAATGATGCGGCGGCTCAGCATGCCAGCGACTCCGCGACGCCGAGCCGGCCTTCGAGCAGCGCGCGCCCGAGCACGATGCCGGCGCAGCCCCGACGCTTCGCGGCGCGCACGTCCGCAACGTCGCGCACGCCCCCGGATGCCTGCACCTGCAGGCCGGGCACGAGCGCCTGCAGGTGCGCGTACAGATCGAGATTGGGCCCCGACAGCATGCCGTCGCGGGCGATGTCGGTGCTCAGCAGGTGCTGCAGGCCGCCTTGCGCGTAGCGTGCCGCCAGCACGTCGAGCGTGTCGTCGGCGGTTTCGGTCCAGCCGTGCACCGGCAGGCGCCAGCTGCCGGCGCGGTCCTGTCGCGTGTCGAGCGCGACCGTGACATGCTCGGCACCGAAGCGCTCGATCCACCCCAGGACGCGGTCGGGCTCGCGCACGGCCAGCGAGCCGACGACGACGCGCTCGGCACCGGCGTCGAGGATGCGGCCTACGTCGTCCTCGGTCCGCACGCCGCCGCCGGTCTGCACGCGCAGGCCGGTCCCGGCACGGATGCCGCGCAGCAGCGGTGCCAGCGTGTAGCCGCCCTCCCGCGCTGCATCGAGGTCGACCAGATGCAGCCACTCGGCGCCGGCTTCGGCATAGGCCGCGATCTGCGCCAGCGGGTCGTCGCCATAGCGGGTTTCCTGCGCGTAGTCGCCCTGCGCGAGCCGCACGACCCGGCCATGGCGGATGTCGATCGCGGGATAGACGGTGAACGCCATGACTCAGGCCTCGAAATCGGGTGACAGGAAATTGCGCAGCACGCGCGCGCCCACGCCGGCCGAACGCTCGGGGTGGAACTGCGCGCCGGCGATGTGGCCGCGACGCACCGCCGCAGCGAACGGGATGCCGTGCTCGCCGGCCAGCACGCAGTCACCGGTGACCGGCGCGGCGAAGCTGTGGACGAAGTAGGCCTGCGCGCCATCCACACCCGCGACCAGCGCGTCGTCGCGCACGGCGCGCAGCGTGCTCCAGCCCATGTGCGGCACGCGCAGGCCGGGGCCACCGGGCAGGCGCGCCACGCGCCCCGGCAGCAGTCCGAGTCCCGCGACCTCGCCTTCGGCCGAGGATTCGAAGAGCAGCTGCATGCCGACGCAGATCCCCAGCAACGGGCGCTCGAGCGTGCGCAGCACGTCGACCAGACCGAGCTGCTGCAAGCGCGCCATGACCTGCGCGGCCGTGCCGACGCCGGGCAGGATCACCCGGTCGGCGCTGCGGATGCTGGCGGCATCGGTGACGAGCGCGGCGTCGACGTCCAGACGCTCGAAGGCATAACGCACCGAACCGGTGTTGGCGCCGCCGGCGTCGACGATCACGACGCGCATCAGAGCACGCCCTTCGTACTCGGCAACGCATCCCCGCTCCGCCGCAGCGCCTGGCCCAGCGCCCGCGCGAAGGCCTTGAAGCAGGCTTCGACCTTGTGATGGTCGTTGTCGCCCTCGACCTTCAGGTTGAGGTTGAGCGCGGCGGCATCGCAGACCGAGCGGAAGAAGTGCTCGACCAGTTCGGTCGGCATGTCGCCGACGCGCTCGCGCACGAAGGTGCCGTCGAAGACGAGGTACGGGCGTCCGCCGAAGTCCAGTGCGGCGCTGGCGAGCGTCTCGTCCATCGGCAGGGTGAAGCCGTAGCGGCCGATGCCGCGCTTGTCGCCGAGCGCCTCGCGCAGCGCCTGGCCCAGCGCGATGCCGGTGTCCTCGATCGTGTGGTGCTCGTCGATCTGCAGATCGCCTTCGGCCCGCACCGTCAGCGCGATGCCGGCGTGCTTGCCGATCTGGTCGAGCATGTGGTCGAAGAACGGCAGGCCCGTCGAGACCTGGGCATCGCGTGCGGCATCGAGGTCGAGCTCCACGCGGATCCTCGTTTCCTTCGTGTTGCGCACCACCGTCGCGCGGCGCGGCGCATCGCACAGTTCGTGGGCGATCCCGGCCCAGTCCCACTCGCCGCCGAACTGCGGCGTGCGCAGCTTGAAGCCGCGGATCTTCAGATTCTCGGCGAACTGGATGTCGGTGTCGCGGTCGCCGACCATCGCCGAGCCGTCGAGATCGATGCCGCGGTCGCGCAGGTAATGCATCACCAGGCCCAGCGCCGGCTTGCGCGTGGGCGCGTTGTCGGCCGGCCAGCTCGTGTCGACCAGCACTTCGCGGAAGGTGATGCCCTGGCTTTCGAAGATCCGCAGCATCAGATCGTTCGGGCCGTCGAACGTCGCCTGCGGATAGCTCTCGCTGCCGAGGCCGTCCTGGTTGGTCACGATGACGAACTCGAAACCGGCATCGCGCAGGCGCAGCAGCGCCGGGATCACGCCCGGCACGAAGCGCAGCTTCTCGAAGCTGTCGATCTGGAAATCGGCCGGTTCCTCGATCAGGGTGCCGTCGCGGTCGACGAACAGGATCTTCTTGCCACGCACGCTCATGCGGCGATCTCCAGCGATTGCAGGGCCGACAGCACGCGCGCGTTCTGCGCAGGCGTCCCGAGACTGATGCGCAGCGCGTCGCCGAGCTGCGGCGCGGCGCGCTGGTCGCGCACCACGATGCCGGCGGCGAGCAGCGCGGCGAAGGCGCGATCGGCATCGTCGAAACGCACCAGCAGATAGTTGCCGGCCGAGCCGTAGACGCGACGCACGCCGCCGGTCGATGCGAGCGCGGCGGCGAGCGCATCGCGCTCGGCGATGGTCTCGGCGGTGCGCGCCCGGGTGACTTCGAGCGCAGGCGGCGACAGACCCGCCAGCGCCAGGTCGGCACAGGGCGTGGGCACCGGGTACGGCGCCTGGCAGCGGCGCAGCACCGCGATCAGATCCGGTGTGCCGATCGCCACGCCGATGCGTGCCGCCGCCAGGCCGTGCGCCTTCGACAGCGTGCGCAGCACGACGACGTTCGCGTGCGCGGCGAGCAGCGTCGTCGCCGACGGCGCATCGGCGAATTCGATGTAGGCCTCGTCGACGACGACCAGCGCGCGACCGGCGAGCGCGGTCGCGAGTGCGGCGACATCGGCCAGCGGCACCAGGCCGCCGGTCGGGTTCGATGGCGAGCACAGGAACACGAGCTTGGCGTTGCGTGCCAGGGCCGTCTCGCGCACCGCGTCGATGTCGACCTCGAAACCGCCTGTGCCGTCCACGAGTGGCACGTCGACGAAGGCCGCGCCCTGCAGACGCGCACTGACCGCGTACATGCCGAACACCGGCGGCGTCGCCAGCACCGCATCGCGGCCGGGCACGCACAGGGCGCGCACCAGCAGGTCGATGGCCTCGTCGCTGCCGCGTCCGATCAGCAGCTGCGCCGGCGCCACGCCGTACAGCGCGGCCAGCGTGGCCTGCAGGTCCGGCGGCTGCGGTGATGGATAGCGGCGGCAGCGACCGTCCGCGTCGCCCGGATTCGCCCACGGCGCCTCGTTGGCGTTGAGCCAGACGTCGCCGTCCAGCGCCTGGGAACGCGCCGACGCGTAGCCCGTGAAATCGCGCAGGTCCTCGCGCACCAGATCGAATACGCCGCTCATGCCGTCGCCTTCCCGATGCGCAGCGCGACCGCGTTCGCGTGGGCATCCAGTCCTTCGGCGCGCGCCAGTGTGACCGCGTCCGGTCCGATCGCCCGGATGCCCGCGGCCGAGGCCGACTGCACGCTGACCAGATTCTGGAAACTGGCGACGCTGACGCCGCTCCACGCGCGTGCGGCGCCGCCGGTCGGCAGCACGTGGTTGGTGCCGCTGCAGTAGTCGCCCAGCGCCTCGGGCGTCCAGTCGCCGAGGAAGACCGAGCCGGCGACCTCGACCCGGTCCAGCCAGTTGCGCGGACTGCGCAGCGCCAGGATCAGGTGTTCGGGCGCGTAGCGGTTGCTGATCCCGAATGCGGTCCCGAGCGTGTCGACGCGCAGCAGGCGCGAGCGCGCCATGGCCTGGCGTGCGATCGCCGCGCGCGGCAGAGCCGCGAGCTGGACCGACAGCTCCGCGCGCACCTTTTCCAGCAGCGCATCGTCGTCGGACAGCAGCAGCACCTGCGAATCGGGACCGTGTTCGGCCTGCGACAGCAGGTCGGCCGCGACGAAGGCGGCATCGGCGCCGGCATCGGCGATCACCAGTACTTCCGAGGGACCGGCCGGCATGTCGATCGCGACCGTGCCCGACTGCGCCACCTGCTGCTTGGCCTCGGTGACATAGCTGTTGCCGGGGCCGAACAGCTTGTCGCAGGCCGGCACGCTCGCGGTTCCGAACGCGAGCGCGGCGATCGCCTGCGCGCCGCCGAGCTTGAACACGCGGTGCACACCGGTCAGGCGCGCGGCCACCAGCACCGCCGGATCGGCGCTGCCGTCGGGGCGCGGCGGCGTACACAGCACGACCTCGCGGCAGCCGGCGATGCGTGCGGGCACGCCCAACATCAGCGCGGTGGAAGGCAGTGGCGCGGTCCCTGCGGGCACGTACAGGCCGACGCGGGGGATCGGGCGCACGATGCGCGCGCACTCGACGCCAGTCGCGGTTTCGACCGAATAGCCCTTGGGCGCGCCGGCGGCATGGAAGCGTTCGATGCGCGCCGCGGCGTTGACCATCGCGGCCCGCAGTTCGGCCGGCACGGCGACCTCGGCGGCGGCGAATTCCGCTTCGCCGACTTCGAAGTCGTCGAGCACCACCCGGTCGAAGCGCTCGGTCAGGTCGCGCAGGGCCGCGTCGCCCCGCGTGCGCACATCGTCGAGCACGTCGGCGACCGCGGCGCGCGTCTGCGCGGCGACCGTCTGCGTCGGGCGACGCAGCAGTTCGGTCCGCGCATCGGCATCGGCGTCGCACCAGTCGACGATCGCGGGAATCGCCGCGTCGATCTGCACGGAAGCGTTCGCGCTCATGCCAGCATCCGCTCCACCGGCAACACCATCACGCCCGCGGCGCCGGCCTGCTTGAGCGCTTCGAGTCGCGGCCAGGTCATTTCGCCGTGGCAAAGCACCTGCAGCGCGACGCGATCGCTGCCATCGACCTGCAGCAGCGTCGGCGCTTCGGCATCGGGCAGCAACTTGAGCAGCGCGTCCACTCCGTCGCGGCGCGACTGGAACATCACCAGGCGGCTGTCGCGCAGACGCAGCACGCCGTCGAGACGTCGCAGCAGCAGCGCGGCGAGTTCCCCGCGCGCATCGGCGAACGGCGTGACCGGCCCGGCCAGCACCGCCTCGCTGGTCATCAGCGTGACCGCAGGCTTGAGCTGGTTGGCGGTCAACGTCGCGCCACTGGACACCAGGTCGCAGATCACGTCGGCCTGCCCGAGTCGCGGTGCGATCTCGACCGAACCCGACAGCGTCACGATCGTGGCCTGCACATCGTTGGCGTCGAGCCACTGCTGCAACAGGCCCGGATAGCTCGTTGCGATACGGCTGCCCTGCAGCTGCGCCGGGCCGGTCCAGTCCTGCGATTCTGGAATCGCGATGTCCAGCCGGCAGCCGCCGAATCCCAGGCTTCGGAGCGCCTTCGACACCTGCGGCTGGCCGCGCAGCGCGCGCTCGGCCGCGACCTCGTCGAGCACGTTGCGGCCGACGATGCCGTAGTCGCAGACGCCGTCGGCGAGCAGACCGGGAATGTCGTCGTCGCGCACCAGCAGCAGGTCCACCGGCAGGGTCTCGCCGTAGCAGAACAGCTTGTCGCGGCTCTCGCGCCAGGACAGGCCGCAGGACGCCAGCAGCGAACGCGCCGGGTCGCTGAGGCGGCCCGACTTCTGGATGGCGATACGCAGGCGGTCGCGCGGGGCGCCGCCGTTCACAGGACTCATGGGGTGACCTCAGTGGGATTCTTGGGTGCGTGCCGCGCGGCGCGCCGCGATCGCATAGCCGCCGGCGCCGCGATCGAGCGTGCGCGCGACCCGGCCGACCGTGGTCACGCTGACGCCGGTGCGCTCGTGGATCTCGCGATACGGCACGCCCTGCTGCAGCAGCGGCACCACGCGCCAGCGATCGACCAGCGCTTCCAGCTCGGCCGGCGTGCACAGATCATCGAGGAAACGCGCGACCTCGTCGGCCGTCTTCAACTGCGCGAACGCACGCGCCAGCGCCGTCAGCGAGGCACTGGCTTCATGGTCCGGCAGGGGTTCGGGGCGCTGCTTCACGGGATCGGGCGGTTGTTTCAATGTAATAGCGTGCTAATACATTACTCCAATCCCGTTCGAAGTCAAACCGGGTCGCCCGCCCGCCGACGACGTGTTCCAATCGATTCATTCACTCCGCGAAGGATCGCGATGCTCCGGACCCGCCTCGTCTTCTGTCTCGCCTTGCTGCTGGCTGCACCGGTCACTGCCATCGACGATGTGACACCTGCCCCGCCCTTCGACACCGCGGCGGATCTGGAACACTGGCTCTCGCGCAACGCCTCGCCACTGGACCTGATGCCACCATGTGCGCGCGCGTTGTTTCTGGATTCGCTGGGCTTCGGACCACAGGGTCTGCACACATTGCCGGTCGACACCCTGCTCGCCGAACTGACCACAACCGAAGCCGCGGCGGTGTACCGCTTGCTGTTCGAGGGCGAGTCGCCGTTCCAAGGCCTCACCCCGGAAGAAGCGGCGCGCCTGCGCAGGGCGCGCGCCGAAGGTCGGCTGGCGCCGCCGAGCAAGGAGGTACTCGATGCCTATCGCGACTGGCAGGACGCCTCTGTGCAGATCCCGCCGGATGCCCAGGGCACAGCGCGCATCGATCGGTTGATCGCGCGCGAGGTCGCCTCCGATCGAGACAGCGGCGAGGATCTGCGCCTGTTGCATCGCGCGGCGGTGCAGCGCGCCGCAGAGGCTCCCGACAGCCCCCGTATCGACGACGCGCTCGCTCTGCACGCACGTCTCCAGGCGCGCGACCTCGCGATGCGCAACGACCATCGCGATCTGCAGCAGGCCCTGCTGCGCAGCGGCCGTATCGAGCAGGCCCGGGACTTCACTGCAAGCCTTCCGGATGCCGGGCTTTCGCCGGTCCCGACACTCGACACCTCGCGCCCCTTGCCCGGGGGCGCAATCGGCATCTGGACCATCCAGGCGGACGACGGCACCGTACCGACGCTGCGGCTGGACGCCATCGACCTCGGCAACCGCATCGTCGTCGTGTCTTCGCCCGGCTGCGGGTTCAGCAACGCGGCGGCGGCCGCGATTCCGGAAGATCCGGAACTCGGCCCCCTGTTCGCACAGCATGCGACCTGGCTCATCGCGCCGACCGCGATCGCCGAGACCACGGCGCTGCGCCACTGGAACCGGCGCCACGCCGCCACGCCGATCCACATCGCCGCCGACGCCACGCAATGGCCGATGGACTTCGACACCACGCCGCAGTTCCTGGTGTTCCGCGATGGCGTGGTGGTCGAACGCTTCGGCCGCTGGCAGCGCGACGGCAGTGATCGCGACGCACTGCGCGCGATGCTGGTCCGCGCCGGATTGCTGCGTTCCACCAGCCCGGCACCGCCGGCGGGCGACAATCCGCCACAGGCTTCCGGGCAGGCGTAATCCATGCGCGAGCGGTTGCAGGCGATGCTCGATGCAGGGCGCGATGACGCGCTGCTGCGCTTCGGGCTGGGCAATGTGTGCCTGCAGGCCGGTGATGCGGAGGCGGCCGCCGCGCACCTCGCGGCGGCGACGCGACACGACGCGGACTACTCGGCCGCCTGGAAGCTGCTCGGCAAGGCGCTGCTGGCGCTGGGTCGCGAGGGCGATGCCGAAGTTGCCTGGCGCGCCGGCCTGGACGCGGCGACGCGACGCGGTGACGTCCAGTCGAGTAAGGAGATGACGGTGTTCCTGCGGCGGATCGAGCGCAGCCGCACGCAGCCTGGGTAGGGCGCAGCGAAACCCATCGTTGCGGTGATTCGGTCATCAACGCCAGTCGGCGGAATCTCGCTTCACTGTGCAGGGATGTTTCCTGATCGCCGGAACTCGCCCACCGGCGCAGCGCGTGCACACTTCACCATGATGGGTTTCGCTGCGCTCTACCCATCCTACGAACAGAGCGGCTTCCGATGGACGCGGATCAGTCAGCCAGCAGCTCGCGGTGCAGGCCCAGCCACGCCAGTGCGACACCGCACAGCGCCGCCAGCGACGACATGAACACGCGCGCGGCGAGGAAGTCGGGGTCGTGGATCTTCTGCAACGCGATGCGGGCGTAGACAGGCGACTCGAGCTTGACCACTCCCATGTAGAACAAGTGCCAGGCGTCGATGCCGGCGGCGACCGCGATCGCGGCGACGCAGCTCCAGCCCAGGGCGTGACCCTGGGGCCAGCGCCACTTCGTGCCCAGCCGGTGGAACAGCAGATAGAACACCGCGCCGATCGCCAGCGCGATCAGCGCGGCCTCGAGGACACCCGGCCAGCCGAAGTGCAGCGGCAGGTTCAAGCGGCGTCCCGGCCCGGCACGCGCCAGCGCGGCAGCACGCCGAGCAGTGCGCCGTCGGCGACCAGCTTCACCGCGGCGGACACTTCGCCATCGAGCGCACGGTCGCGGTCGAGGAACGGAATCGCCTCGCGCACCACTGCATGGGCCGCGGCGACGACGCTGCCCGGATGGAAGGGCTCGCACGCGGCCAGTTCGGCGCGCAGGCCTTCGACCTCGTCGACGAAGGCGCCGCGCGTCGGGCGGTCGGATGCCGGGCCGCCCTGCACCTTCGCCGCCAGGGCTTCCGCATCGCCACGCCGCGCCAGATCACGCGCGGCATTGATCATGTCCACGCGCAGGTCCAGCGCCTGGGCGGCGGTGTAGATCTCCAGCGCCAGCACCTTGCCCAGATCCTCGGCCATCGACAGCACGTGGCGCGCCTCGTTGGTGCCCATCGACAC
>Ga0207748_1000826_pt1 | contig 10297 bp, 9 predicted proteins | sample HigsolmetaGSP13D_FD_184841 | JGI IMG/M metagenome (GOLD analysis project Ga0207748, IMG submission 184841) | High solid enriched microbial communities from the Joint BioEnergy Institute, USA - SP1-3-D (SPAdes) | ecosystem: Engineered > Bioreactor > SSF (Solid state fermentation) > Aerobic >... | reverse complement strand
CCCCACGAGGCATATCCATAGGCGTTCGTACTCGTGGGATCGAGCAGCTGTTGCCAGACCGCCGCCGCCTCCTGGCGTGTCACGGGCCTGCCTTCCTGCGCCTCGATGCCGGTGACGTAGGCCTGGAACTCCTTGTCGAGATACGCATGGTTCATTTCGACATGGACGTCGTCGATCGCATGATTGATTTCATGCGGTACGGCATTGACGGCCTGCCACTCCTCCATCGAATCCGGCGTGATCGGCTGGTTGTCCTGTGCGACATCCCGGCCGCCCATGGTCACCACGCGCGTCCCTGGATTGGAGTGCGCAGCCGATCCCATCGACTGGTCCCATTCGATGGAGTACCCCTCGGAGGGGTCGAGCAGCTTCTCGAGCGTGTTGTCGAGAATGGTGCGGTCCCCGCCGTTGTCGAAGGTGCTCATGTAGGCGATGGTCTTGAGCGTCTGCTGCTGTTCGCCCAGCGGCATCGCCTGGAACCAGTCGAGATCGATCAGGCGGTCGAGATTGCCCACCGCGACGGTGTCGGGCTGATGGCGGACCTGGCTCAGTACCGCCGTCTGCGCGGCGGCGTCGAGAGCCTGGAACTCGCTGCTTTCGATCAGCGTCCGGATGCTCGCGGCCAGTCCGGTATCGCCGGGCCTGCGGTCGGCGTCGCCGAGCGCTTCGCGCACCAGCCGCTGATCGGACGCGCTCAACGCGGTGTACTCGGGCGTCTGCAGCAGCGCGAACTCCGCGATGGCGGCCGCCTGCTGCGGCGCTGACATGGTCTGGAACGAAGGATCCTGGATCAGCACCAGCGCATCGCGGGACACGGTATCGTCGCCCCCCGAATCCACGAACGCGCCCGCCAGCAGTTGCCGGTCGACCTCCGGGAGCGCAGCGAAGCCGGGCGCGTTGTACAGCGCGCTCGCGGCAGCGGTGCCGTCGGAATCGAGCGACGCCACCAGTGCGTTGAAGTCCACCTGCTCGCCAGTGAGCTGCGCGAGTCGCAACGCATCCTTCAGCTCGGCCGGCACGCCGGGGTCGAGCAACGCCGCTTCGACGTCCGCGCTTCCGATGTTGCCGTCACGCGCGTTGCCGAAGAGAGTCCAGCCGCCGCCGCGTCCGGCCGCGGTATCCAGCAGCGCAGCGGCATAGGCTCCCGATTCGATCGTCTCGATTGCCGCATCGATGTCATCGCGGCTGATGCTGCCGTCGAGCTTCCCCGAGCCGGAGCCGACATCCAGAAAATGCCGGGACACGTCGCTGTCGAGCAGGAACTGTGCAGCGTCGCGAAGCGACTGCGGAACCGACGGATCCGGGTTGGCGACGATCGCCTCGAGATCGGAGCGGGTGATGCGACTGTCGCTGGCAAACCACCCGGTATCCGCGGCCGCGATCTGGTCGAAGTTGGACGCGAGCGTGCGGGTTGCCGACTCCAGGGTGGTCATGACGAAGCCTTCTTTCGCGGGACACCGGCAGGAGTGTGGCCATCACCGTCGGCCGCCGGTACTGGGGCATTCCCTAATCCGCACGATCGCGTCTCGTGGCGTTCAGGCTGCGGCGGGCGACGTGACGTTGTCCTGTCACCTGCCACCGCATTCAGGCGGCCACCGCCATCAGCGACTCCCGCTCGATCCGCGCGTAGATCTCGAACTCGTCATGCACCTGCGCACCGAGTGCCGCTTCGAACGCGTCGCGGTTCGACTGCGCCGCGAACGCGCGCTGCTCGCCGCCACCGAGGTTCGACTGGAAAATGCCCGCCGCGCTGACCGGCAGGAAATCCTCGTAGACAACCGGGTCCGCGGTCACCAGGCCGGCGGCGATCGCGGCCTCGACACCGCTGCGCGAGACGGCCGACGGGTCCGCGCGTCCGGCATCGGTCAGCGTGTAACGGTAATAACCGAGGCCCTCGCGGCGCAGGGTGTCGTCGTCGTCGGGGAACTCGGCGAAGGCGGCGGCCAGGCGCGTGGCGTAATCGCCGGTGCTGCCGGCGCCGCCCGCCTCGCGGGCACGCGCCAGCAGGCTGTCGTACAACGCGCGGCCCTTGGGCGTCAGCGCGAGGCCGCGCTGTTCGATCTCGCCAAAGCGCGCGGTGTGCGTGCCGGCGTCGGCGCCGTCGCCGGCCGGAAACAGCACCGGCTCCTGCAGCGCCTTGAAGCTGGTCTGGCGCAGCAGGATCGGGCAGCGGCGACGCGGCGGGCCTTCGATCACCGCCTTGGCGTCGATGCCGCGCGCCTGCATCGCCGCCTGCGCGGCGTCGATGTCGAGCGTGCGCGGGGTCAGGTGGTTGATGTGCGGGCCGCGGAAGCAGACCACGTCGGCGATCAGGCGATGCGCGGACAGCAGCGCCTGGTAGGTCGCGTGCGAGACGGTGGCTTCGCTGTGCCAGCGGAAGGTTTCCAGCGCCTGCGCGACGAACTCCACGGCCTCGTCGGCGGTCAGGCCACCGGCCTGCTCGAAGCGTTCGATCAACGCGAGCGCGCGCGGGGTGAAGATCTCGCGGTCTTCGAGAATCCTCGCCGCCGTCTCGCGCAGCGCCGCATCCTCGATGAGATCCAGCCGCAGCAGCGACGTGAACACGCGGAACGGATTGCGCGAGAGCGAGGCCGCATCGACCGGACGGAACGCGGTCGCGTGCACCGGCACGCCGGCGACGGCGAGATCGTAGTAGGCCACCGGATGCATGCCCATCACCGCGAACAGGCGGCGCAGGGTCGCCAGCTCGCGCGGCGTGCCGACGCGGATCGCGCCGTGGCGTTCCGCGTCCAGCCGGTCGAGTGCATCGCTGCGCTGCAGGCGTGCGGCCAGCGAGGGGTCCCGCGCGAGCGTGGCGGCGTTGACCGTCGACACCAGCTCCATCAGCGTGCCGTACAGCGGCACTTCCTCGCGATACATCTGGGACATCGCCTGCGCGAACAGGCTGCGGATCTCGTCAGGAGACAGGTGCGTCGAAGTGGGCATGGGGACCGGCGGCAGGACCGGGCGGCGCCCGGCGGGCGCGTATTTTCGCCTGCCGGACGCAGCTGCGCATACCTGCCGGATACCGGCGTCGTGCACGCTTCAGGTGCGCGGGCCGATGCCACCCTGCGCCGCCGCCGCCGTCGCGCGTGCGGAGAACCTGCCGATGCAGAGCGAAATGCCGCTGGGCGGACGCGTGGTCGCACTGACCGCGTTGCTGTGGAACCTGTTCGGCCTGCTGGTGTTCGTGCTGCAGGTGTCGATGACGCCCGGACAGCGTGCCGCGATGCCGATCGACCAGCAGCAGATCAATGCGGCGATGCCGTGGCGGGTCTACGGCGTGTTCGGACTCGCCGCCATCGCCGGCACGGCCGGTCCGTTCGGCCTGCTGTTCGCGCGTCGCTGGGCGGTGCCGGCGCTGCGGGTGTCGTTCGTCGCGATCGTCGCGCGGATGTCTGCGGCCTGCCTGCTGACACCGGCGTGGTCGCTGACCGGCCTGCGCGGACTGGCGTTGCCGCTGCTGCTGGTCCTCGTCGTCGTGTCGATCTGGCTGTTCGCACGCAGCGCGCAGCGGCGCGGCTGGTTGCGCTGACCGCATCACGCGCGCGTCGCCGGATTCAGGCCGCACGCCCCGGCGCGTGCGCGGCCTGCAGCGCGTCGACCAGGGTGTCGACCTCGCGCTGCGCGGCCGCGACCGAGGCGGCGAGCCGCGCGCCGCCGACTTCCTGGTACTCGATCGCGATTTCGCGCACGTCGTCGATGCCGATGAACCCCAGCGCGGTGCGCAGCTGCGCCTCGAGATGGTTCATGTGCGCGCACGCCCCGCCCGGAGACTGGTCGTGGCCGCCGCGGGCTGCCAGCACGACGGCCGTGCGGGGGCGGTCGGCGAGCAGCGGGGTGTAGGGATCGGCGCTGTGGGGATCGATGTCGACCGTGCGACCAACGCGGATGACGGCATCCACCCAGGCCTTGAGCGGCACCGGCATGCCGAAGTTGTAGAGCGGCGTGCCGATCACGACGACATCGGCCGCGAAGAGTTCGTCGATGAGCCGGTCGCTCTCGGCGAGCCGGTCGCGCATCGCGGGATCGGTGTCCGCGGGCGCCGCGAACGCAGCGGCGATCCAGGCATGGTCGACGGGGGCGGGCGGCGACAGGCCCACGTCCCGGCGCAGCACACGCGTGCCGGGCCGGGTGCGCCGCCAGCGTTCGACGAAGCGCGCACTGAGCGCCCGCGAGTGCGACCCGTGCGGGTCGATGCCCGCCAGGCCGGGGCGGGCACTGGCGTCGAGATGCAGGAGGGTGGTCATGTCGGATGCTCCGGTCGGGGTAATCTGTCTCAGCCCAATCGCTGTGGCCCCATGCTGGAATGCGCTCGCCGCCGCGACAAACGATCGTTTTTCGTCTGAAGGATGAGTTGGATTCATCCATTGGAACCGGAGCCCGCCATGCCGCGTCGCCTGCCCTCGCTGTCCGCCCTGCGTGCCTTCGAAGCGGCCGCGCGCCTGCGCAGCGCCAAGGCGGCGGCGGCCGAACTGTCGGTGACGCCGACCGCGGTCAGCCACCAGATCCGCAATCTCGAAACCCAGCTGGGCCTGGCGCTCTTCGTGCGGCGGCCGCGCCAGCTCGACCCGACCGCCGAAGGGCGCGAACTGCAGCGGTCGCTCGCCGATGCCTTCGACGCCATCGCCGCGACCGTCGAGCGCCTGCGTGCGCCCGCGCGTCGCGCGCTGACGTTGAGCACCACGCCGGCCATCGCGTCACGCTGGCTGGTGTCGCGCATGCATCTGCTGACGGGCGTCTGTCCCGACATCGACCTGCACCTGCACGTCACCCATGCGCCCGTGCCGCTCGACGGCAGCGGCGCCGATCTCGCCATCCGCTATGGCAGCGGCCAGTGGCCGGGGCTGGTCGCGCACCACCTGTTCGACAACGCGTTCGCGCCGGTCTGCAGTCCGCGGCTCGGCCTCACGCACCCGTCGGCACTGGGCCGGCACACCCTGTTGCATTTCGCGCCGACCGGTTCGGTCTCGGCCCCGATCGACTGGCCGCACTGGCACCGCCTCGCCGGCCTGTCCGTCGAGCGTGCCGACGTCGGCCCGGTGTTCTCCGACGAGACGCACGTGATCTCGGCGGCGCTCGGCGGGCAGGGCGTCGCACTGATGAGCCTGCCGCTGGTGCGCGAGGAACTGGCCGGTGGTGCGCTGGTGCAACCGTTCGGGCCGGTCATCCAGGGGTCCGCGTTCCATCTCGTGTACCCCGAACGGCGCGCGGACGATCCATGGGTCGTGGAGGTGCGCGACTGGATTCTGGGGCTGTCGTTGCCGGGGGAAGGGGGGCATTCCCTCGTCGAATCTATACGCCCTGCAGCGGCACCCGAGAACGCAAAACTCCGTCATCCCAGCGAAAGCTGGGATCCATTTTCGCAGTAGAGCCCAACGTCAAAATGGGCCCCAGCATTCGCTGGGGCGACGGTAGATACGCGACCGTCGTTCGTTAGGCATCAGTGCCCATCAGACGTTCATCAGCATCGGGTGGGACACCTCAACCCTCACACCGCGCCTTCAACAACGCATACGCCGCGCGCAGGCCCAGCGCCTCGCCACCCTGCGGATGGCCCGCACGGCTGCTGTCGTTCCACGCGTACGTGTCCAGATGCGCCCACGGCGTGCCGTCCGGCACGAAGCGTTCGAGATACAGCGCGGCGGTCACGCTGCCGGCCATGCGCGAGCCCGCGTTGGCGAGGTCGGCGATGCCGCTGGTGAGATAGCGCAGGTACGGGCGCCACAGCGGCATGCGCCACACCGGGTCGCGCGTTGCTTCGCCGCCGGCGATCCAGGCATTGGCGAGCGCATCGTCGTTGGCGAACAGCGCCGGCAGGTCGGGACCGAGCGCGATGCGCGCCGCGCCGGTCAGCGTGGCGAAATCGAGGATCGCGTTCGGCGATTGTTCGCCAGCGAAGCTCAGCGCATCGCACAGCACCAGGCGGCCTTCGGCGTCGGTGTTGTCGATTTCCACGGTGATGCCCTTGCGCGTGTCGATGACCTCGCCGGGGCGGAAGGCATCGGGGCCGATCGCGTTCTCGACCGCCGGCACCAGCAACGTGATGCGCAGCGGCAGCTTGCGCGCCATGACCAGCTCGGCCAGCGCGATCGCGTGCGCGGCGCCGCCCATGTCCTTCTTCATGTTGCGCATGCCGTCGGCCGGCTTGATGTCCAGGCCACCGGTGTCGAAGCACACGCCCTTGCCGACGATCGCGATGTGCGGATGCGCCGCGTCGCCCCACGACAGGTGCAGCAGGCGCGGCGCGCGATGCGAGGCGCGACCGACGGCGTGGATCGCCGGGAAGTTCTGCGCGAGCAGGGCATCGCCGACGATGCTCTCGAACGTCGCGCCATGCTCGGCCGCAATGTCGCGCACCACCGCTTCCATCTGTTCCGGGCCCATGTGCTCGGTCGGCGTGTTGACCAGATCGCGCACGCGCGTGGTCGCGGCGATCACCGCCAGGCTGTCGGCATCGGTCGCGTCCACCGCGAGCCGCGCCGGCTTGCGTGCGGCGTTCTTGTAGCGGGTGAAGCGGTACGCGCCCAGGCCCCAGCCCAGCTGCAGCACGCCGGCCTCGTGCGTGCCGGTCACGCGCCAGTCGCCTTCCGGCAGGCCGTAGACCGCGTGCGCGTAGCTGTCGGGATCATGCGCATCGCCGATGCCGATGATCGCGCCGTCGAGGCCACCGTCGCCGGGCAGCAGCGCCAGCGATCCTGCCGACCCGTCGAACGCCTGCGCGTCGAGCCAGGCCTGCACGACGGCGGGCTGCGCCTCGCGCCAGGCCGCGTAGGCATCGCGCGTGACGATGTGCAGCGGACGCGCGTCCTGCGCGCCGGTGATGAAGAGGTCGGCGGTGGTGTCGGTCATCGGCATGTCCGGGTCAAAGGCGGTCGGCGACGGTCGGGACGGCGTCGAGCCAGTCGGCGAGCGCGGTGAGCGTGTCGAATTCGAGGTCGGGCGTGAGTTCGGGGTGCTCCCAGACCCGCTCCTCGCGGTTGATCCAGCAGGTCTTCAGGCCCGCGCGCGCTGCGCCTGCGACGTCGGCTTCGATGTGATCGCCCACGTGCAGCACGTCGCCATGGGCGCAGCCCAGGCGCGCGCAGGCGGCGTGGAAGATGCTGGCATCGGGCTTGGCCACCCCGTGCTCGCGCGAGCCGAGGGTGAAGGCGAACAGATGGCCGATGCCGACGCGGTCGAGATCGGCATTGCCGTTGGTCACCGCCGCCACCGGCACGCGCGCGGCGATGCGCGCGAGCGCGGCGAGGCTGTCGGGGTAGTACTCGACCTTGTTGCGCTCGGCGTAGAACACCTCGTAGGCCGCGTCCAGCAGGCCCGGATCGCCGCCGCTGTCGCGCAGCGCGGTTTCGATGGTGAGCTGGCGCAGCGCGGCGAGATCGTGCAGCAGGTGCGGATTCCCGGCGAAGACGCGCGTACGCAGCTCGCGCATCTTTTCAATCGGGTACATGTCCGCGGTCGCAGGACTGTGTGCGCGCAGGAAGGCGTCGAGCGTCTGCTCCACGCGCGCGCCGATCGGCGCGAACGGCCACAGCGTGTCGTCGAGGTCGAGGGTGATGGCACGGACGGGAAACGTCATGCGGCCATTGTAACGGTCGGGTCGGAGGGCCCCGACTGGTACAGGTCAACGTAGTGTCCCGGCAGGCGACGAACCGAAGCCCTCCTCCGCGTGTGGGGGGCGCGATCCGCTCGCGCGGCACTGCCGCGCGGATCGATCGAACGCCCGGCGTGCGACGCCGGGCCGGACGGGCTGGGAGGGGGCGAACCATCGGATTGCGGCATCGTGGGGCGCGTGCGGATTCGACATCGCATCACGCGCGATGGTTGCCACCGGTATGCAGGGTTCGCCCCCATCCCAGCCTTCCCACGCACGCGGGGAGGGAGCGGGTTTACGCGCTTGAGTCAGCGCCGAACGCATGCGCCGGTCACGCCAGCAACCGCGCCCAACCCTCGAAGCCTTCGATGCGCGCGAGCACCAGCTTCACGCAGACGATCAGCGGCACCGCGAGCAGCAGGCCGACGATGCCCCACATCCAGCCGAACAGCATCAGCGCCAGGATCAGCATCAACGGCGAGATCGCCATGCGCCGGCCCAGCACGATCGGCGTCACGAACTGGCCCTCGATCGTGTGCAGCAGCAGGTACACCGCCGCGGGCACCACCGGCCCCCACGCAGCGGACGGCCAGTTGCCGTCGTAGCTGACGAACCCCATCAGCAGCATCAGCATCACGCCGATCAGCGGGCCCACGTAGGGCGCGAAGTTCAGCAGTGCCACCACCGTGCCCCACAGCAGCGCGTCCTGCAGTGGCTGTCCCATCCACACCAGGACTCCGGCGAACACGGCGCCGAGCAGGGTGTTGATGATCGAGATGGTCAGCACATAACGCGAGATCTCGCGCTCGATGGATTGCATGATGTCGACGGTGAGCTTGCGCCGTTGCCGGTCGGGCAGCATCGCGATCGCGTTGCGCTGCAGGTTCTCGCCGTAGACCATGAAGAAGAACGTCAGCAGCACCACCGCCAGCACCGAAGCCAGCATCTTGGGCGTGGCGACGATCGTGCGCCACGAGGCGTTGTCCTGGATCTGCACCACCTGCACGCGGCGCGGTGGCCGGTCCTCGGTCGCACGCGCGAAGGATTCCGCGGCCTGGTTGGCCTGGTGCACCGGCTGGGTCATGGCCTTGAGCCGGGGCGCGAGCGCGCGCAGCGTCTTGGGCGCCTGCTGCACCCATTCGCTCGCCGGCCCGTAGAGCTGCAGACCCAGCGCGCCGGCGCCGGCGATGCCGAGACTGATGACCAGCAGCGCGCCGATGAACCGCGGGATGAAGACACGGCGCATCGCCCGCAGCAGCGGATTGCCCACCAGGGCGAAGAACACCGCCAGCAGCACCGGCAGGATCACCGCCTGCGCCGCCCACAGCGTGGCCAGCACCGCCAGGGCTGCCAGGACGATCACGGCAGTGGGCGCGCGCGGGCGCGGCGCGACCGGCGTCGGCGTCGGCAATGCGGCCTCGTCGTCCGCGGGTGGCGGGCTGACCGGGACGCTCATGGACGCTTCGACCGGGGTGCGTTCAACGTTCGGATTCGGACAGTTCGGTGGCCGCTTCCGCCGGCTGCGGCTGTTCGGACAGCACCGGATCGGGGCGGCGACGGTCCACGGGCGCCGGCGCAGGCGCCGGCGCGTCGACGGCGGGCGCCGCCGTCGCGGACTGCGACTGGACCTGCATCGCGGCGGCTGCGCCGGCTGCGGCCGCCGCGCGCGGATCTGTGGCAACGGCGGCCTTGTCGGCCACGTTGTCGGCCACGGCATCGGCGGTCTGCGCGGCATCGTCCGCAGTGGCGGCGGCCTTCTCGGCAGTGGCCGCCGCGACGGTCGCCTGGATCGAGGTCAGCAGGCCCGAGACCGCACTGATCAGCTGCAGCGATTTCGGCCCGGCGATCTTGCCGACCTTGCCCAGCTTCGACAGCGCACGTCGCGGTTCCATGCTGCCGGTCAGAAAGCCCGCCAGCAGGCCCGCGATCATGATGCGGCCGGGCGTCCAGGCCTCGCGCCAGCCCACGCGCAGGGCGCGATAGCGGTCCTGGGTCTGGATCATGCGGCCTTCGACGAGCGCTTCGGCGCGCTCGACGCGGTTCTTCAGGCCCTCGAAGTTCACGGCGTCGGACCCTTCGCAGCCGGGGCGGCCGCAGAGGCCGGTGGCGTGTCGTCGTCGCCCTCGTCGACGCCGGCTTCCGAGTACAGGCCCAGGCGCGAGAGCTGGCGACGCGTCGCATGCATGCCGGCGTAGTCGAAGAACACCGACACACGCCACGCGGCAATGACGGTGACGATCAGGCTGATCAGCGTGGCGATCGAGATCGAGGCCAGCCACGACAGGCCCCACGACTGCAGCAAGGCGATCGCCGCGCCCATCGTCAACAGCCACGCGGACGCACCGAACACCACCGCGACGGCCGACCAGGCCAGGCCGCGGCCGAGCGCGCTGCGCGAGAGCGCGAAATCGGCCGACACCAGCTTGCGCAGCGCGCGGCCGGTGTCGATGCCGGCACTGAAGGTTTCGGTGGCCGCCGCACGGATGCGGCGGATGCTTTCGTCGAGGTGCGGTGCCTCGCCGGGCGCACGGTGTGCGCTGCCGGCGGATTCCTCGCGCGGGTCTTCCCCGGTCACGCGCTCGGTCATCGGACCGCGCGCTTACTTGCCGCTGCGCGCGAGCTTGGCGATGATCCAGCCGGCCGCGAACGCGGTGCCGAACGCGGCGATCGGACGCTCGCGGATCAGGTCCGCGGCACTCTCGA
>Ga0207748_1000825_pt1 | contig 10306 bp, 12 predicted proteins | sample HigsolmetaGSP13D_FD_184841 | JGI IMG/M metagenome (GOLD analysis project Ga0207748, IMG submission 184841) | High solid enriched microbial communities from the Joint BioEnergy Institute, USA - SP1-3-D (SPAdes) | ecosystem: Engineered > Bioreactor > SSF (Solid state fermentation) > Aerobic >... | reverse complement strand
TACGGAAATATTACATCTTTTCCGAAAATTACACCGAGCAAGTAAAGCACGGTAGCCGAAAGTGTACAAAAAGAGTGTCTTGGAATACCCGATATTTAAACCTTGTCGAGAAAAACTTGACACATACCACGGCAACTTTAAGATTGACATAATTGGCGCCGGAATCTTTTAATAGATTCATAAAGCCTTCTTCATCGAGCGAGCGGCCATTAAAGTCTTTGTATTTTACCCCGGCGGCCAGTTCTGCTTGATAGGGTGTTAAATCAATACCGCGGATGGTATCATCTGTTACAGTGGATACTTTACTGATTAAGGCAGGCAATTTAAAAGCGCCCGTATCTGTCCCGTTGCTGTAGGCCGCCGCAGTGTCTGAAGGTGTATCAGCAAGTGCGAATGGCACAGCTAAAGATGGGGCAAAAGAACCAGCCAGCAAAGCGAGCGTAGAACCAGCCACCAGTAAAGACCTTGTTACTTTCTTCATCAAACTTCCCCCTCATTTTTTTCACATACTATTAGATTATACTATAGTTTGGTTTGCGAAAAGAATGGTTAATCATTTTTTCTGCCTGCATTTATTGAGCTGAACAAGGGATGCAGGGAAGGCGTGCGGAAAACAAACGAAGATAGAAGGTGAATACAGATGCTTTGAAATTTTTAATCATCTTTGAATTTATTCAGTCTGATCGGGGGGAACAGCGTGTTATCCCGAATCGCAGCCGTGCATCGGGTGTGTCGCCTATTTTGCTTACTGACAAGGCGGGGTATGTATTCAATTTGCCTAAAAATCTCGCCAATGCAAAAAGAGCAGCGGAATGCCACCTTGCATATATGAATTTTTATTGAAAGAATGCTGTGAGGCCACACGCAATGAACTTGTTCAAAAGATCGTGCAGATATTGGAAAGGCAAAACGATCCGGAAACGACCAGCATGTTTACATTTCTATCCGACCCGGATCCTGTTGCAGTCCGGAGAATTCTATCATCGCCGTTCAAACGGGCCGAAAATCACGGTTCTTTAGATCGTATATGTATTTTAGCACTTTCAGCAAACAAGGCCAGAATGGTTGTCCGCGACTATGAAGAGCCGCCTGTATGGAAGGTGAAAAACCAAATCCGGCAATTTTTTGATGCACAACAAATTGTGGGAGCGCCAAAACCGGCCAGCATTTATTCATTGGCGGCGTGCATGTACCATGACGGCAGAAAGGAAATGCAGAAGGAAGATGTTCAGGACTGGATGAACTGGGCCATTTACGGGAAAAGGCTCTCCGGGCGGATTATAGCAAAAATGGTAAAAAGAATTCAGGCAAGAGGCGGTATGGCATGGATACATGCAGCAGCAATAAAAAGCTGGTTGATTAGTCAAAAAAAGGAGGAGTGGACAGTGGATTTGGATCAAGCCAGAGTCACGCCGGCTTACTTGTGCGGCAGGTTGTTTGCGGTATTGGAAGCGGTACCATACGAAGCAGTAAAAGGAAACGAAACGACTGCTTCAAGGTTCTATGCGGCAGCTTCATCTACTCCAAGGACAATTTTCGGGCTTTTAATGAGAAATAGCAAATGGCATTTAAGTAAAATTAGTAAAGAAAACAAAGGATATGAAGTTCGTTATCAGCAAAGGATTCAATTACTAACCGGCCAATTGAAAGAATTCCCAGCTGTCCTTGATTTGCAAGGACAGGCTGAGTTTGCGCTAGGCTACTATCATGAAAGACAAGATATATACAAGAAAAAAGAAAATATGCCTGCTGATGCTGCCAATGTAAGTGATTTAAATAAAACCGTTGTTGAGGGGGAGTAATACATGAACATAAATTCAATTATTGATCCAAACAAACGCTATGATTTTGTGCTCGTTTTTGATGTGACGGATGGAAATCCGAACGGTGATCCGGATGCAGGCAATCTGCCGAGACAGGATAAATTATTTGAATTGGATTGAAATAAGCTTATACTCCGCGTAGATCTGAGGATTGAAATAAATATCATGGTATAATTGATAGTAAAGATTAAGTCGCACTCCTCGGACTGGAAGAGAAAGAAGGATCCTGTATGAACACGATGCATCGTAAGTTGGGAACTTTTGCGCTTACCATGACCGGTCTTGGGTCCATCATCGGGTCCGGCTGGTTGTTTGGTGCCTGGAAAGCAGCTACGATTGCCGGCCCGGCAGCCATTTTTGCTTGGGTGATTGGGATGGTCGTTATCTTATTTATTGCCCTTTCTTACAGTGAACTGGGGGCCATGTTTCCGGTAGCGGGGGGAATGGTAAAATACACCCAATATTCCCATGGTTCTTTTGTTGGCTTTCTTGCTGCATGGGCGAACTGGATTGCCATTGTTTCCGTTATTCCGAGTGAGGCCATGGCTTCTGTGCAGTATATGAGCTCATGGCATTGGAGCTGGGCACAAAGTTTGGCACATAGCGGAATGCTGACGCCAAAAGGACTCGGCCTTGCTTCTTTGCTGCTATTGATTTATTTTTTTCTGAATTACTGGGCAGTCAGTTTATTTGCAAGGGTAAACTCACTGATCACCATATTTAAAATCGTGATTCCGGGGTTGACGATTTTTGCACTTCTGATTGTCGGGTTTCATGGCAGCAATTTTACATACGGCCATGCTTTTGCCCCGTATGGATGGTCAAGTGTGCTTACGGCGGTGGCGACATCCGGGATTGTGTTCGCATTTAACGGCTTTCAAAGCCCGATCAATATGGCGGGCGAAGCGAGAAAGCCGGGCCGGTCGATCCCGATTGCAGTCGTGGGATCTGTTTTAATTGCAACGGTGATTTACGTTCTGTTGCAGATTGCGTTTATCGGGGGTGTCAGCCCTTCTGTCCTGGCACATGGCTGGAATCATTTGAATTTTAACTCCCCGTTTGCAGATCTTGCCATTGCGTTAAATATTAACTGGCTCGTAATTGTCTTGTATTTGGATGCCTTTGTTTCTCCATCCGGCACTGGGACAACCTATACTGCAACAACGGCACGCATGCTGTATGGCATGGAGAAAAATGGATATTTGCCGCGGTTTATCGGCAAACTGCATCCGGTTTATGGCATTCCGCGCCCGGCGATGTTTGTCAATTTAGCCATCTGTTTTATTTTCCTGTTTGTGTTTAAAGGCTGGGGTTCACTGGCAGAGGTCATTTCTGTTGCAACGTTGATTTCTTATATCACCGGGCCTGTGACTGTCATGGCTTTGCGAAAAACTGCGGGGTACTTGTACCGTCCGCTCCGGGTGAAGGGCATGCAGATCATTGCGCCATGCGGCTTTATTTTTGCTTCGTTGGCGCTGTACTGGGCACGGTGGCCGCTTACCGGGGAAGTTTTCCTCATCATCATGATCGGGCTTCCCATTTATTTTTACTATCAGGCGAAAAGGAAATGGAAGTCTTTTTCAAAAAATTTCAAGTCCGGCATTTGGATGGTCGCCTATCTGATTGTGATGATGTGCATTTCTTATCTTGGGAGTGAGAAATTTGGCGGCCTCAACATGATTCCGTACGGCTGGGACATGGTCCTCATTGCTTTCGTTTCGCTTGGTTTTTACATCTGGGCAGTGAAAAGCGGATACGAAACATCTGACCTGCGTGAAGCTGCAAAATTAAACAAAGCATTGAAAGAGCACGACATGGGTGTGGATGATGATGAAAATGGAAACGGGAAACGAAACCCGGCTTATTCAACGGATTGGCCGCACTGATTTTCGTGGAATATTGAGGAATCGCTTAAAATTACGTACAAAAAGTACCAAAGCCATGGAAAGCTTCATACCAAAAAAGCGCAGCTGAACACTGCGCTTTTTTGGTGGATGGTGCTGAAAGGAGAAGATTTCCAGCTGCAACAAAATTTTGTCGAAATGTATAGTCTTGGATTAAAAAATGTTTTATAATTTAAATAGTTTATACATAAATGATGTTGGGGGAAATGATGAGAAAACTGAAAATCTTTTTATCCATTTTACTGGCGGTTGTTGTATTGGGCGGCGGGGTGGCTTATTTTGCTTACCAAAAGCTGCAGCCAGAGAACCATTTTAAAAACGTGCCGACCGTCTCTAAAACCGGGAACAATCCGGGTAGCCAAGGTACAACAACACCCAAAATGAAGGAAAACGTATTCAATGTCCTTTTACTCGGTTCAGACGAACGGAAAGGGCAGAAGGTAGGACATTCGGATTCGATTATCTTGCTTCATGTCGATCTGAATAAGCACAAGTATAACATGGCCAGCATTCCCCGTGACACGCGCGTGTATCTTGATGGCTACGGCTATACGAAACTGACAAGCGTGCAATATATTAAACAGGCAACAGGCGGCACAACAGCCGGAATTAAAGCCGCAGTCAATTCAATCAGCCAATTGACAGGCATACCGGTCAACTATTATGTAGAAACGAATTATGAAGGCTTGCAGTCGATGGTGGATGCGCTGGGGACGATTGACGTGGATGTGCCGTTTGATGTAAAACTGACGCACCCCTGGTACCCGGAAAACAATGGAAAAGTCATCGCGCAAGGCACGCAGGCGCTTGACGGGGAGATGGTGACAGAGCTTGTACATGAACGCTATTCGTTGAAAAATGTGGACTATGACCGCCAGCTGTTGCAGGCAAAAGTGCTGATCGGTATTGCCAAAACCGCACTCCAGCCGAAAAATTTAACGAAACTGCCAAAACTGGTGGACAAATCATCTGATTTTGTCATCGCTACCAATATGTCCAAAACAGATATCGCAAGCCTCGGCCTGCTTGTAAAAAATCTCAACACAGATAAGCAAGTGACCTATTACCAGCTGAAAGGCACTTCTAAAAGCATGTATGACGATATTTTAAAAAACAACAACTCGGAAATCGTCCTCGACCAGACTGCATTGAAAAAGACCATGAAGCATTTTGAATAAAAGGATTCGGAATGGGGGATTGTGATTTGCATGATGGAGCTGGGATAAGCGGGGACAATCGTGACTTGGAAATAATTTCATCCATGGGAATTTTATGGGAAGTCAACGGCCAGAAAAAGCGGCCATCTACTTTGCATGGAAAATAAATAGATTGCTGCGTAAGCTAATAGGGTTAATTACTTTTTCTGTATGTAAAGGCCCGGTATTTTGAAGGCAGATAAGAGCAAGGTTCCAGATAAGGTTGCTTTGTTTTTACGGAGGCATGATGGGAGGGGCCGGGTCATAAATATTTTATAAGTCTGGTGTACAACGCCGGAAATCTAATTCAGTGGGGGTATCATAATGGCAACAATTTTATACGCCGTCTTTATTGCAATTGCGCTTTATGTTTTAAATGGCATGGCATTTATGAAGTTGGCCCAAAAAGCCGGGCGCGGAGACATTGCCTGGATGGCTTGGGTCCCGGTCTGTAATGTGATCCAGCAGCTTCTTTTGATTAAGAAAAGCGGCTGGTGGGTGCTCATTCTGCTCGTACCGGTTGTGAACTTTATTTTTATTATCTTTTGGCAAGTGAAATTGCTTCAAGCATTCGGCAAGCATGGCGCCTATGTACTGTTGTATATTTTTATTCCCATAGTTTATCAAATTTTATGGATTGTTTGGGCATTTTCCGACGAGACGAAGTACGTGGAAAGGGAAGCAGTGTAAGGATGATAAAAAGATGCCGTTGTTTGGTACGGCATCTTTTTATCATTATGAAGCTAAAGCGGGAAAGCTGCTCTGTTGTTTTAAAAGGGAAACGATCACGAGGCCCACTGCTGTTTTTGGATCCAACAATATACCCGTTAAGGCAAATCGTTGCCGGCAGCAAAATAAATATCATACCAGTCCCGGCGGGTAAGGCTTACTTTTGATGCTTCTGTGACTTTTTTCAGCCTTTCCGGGTTCATTGTTCCGACAATGACTTGGATTTTCGCCGGGTGCCTTAAAATCCATGCGGTTGCGACGGCCTCTTTGGAGACGCCTTGTGCTTGCGCCAATTGGCCGAGTTTTTCGTTCAATTCCGGGAATTTTGGATCGTCGATAAAGACGCCTTCAAAGAACCCGTACTGGAATGGCGACCAAGCTTGAATGGTGATATCATGCAGGCGGGAATATTCCAGAATTCCGCCGTCATGGTTGATGCTGCGTTCGTCTTTCATATTGACGTGCATCCCGAAGTCAATCATGCCGGTGTGCGCGATGCTGAATTGCAACTGGTTGACAATCAGTTTTTGAGAAACGAATTTTTGGACAAGTTCTACCTGGTACGGATGGAAGTTGCTGACCCCGAACTGGCGGACTTTGCCGGCATCTTGCAGTTCTGAAAAAGCTTCGGCAACTTCTTCCGGTTCCATTAATGGATCAGGGCGGTGTAGCAGGAGTATATCCAGGTAATCGGTTTGGAGCCGTTCCAGAATACCGTCAACCGCTTGTAAAATATGCGATTTGGAAAAATCATACATTTTGTCGCCGATGCCGCATTTTGATTGTAGAATGATATCTTCCCGTTTGATGGAACTGTTTTTCAGCGCATTTGCAAAAATTTTCTCTGATTCTCCTTTTCCGTATATATCGGCATGATCAAAGAAATTGATGCCATGCTCGACTGCTGTTTCAATCATCGTTTGTGCCTCTTTTTCCGATAACGCATTCATCCGCATGCAGCCTAAAGCAACTTCTGATCCCAATATACCGCTCTTGCCAAGATTGATATGATTCAACTTCATACCTCCTGTAAAATTCTTCACAATTTTATTATGAGTTTGGATCGTCTGCTAAGTCAATGAAAAGCACTTGCACGACCGGGAAATGGCGGATCAAATTTGCAAATTGCAGATAGTAAAATCCACTTGAAAATAGGGCGAGTGTCCTATAAAATAAAACTGAAAAATAAGAAAAGGAGTGAGCGATTTGCCATTGGAACTGGTAATGGAAAAACAGGCCGGTTACAACGTGCATGACCGTTTGTTTAAGGAGCTGATCCAAAACTTTTTTAAGGAATTTATGGAAGCGTTCTTCCCGGATGTGTCAGCGGATCTTGACTACCGCCGGGTGAGGTTTTTGTCGCAGGAACAGTTTACGGACTTTCTGGGCGGCGAACAAAAACGGGTTGACATCCTTGCCGAGACGAAGGTAAAAGGCAAAGACACCGTGATTCTCATCCATGTAGAGCCCCAGTCGTATTACCAGAAACTTTTTCCTGAGCGACTATTTCGCTATTACATGATGATCAGCCTCAGGCACCGGAAACCAGTATTGCCGATTGCCGTATTCAGTTATGAGGAGAAAACAGAGACCCCCGATACGTACACCTTTGCCTTCCACAACATCGAAATTCTTCGTTTTCACTATTTATCCATTCATCTGATTAAGAAAAACTGGAGAGATTATATCCGGAGCAACAATCCCGTTGCCGCAGCATTGCTGAGCAAAATGGGGTATACAAAAAAAGAGCGGGTGCAGGTCAAACTGGAGTTTCTGCGGATGCTGGCCCGGATGGAACTCGACCCTGCAAAAATGAGGCTGTTATATGGTTTCTTTGATTTTTATTTAAAACTGAATGAAAAAGAGGAGGCGGAAGTAATGGAAAACATTAAAATGCTGGATCCGGATGAAGCAGAGCAAGTATTGAAGCTGCCGAATTCTTACTTTGACCGCGGGTATAGGAAGGGAAAAGAAGAAGGAAGAGAAGAAGGTGAAGAAAAGTTAAAAAGATTTATTGCCAACTTGTTAAAAAATCAAGTGGATTTGAAGATCATTGCCCAAGCATCCGGCTTGAGTGAAGAGGAGATCCTGAAAATCAAAAGGCAGATAGAGGGGGGAAAGCATTGAGCCCGGTTTGTGACGAAGCAGAACAAGTAATAAAGCTGCCGAATTCTTACTTTGACCGCGGGTATAGGAAGGGAAAAGAAGAAGGAAGGGAAGAAGGAAGAGAAGAAGGTGAAGAAAAGTTAAAAAGATTTATTGCCAACTTGTTAAAAAATCAAGTGGATTTGAAGATCATTGCCCAAGCTTCCGGCTTGAGTGAAGAGGAGATCCTGAAAATCAAAAGGCAGATAGAGGGGGAAAGCATTCAGCCCGGTTTGTGACGAAGCAGAACAAGTAATAAAGCTGCCGAATTCTTACCTTGACCGCGGGTATAGGAAGGGAAAAAAGGAAGGAAGAGAAGAATTGTTACAAACGATTCCAATTTCACGTTTTAAATCAAGCGTAATGCTTTTTTATTCCGGTTGGCGCATAAATAGTGAGCGCTTACTTTTTGCTGGAACGGCGGCCCCCATCCCCGTGTTTCGTCACTCCCGCCGGGTGCTTCGACTTTGATCACTTCTGCACCGAGATCGCCAAGGATCATTGTGCAAAAAGGCCCGGCCAGCACCCTTGTTAAGTCAAGCACTTTTATCCCGGACAATGCGGCTTTCAATCTATCCACCCCTTTCAAAAAATAGAAAAAACCAGCATTTGCATCCAAAAGGCACGGATAAAAATGACTGGCTTTTTCTGTCGAACAACTTATCTTGCGGAATAAGCAGGCAGAATAAACAGTTATGTCTTTCATCAACAGGATTGCCCCCGGCTGGCTTTGTTCACGTATTCCGGGGATGGAACATCGCACAAAGCTTGGTGGGTGTTATGTATATAGGATAATCCATTTCAGCAAAATTGTAAATTGTTTTTGAATATTTTTATTAAAAAATCAAAGTAAACAGGTGACATCCCTGTACGGTTTATCAGCCAGCTTGGCCCTGCTGATTGCGGCTTATGGTGCATTCGCATAGCGCGTGGTTGATTGGATTTTCATCATACCAGTGCGTGTTGAATTCCAATATCCGGAAAATCTTGTTTGCATTATTTTTGACCGCCGAATTGGGGAATGTTAAATTAGAGGAAAATGGTTTTTCAGGAGGGATTTTCATGGAGGGGAATAAAAAACAGATCCGGCTGGCGAGAAGGCCTGTTGGAACGCCAACAATGGAAGATTTTGCTTTTACCGAAGCGCCAATTGGCACACCGGGTGAAGGCGAAGTGCTAATTCGGAATGTGTATATCTCCGTCGATCCGTACTTAAGGGGCAGAATGGAGGATGTGAAATCGTATATCCCACCGTTTCAGCTGAATGATGTCATTGTAAGCGGCGTGATCGGACAGGTTGTCGCATCCAAGTCCGCCCAATTTGCCAAGGGCGACATCGTGATCGGCTCACTTGGCTGGGAAACATATTCGCTTGCGCATGAAAAAATGATCCGGAAGCTGGATCCCGATCTTGCGCCCGTTACGGCCAATCTTGGTATCCTTGGAATGACCGGGCTTACCGCGTATTTCGGCCTGATCGATATCGGGAAGCCGAAATCAGGCGAAACGGTGGTTGTATCGGGTGCTGCAGGGGCGGTCGGCTCCGCTGTCGGCCAGATTGCAAAAATCAAAGGGGCGCGTGCTGTCGGAATTGCCGGATCTGAGAAAAAATGCCGCTACCTGACAGAAGCATTAGGGTTTGATGCTGCCATTAATTATAAAACGGAAAATGTCGGAAAGGCACTGAAGGAAGCCTGCCCTGACGGTGTTGATGTATATTTTGACAATGTCGGCGGTGAAATTTCCGACGCGGTCTTCCCGCTGTTGAACAATTTTGCGCGCATTCCGGTATGCGGCGCCATATCCGCTTACAATAAAACAGAGCCGGATGTCGGGCCGCGTGTACAGAGTTATTTAATCAAAACGAGTTCGCTGATGCAGGGTTTTACAGTCGGCCATTACAGTTCCCGTTTTAAAGAAGCCGGCGCCCAGCTTGCCGCCTGGTTGAACGAAGGCAAATTAAAATATGAAGAAACGATAACAGAAGGTTTTGATTCGATCATTGACGCTTTTCTCGACTTGTTTAAAGGAAAAAATATCGGTAAGCAGCTGGTGAAAATCAGCGAATTTGAGTAATGTAGTGAGAAATAATGCATAATGGGTGCAGGCCGGCTGCACAAATTGGGGCATAACGATTCATGGATCAGGTATAGGGCGGGGATAAAGGCTGCCATACTTGACAACAAGTGATGTCCTTCTTTTGTGCATTCCCCAGGCTATATGGAATTTTTCAATAGGATCCATCACAATGCAGCAGAAATTAAAAATACCGTTGTACCGGTGTATTGCTTTGCATCTTTTATATAGAAGAATTCAAAAACGGCCATTCAAAAATACTTTTGGATCGTGGCTGAATCTGTGTTTTTAACGTCTTTCCGAAAGAAGTCTCCCATCCTCAAGGAATGTGAAGGTGCGAATAGCACCAATGAGTAGGTGGGAGATGAATTTCGGTTGGCTTTAGCCAAAGTTATTTTTCCAATCCTTTTCTCAACAATTCTAAGATTGCGGC
>Ga0207748_1000821_pt1 | contig 10350 bp, 13 predicted proteins | sample HigsolmetaGSP13D_FD_184841 | JGI IMG/M metagenome (GOLD analysis project Ga0207748, IMG submission 184841) | High solid enriched microbial communities from the Joint BioEnergy Institute, USA - SP1-3-D (SPAdes) | ecosystem: Engineered > Bioreactor > SSF (Solid state fermentation) > Aerobic >... | reverse complement strand
AACCTTAGTTTCGACACTGGAGAAGACGCTCATGAAGAACGCACGCAAGCCGCTGATCGCAACCATCGCCCTGGGTGTTGCCATGGCCATGCCGATGGCCTTCGCGCAGGATCCGACCGCCTCCACGCAGGACGCCACCCAGCCGCCGCCGACCACCACGCAGGACTATGCGCAGGACGCGACGGCCGAAGCGCCGCAGGCCCAGCAGGGCCAGGTGACATGGGCCGACCTCGACACCGACGGCGACGGCAAGCTGAGCCAGGCCGAAGCGGCGGGTCTCGAGGGACTGGCGCAGGTCTTCAGTGAAGTCGACGCCGACGGCGACGGCTTCATCACGCCGGAAGAGTATCGCGACTACGTGAACCGTCAGGCCGCAGGTGCCGGTGCCGCGGAAGAGTGATCCGCGTGATCGCGTGAACCGACGCGATGTTCGAGAGGGCGGCCTTCGGGCCGCCCTTTCTCATGGCGATCGCGAGTGCGGCACGCATGTGGAGGCCGGGGTATCGCAGCGCATAATCCACGCATGACACAGATCCGACTGGTCGGCTTCGACGCCGACGACACCCTCTGGCGCAGCCAGGATTACTTCGACGAGGCGCAGGTGGAGTTCGAGCGCATCGTGGGCCATTACGTGGACCTCGCCGACGTGCGCGTACTCGACGCGCTGTACGCGGTCGAGACGGCGAACATCGCGATCTTCGGTTACGGCGTGAAGGGCATGGCGCTGTCGATGATCGAGTCGGCGACCCAGATCACCGGCGGCCGTATCGCCGCACTCGACCTGCATCGCATTGTCGAGATGGCCAAGGGTCTGCTGCGTCATCCGGTGGAACTGCTGCCGGGGATCCGTCGGGCGGTCGAAGCGGTGGCCTCCGAGTTCGAAGTGGTGCTGATCACCAAGGGCGACCTGTTCCATCAGGAAGCGAAGGTTCGCGACTCGGGGCTCTCGGATCTGTTCCGGCGCATCGAGATCGTCAGCGAGAAGGACGCGCCGACCTATGCGCGCGTGCTGGCGGAGTTCGATGCCGGCGCCGGGGAGTTCCTGATGATCGGCAACTCCCTGCGGTCCGACATCGCGCCGGTCCTCGCGCTCGGCGGCTGGGGTGTGCACATGCCGTATCGCACGACTTGGGCGCACGAGACCGAGGCGGAAATCGCATCGGGCGAAGCGCGCATGTGTGTCGTGGCCGAACCTGCCGAGCTTCCCGCCGCGGTCGCGTTGCTTGCCGCGCGTGCGGATGTGCGCTGATCGTCGTCCCACGCGCTGCAAACGCTTGCATCGCCGGTAAACGTTTACAGTTTGAACCGTTTGTTTACGCGACCGGCTCGCAGCGGCTGCAGGCAGTGAAATTGCACGCCTGTTCATCGCCGGAGCGCCATGTTCGATCCATCGGGCCGCCGCGGTGGCGGCCACTGGAGAGAACGCCATGACGACACATGCACTGACCCGTTGGCTCGCCCCCGGTCTCCTTGCGGCAGGCCTGAGCGCCGCCGCGTTCGCGCCGGCGCCGGCGCATGCGCAGTCGAACGACGATCTGGTGCAGGTCATCGTCGACGTCGCGGATGTGGTGCTGCGCGGCAACCAGCCTTACTACCGCGGCGACTACGACGATCGTCTGCGCGTGTCCTACGACCATCGCGGCCGCCCGACCTACTACCGCATGGCGCCGCGCTACGACAACCGCTACGACGCGCGTCATTACCGCAACGGGCCGCCGCGTCATGCGCCGGCGCACGGCTGGCGCGAGAAGCAGGTCCGCCGCGAAACCTGCGACCGCCGCGGTCGTTGCACGGTGCAGTATTACGACCCGCGTCAGGACCGGTCGCGCGATCGCCGCTGGCGCTGATCGACGCGCCACAGCACGCAGTTCCACCGGCGCGCCGCAGTCACTTGGCTGCGGCGCGTTTCTGTTAGCGTGGCCGCATGCGCTCTGCATCGATCCGCCGCCGCCCGCTCCCGGCCCGCCGTCTCGTCGTCGCGGCCTGTCTGCTCGCCATCGTCCCGGCATTCGCTGCCGAGCCCATGACCTGCGAATTGCGCTTCAGCGCCAGCCAGTGGTCGAGCCAGCACCGCGCCGCGCGCGGCGCCGGTGAGCTGCAGTGCGCCGACGGCCGCACGCTTCCCGTCCGGGTCAGCGTGCGGGCGCGCGGTGGCGATGCCGTGCGCATCGAGGCAGGGGCGGCCAGCTTCAGCAACGTCGAGGATCCGCGTGACGTCTTCGGCGCTTATGCGGCCAGTGGCCGGGTGGGCGCGGATGTCGCCATGCGCAAGGGCGCGATTTCGCTGCACGTGACCGGAACAGGCGACTGGTGGCAGCAGGGCGGTCGCCCGGGCACGCTGGTGATCGCCGCGCGTTGAGACCGCTCCCGCATCGGCGGGGGCCGCGACAGTGGGCCGGGCGAACGCGGTTCCGGAACGCCGGAATGGGCCATTGTCGCGGCCAATATGACGGTCGATGTGCCGGGTGTCAGCTGCCTCTCCAGCGCGTCACGCCGCCAGGCCGGGCCTGGCGTGCGCGGGCGGTGGACTCAGTCGTTGCGCGGTTGCACGTCGGCCGAGCGCGGCAGTTCACGCAGGGTGTGTGCCGCATCCAGGCCGATCCGGGCGGCCACCCGGTCCACCGCGAGCCACCAGGCGCCGAGCAGCGTCGCGGCGACGGCCAGTCCGATCCCCCAGCGCCATGCGCGTGATGCGCGTCGATGTCCGTGTCGGGTCTGCATGGTCGCGGTCGTCCCCGTAATGGCGTTGCGGTATGGTCGTGCGCCGCGTGTCGCGAGGGCGTCATCGGGCGTTTGTCCCTGCTGTCGGAAACGGATGTCCACGCCGGGTCCGGCCATTCCAGGAGCGTGTCATGTCGATCGCCAGAACCTTCGCCGTTGTCGCGCTGCTGGCAGGCCCGGCCGGTGCCGTCTCGGCGCAGTCCGCATCGCAGGCGATACCGGCGCAGGCGCCTGCTTCGACCGTGCCCGCGGCATGGTCGGCCGACACCGGGGACGCGTGGCTCGACACCTGGCTGGCCGACAGCAACACCTACGCCGCGCGCTATCGCGGCGCCTTCGTCGACGAGCTCGTGCGCTATCAGGGCGCGCCGCGCCCGTTCGTGACCGAGCTGCTGGATGCGGGCGTACGGCCCGGCGACGTGTATCTGGCCTGCGCCACCGCGCAGGCACTCGGACGGACTTGCCGGGAGATCGTGGCGCAATGGCGGCTGGCGCCGGCGGGCGGCTGGCGCGAGGTGCTCGAGGGGCTGGACGCAGGCGCCGGCAGCGACGCGCTCGCCCGCGTGCGGCGTGGGTTGGTCGCGAGCTTCGACCGCTGGGCGCGGCCGATCCGCCTGGACGCGGCCTTGCGCCGCGCGTTCCCCGACCGCGAGCGCTGAGCGGTCCGGGTGCCGCATCGCGCGGCATCCGGAACGCGGTGCGATCAGCCGATCGCCAGCGTCTTGTTCTTGCGTTCGGCCAGACGCTTCTCGAGATAGTGGATGTTCTGTCCACCGGCCGCGAAGCCCTGGTCGCGCATGATCCGCTGCTGCAGCGGAATGTTGGTCTTGATGCCGTCGACGACCATCTCGCTCAGCGCCACGCGCATGCGCGCGATCGCGGTCTCGCGGTCCGGGCCGTGCACGATCAGCTTGCCGATCATCGAGTCGTAGTTCGGCGGCACCGCATAGCCTTCGTAGACATGCGTGTCGACACGCACGCCGGGCCCGCCCGGCGCGTGGAAATGCCGGATCGCGCCGGGGGAGGGCATGAAGGTCTCGGGGTCCTCGGCGTTGATGCGGCACTCGATCGCGTGGCCGGTCAGCACCACGTCTTCCTGCCGGATCGACAGCGTGTGGCCCGAGGCGATCATCAGCTGCTCGCGCACCAGATCGATGCCGGTCACCAGTTCGGTCACCGGATGCTCCACCTGGATGCGGGTGTTCATCTCGATGAAGTAGAAGCGGCCGTTCTCGTAGAGGAACTCGAACGTGCCCGCGCCGCGGTAGCCGATGCGGATGCACGCATCCACGCAGACCTTGCCGATCTGGGCGCGCGCTTCGGGTGTGATGCCCGGTGCCGGCGCTTCCTCGACGACCTTCTGGTGGCGACGCTGCATCGAGCAGTCGCGCTCGCCCAGATGGATCGCATTGCCCTGGCCGTCGGCGAGGACCTGGATCTCCACATGGCGCGGGTTCTCGAGGAACTTCTCCATGTAGACCATGTCGTTGGAGAACGCGGCCTTGGCTTCCTGCTTGGTCGTGGCGATGGCGTTGACCAGCGCGGCTTCGGTGTGGACCACGCGCATGCCGCGCCCGCCGCCGCCGCCGGCCGCCTTGACGATGACCGGATAGCCGATCTCGCGGGCGATCTTGACGTTGGTCGCCGCATCGTCGCCGAGCGGGCCGCCGGAGCCGGGCACGCAGGGCACGCCGGCCTCCTTCATCGCGCGGATCGCCTCGACCTTGTCGCCCATCAGGCGGATCGTCTCGGCCTTCGGCCCGATGAAGATGAAGCCCGACTGCTCGACGCGCTCGGCGAAGTCGGCGTTCTCGCTGAGGAAGCCGTAGCCCGGATGGATCGCCTGCGCGTCGGTCACTTCGGCCGCGGCGATGATCGCCGGCATGTCGAGGTAGCTCTGGCCCGACGGCGGCGGCCCGATGCACACCGACTCGTCGGCCATGGCAACGTGCTTGAGGTTGCGGTCGACGGTGGAATGCACCGCGACCGTGCGGATGCCGAGGGTGTGACACGCGCGCAGGATGCGCAGCGCGATCTCACCACGATTGGCGATGACGACTTTTTCAAGCATGGGATTGGGGCCGTGATTCGTGATTGGTGATGGGTGATTCGTAAGCAGCCGCATCTTCGCGAACGGACGATGCCTGCTGCTTTGAACGGATCAGCGCATTGAGTCTGGGGAACGTGCGATCGAGCAACTGGCCGAGCTCGGGATCAGGTCGTGCAAGCTCGAGTCTGCTCACCAGCAGCAACTGGGTGTCGAGTTCCGCGAGCGAACCGCGGGCGATCGAGAGGAACTGGATCAATTCGGGGCCGGAGCGCCGCGCAGCGCCTTCGGCGATGTTCGAAGGCACGTTGACCGCGGCACGACGCATCTGGGACGAGAGCCCGTAGCGCTCTTCGGCCGGAAACGTCTCGGTGAGTCGATAGACGCGTACGACCAGATCCATCGCATGGCGCCATACGTCCAGGCGCTGATGGGGCCGCTCCTTCGAATCACCAATCACGAATCACCGATCCCGGCTCTTCGCTCAGCCGATCACGAACAGCGGCTGGTCGAATTCGACCGGCTGGCCGCTCTCGACCAGGATCGCGACCACCGTGCCCGAGGTCTCGGCCTCGATCGGGTTGAACATCTTCATCGCCTCGATGATGCCCAGCGTTTCGCCGGCCTTGACCGCCTGGCCGACCGACACGAAGGCCGGCTTGTCCGGCGCCGGCGAGGCGTAGAAGGTGCCGACCATCGGCGACTTGGCGACCTGGCCCGGGGGGAGGTCGTCGCTGCTCTTGGCGCTGCCGCCGGTGGCGGCGTCGACCGGGGAGCTCATCGGCATCACCGGCTCGGCGGCGCGCGGGGCGGCGGCCGGCGCGGCGGCGTACATCACCGGCGCGGCATTGCCGGAGTTGCGCGACAGGCGCACCGACTCTTCGCCTTCCTTGATCTCGATCTCGGTCAGGTTGGACTCTTCGAGCAGGTCGATGAGCTTCTTGATCTTGCGCAGGTCCATACGGGCCTCTCTCTTTGCGTGGGTCGCGCGGGTGCGCGAATACGGAAAAATGGAAATTGACGGGTGTGCGCTTCAGCCGGCGCGCAGCCGGGCGATCGCGGCGTCGAGCGCGTAGCGGTAGCTGTCGGCGCCGAAGCCGCAGACCACGCCGGTCGCCAGATCACTGAAGTAGCTGTGATGGCGGAACGGCTCGCGGCGGTGCGGGTTCGACAGGTGGATCTCGTAGAACGGCAGGGCGACCGCGGCCAGCGCGTCGCGCAGGGCGACCGAGGTATGGGTGAAGGCCGCCGGGTTGATCAGGATCACCGCGGTGCCGTCGCCGCGCGCGGCCTGGATCCGGTCGACCAGCAGGTGCTCGGCGTTCGACTGCAGGCTCTCCAGCGCATGGCCGGCGGCCTGTGCGGTGGCCTGCAGCGAGGCGTCGATATCGGCCAGCGTCGCCTGCCCGTAGACCTCCGGCTCGCGGGTGCCGAGCAGGTTGAGGTTGGGGCCGTGCAGGACGAGGATCGAAGCCATCAGCAGCGTGGAGCGGCGGGTGCGCGAAGTCTGCGGGATGTCCCCGATGGTGTCCAGTTCGCCGACGTTCGCTGATTTTAAACGAGCGTTTGATTTCTGGCGGTCAGTCCGCGACCCATCCGTCGATCTCGCCGTGGGCGAAGGGGCCGATGCGTTGCTTGAGCAACTGGCCTTCGGCGGAAAGCAGCACGGTGTACGGCAGCACACCGCGTGGATTGCCCAGGCGCACGCCGGCATCGGCCGGACCGGGCGCGTCGAGCGCGATGGCGTAGTCGACGGGAATGTGCTGCAGGAAGTCGCGCACCGCCGCGGCATCGTCGAGCGCGATGCCCAGCACCTGCACGCCGTTGGCACCCTGTTCGCCGGCGAAGCGGTCGAGCTCGGGCATTTCCTCGATGCAGGGGCCGCACCAGCTGGCCCAGATGTTCACCAGCACCCGCTGGCCGGCATAGGCGGCCGGCACCCGGATCGCGTCGCCGCCGAGCCCGGCAACCTCGAACGGCGCGATGACGTCACCACGCTTCGCGACCGCCACGCCTTGGGGTGGTGCGGGCGCGGTGGCACTCAGCGTTTCGGCATACAGACGCTGGCCGGCCTCGGTCCCGAGCAACGGGCCGGGTCCGCCGACGAAGATGCTGGCGACCACGCCGAGGCCGCCGGCGACGAGCGCGATCGCGAGCACCGTCAGCGGACCGACCTTCAAGGCGCTGCGCCGCCAAGCGCCTCGACGACGACCGCGTCGCTCAGCACCGCCGGCAGTACGCGGCCTTCGCCACCGCCGGCCGGGTAGACCACGTACAGCGGCACGCCGACGGCGCCGTGGGCTTCGAGGAATGCGCTGATCCCGGGATCGACATTGGTCCAGTCGCCGACCATGTAGGTCGCGCCGGCCTCGGCCAGGGCGCCCTTGAACACCTCGCCCGACAGCACGCGGCGCTCGTTGGCCTTGCAGGTCACGCACCAGTCGGCGGTCATGTTGACGAACACCGGCGTACCGGCGGCGCGCAATGCAGCGAGACGCTCGGCCGAATAGGCGACAGGCGCGCCGCCTTCGGCCATGGCCGCACCTGCAGGCGCCGGCGCGGCAAGGCGGCCCACCGCGATCACCGGCACCAGCGCGACCAGCACCAGCAGCAATGCCAGCACGCGATCCAGCGCATGGCCGGTCCAGCGACGCCGCTCGAACCACCACAAGGCCAGCGCCAGCACGGTCATGCCGCCAACCAGCAAGGCCATCGCATCGACGCCGCGCTGCTTGCCCAGTACCCACGCCAGCCACAGCGCGGTCAGGTACATCGGGAACGCGAGCACCTGCTTGAACGTTTCCATCCACGCACCGGGCTTCGGCAGACGGTCGGCCAACGCGGGCACCAGGCCGATCAGCAGGAACGGCAGCGCCAGTCCCAGGCCCAGCATCAGGAACACCGCCAGGGCCATCGGCGTGGACGCCGTGAACGCATAGGCCAGCGCGCCGCCCATGAACGGCGCGATGCAGGGGCTGGCGACGACGCAGGCCAGCACGCCGGTGAAGAAGTCGCCGACCGGCCCGGTGCGTCCGGCCAGCGCCTGGCCGACATTGCCGATGCGCCCGCCGAGGGTGAACACGCCCGACAGGCTCAGGCCGACCGCGAACATCAGATAGGCCAGCGCGGCGACGAACCACGGCTGCTGCAACTGGAAGCCCCAGCCCAGTGCCCGGCCGGCGGCGCGCAGTGCGATGACCAGCAATCCGACTGCGGCGAACGCGACCAGCACGCCGGCCGTGTACCAGAGCGCATGCGACCGCGCCGATGCCCGGCTGCCACCGCTTTTCGCGATGCCCAGCACTTTCAGCGACAGGATCGGCAGTACGCAGGGCATGAGGTTCAGCAGCAGGCCGCCGAGCAGGGCGAGGCCGAGTGCGGCGAACAGGCCGATCGACGCGCGACCCGGCGGGCGGGTGCGATCGCCGTTGTCGGCGCTGGCGTCCCGGGGGCCGGCGGCGGTCGGGTCGACGTCCTCATCGCCGGCCGCCGGTGCATCGGCAGGCACCGCGGCGTCCGCGGATACAGGCATCGCCGGTGTCTCGGGCGCCGTCATCGGCGCGCCGCCGGCCAGTGCCGCGGCCGCCTCGGCAACGCTCTGCACGCGGCCGGCGGGCAGCGACACGCGCACCGTGCGCGTCATCGGCGGGTAGCAGATGCCCTCGTCCTGGCAGCCCTGGAAGGTCGCGACGACTTCGACATCGGCCGCGTCGGCCGTCGTGCGCACCAGCGGTAAAGGCACATCGACCTGGTCGAAATACACGGTGACGTCGCCGAAGTGCGCATCGCGATGCGACTGGCCCTTTGGCCAGCGCGGTGCGCCGGCGCGAATGCCGGCATGGCCGCGGACCTCGAAGCGGTTGCGGTCGCGATAGAGGTAGTAGCCCTTGGCCGGCGTGAAGCGCAGTAGCAGGGTGTCGCCGTCGCCTGCGATGGCCTCGAACGCGAAGGCGCGTTCGGGCGGCAGTGCGTCGGTGGCATTGGCGAGGCTCGGCGCCGCACCTGCCGCATTGCCGCCCAGCGCCTTGCCAAACGCCGCGAAGCCCGCGTCGGCGCCCTGCGGCGCGCGCGATGCGCTTGCGCCGCCGCGCGGCAGGGGGACCTGCAGCGTGCGCGTCTGTGGCGGGTAGCAGATGCCCGCGTCCGCGCAGCCCTGGTACTTCACCTCGACCTGCACCGCATCGACGCCGTCGGCCGGTGCGCCGGTCAACACCGCGGCCACGCGATCGCGATAGGTCTCCACTTCGCCGAAGAACTCGTCGGTATGCCGGCGGCCGGCGGGCAACTGCAGCGGGTTGGCCTTGAATCCGTGCTCGACCCGCGCGCCCATCCGATGGCGATAGAGGTAGTACCCGTCGGCGATCGCCCAGCGGATCTCGATGCGGTCCGGCGACACCGCCTCGGCGGAGACCCGCAGGGCTTCGTCGACCGGCAGCACGTCGTCCAAGCCGATGCCCTGGGCCCAGGCGGGCAGGCCGGCGATGCACAGCGCGCACGCCAACAGCCAGCGAGTGGCGAGGGACGCGGGTGCAGTCCGGCGCTCGCGGCCGGACGTGGAATCGGGAAGGGGCGCGCGCATCGGGCGAGTATCGCAGGCCGCCCGCGCCGATGCCCAACGCAGGTTCAGCGCGGCGCGGTCGAGTCGGCGATCCACTGCAGATAGGCCGGCAGGCCGTCCGTCACCGCGAGCACGACCAGTTCCGGCGTCTCGTAGGGGTGCAGCGCGGGCAGCCGCTCGCGCAATGCCTGCAGTTGCGCCGACGTCGTCTTGATCACGAGCAGCACTTCCTCGTCGACGACCACGTCGCCGTCCCAGCGATAGACCGAGCGCACGCGGGGCAACAGGTTCACGCAGGCGGCGAGCCGGTCCTCGACGAGGGCGCGGGCGATGCGCTCGGCGGTCGCGGCGTCAGGGCAGGTGCTCAGGCATGCAAGGGCGTCCATGGCGCCACCATAGCCTGCGCCGTACGCCTCTACGGCGCCTGCACGGGCACGCCGCCACGCTCGGCTGCCGCTGGGGTGGACGCTGCATCCCGCCCATGGGAGAAAGCAGGCATCCCTATTACTGAACTGGCCGGTATGATTACTGGCCATCCCCCTGGCCAGCCGGATCGCCATGCGATTCCCACCGAGTTCAATGCGTCCGATCACCTCTTCCATCGCCGCGGCCGTGCTGGCCTGCGCCACCCTGCCTGCCGCCGCCCAGTCAGCGCCGGTCGAAGTCGGCCTGGGTGCCTCGGCGACCCGCGAGAACGAAACCACGCCCGTCGCCAGCGTGGCCTGGCTGCCGGAATGGCGCCGGACCCAACACGGCGTGCTGCGCTGGGACATCGGTGCCGTCTACGTGCGCGGGCGTGACAACACGCGGTTCGATCTGGCCGAGGACGCCGGCGTGTTTCATGGCGGCGCACGTTACGAGCGCGACAACGGCTTCGTCGCGGGCTTCGGCGTCGGTGTCCAGGCAGGCCGCACCAGTGCGCTGTCGGGCAATCCGCAGTTCGTCAGTTCGGTCGGCTGGCGCTGGGACCGCTTCGCGCTGCTGGCGCGCCACATCTCCAATGCCAGCATCAAGCAGCCCAACG
>Ga0207748_1000819_pt1 | contig 10399 bp, 10 predicted proteins | sample HigsolmetaGSP13D_FD_184841 | JGI IMG/M metagenome (GOLD analysis project Ga0207748, IMG submission 184841) | High solid enriched microbial communities from the Joint BioEnergy Institute, USA - SP1-3-D (SPAdes) | ecosystem: Engineered > Bioreactor > SSF (Solid state fermentation) > Aerobic >... | reverse complement strand
CGAATATAGACCGGGGTAGTATGATATGGCAGGGGTTATGACCTATGATAGTCCGGATCGGCTGGTGCTGACTAGGCTGATAAAATTCTTGGCATACCGATAGGTCATAGTGGTAATATTCGGCTGACACTTTCTTATATCAGCCAAGCAGATGTGCTGTTTATGGAAGCATGATTTCTAAGACATATGACATAGATCGGGTTATATTTCTCTGACTTTATACTCCCAGTCTGCACAGGAGGTTCTTATCTTCAAATCTTAATGTTGATCAGCCAGATTAGGTTCAATGCAGTGAATTGAAGCCATCCTCAGATCAAGATGAAGATGTGTTGCCATGGACTTGGCCAAGATGATTATGAGCTATGCTCGTCTACTGAAGACGGATAATTGCACTGTAATCAGAGCCATGAAATATGAACCACCAGGACTTTGTACTTGTCAACGAGACCCTGAGTGCAAGGGTTGGCATCAAGCAAGTGAAGGAGAAAAGATAATCCAAAGCCGAGCATGTCAGCGACATGACATGGCATGTCAGTGACAAGATGCAAACATGTTGGCAACATGATATTGCAGGATGTTGACCTGAAGAGGCATGGCACTGACATGATAAGGGTTAGAGATAAATAGGACCATTTACCCTGGCATGTATCTAGTCTACCGCGTCTTATTCTCATACAGATCTTAGGATCAATAGGGAATCAACTAGTTCTTCCATGGCTCCTACTTACTTCACATTTAGAAGCCTTTTATCAACTCTTAGTCAGTTGATACCCCTATATTTTGACAGTACTGCACAGAATATCCTCGACAGCTATATAGACAAGAATATTCCAGTTGTCCTGGAATATATTGCAAAGCCATTTGGGTGGACGAGATATCAGTACAGCAGTACAGTTAGTACAGTGAACTCGCATCGAGGCTTATGTGCTTCCTGTTTATGGCCCCGCTCCATTATATCCAAGTGCGTCCTGACTTGCCTGGCTATGTTAATCTATTCCTGATTAGACGAATCGGCTTTGGTATCCCATATAGATCTTATACTTCCAATGCTTCCAATCCCCGCCGTAACCCGAGTCCTGGCGTTGTTACCACTTTTTGTGAGATGCACACGTTCAAATAATCTAGAGGCATATTGGTCTGAAATCAGTAGATCAGTTCCAGGTCCTCCTGCATGATAAATATATTGATATTGAAATGAGTATGGCTAGAACCGTTTCACGCTTTACTCCGAAGTAGGGAGACATAAGCATGATGGAGAACTTGGGCTCTCCAATCCATGTAAATGGCAAGGAAAGAAGAATGTAACAAATAACGAAGAAGCGGCAATGTCGGTCCGCCGCTGGCCATAGATCACTCGGAGAATGCACCCAGTGACCTCACTGACAGGAAGAACTATTATCCCGCAAACACGGGGCTCCTTTCTGATTCCAGAACAGCGCCCCTAGCAACCAGAACTCGGGACATAGTGCAGTGGTCAAGGTCAGTGGCTTCGGCCAGTGGCCTTCCCTGTCACCGGACCCCAAATCCCGAGTTCGATTCACGCCTCTGGCGGCTTGGGTGAAGCAGTTCGATAATTATCGATACCTGCCTCACATCCAATGAGGGCTGCCGGGGGCGAAGGATCCAGGAAGTAAAATCCCTGCCCGCCGAAACCATAGGTGGGGATTTTCGTAGCCCTCAGGCTAGCCACCACCTGGTGGTGGTGGGCCTTGGAGTGAGCTTTTTTATCTTTTGCCAGTGTTTTTTTGGTTCTATGTGTGTGTGGCAGTGATTGATGGTGTTATGGTACGCGCGCCGCGCTTGCTGTGATTTGGGGGAAGGGGTGGTTGGCAGAGGGCTTGGTGAACGCTGCGCTGTGCAGTTCATGGTTTCCTGAGTTTCATTAAGCATTGGGTCCTTCTCATTAGGTGACTTACCGCCGTTTGTCCAAAGGGCTGTATCTTATCTTTATGACGACTGTTAACCTTCACCTCTCCGAATAAAATGTCCCCGAGCAATGCCAAGACACCACCCTCCTCTCCGCCCCGATCTCCGCTTTGCCCACCCACACCAGGAATGACCCTTCATCATACTCTGCATGCCATATTATCCTTTGTTTGGGTCGTTATTGTTTTGTGAGGACCCCTCGTCCAAGCTCGGAGACATAGGGCAACGAGCTGGCTATATTGCATTTACCAATCCGCAATGTGTAATGTTTTCTAATCCTCGTTTCGCGCCCTTTGCCTTTGCAATGGGCCAAGGTAAACAACTTAAATCTCTCACATTTCCAGAAAATCTGATATCTTTGTTACATCTAATCAGAATTCGGTTTGATATTGGTGTTTTATATTTCCGCATTGGACACAGCTCTATTACCGTCAAACCAATACTGAACTGCCTCCTTGGTTGAACTCCTCTCGCAAGATTGACATTGCATAGCTTTATTTATGCTAAACCTCATTTGAAGGTAGCGCTCAGAAAATCATCCACGGTTTATGTGGTTGATGGGATAATGTGGGGTGACCTTGAACAGTCCTTTATGTCTCCCTACCCCGCTGTCTTCCTTCGAACTTGAAAACGCGATGTTCTGAATACTATCTTATTCCGTCTGTACTGCATCTTGGGACAGAAAACTGGTCGTATATTCTTCTTATGCATATCAGATCGATATAAGCAAACATGTCTGGTGTGGCGCACACTCCCAAATTCGAGACCATCCAGATCACGAAGTTGCACTCGATTTTGGTGCAGAGATCTTTGGAGTCGACATCTCTCAGCCTATTCCTGATGAGGTCTTCCAAAAGATTCCTGCTGCTGTAGCCAAGGTAAGAGGGTCAAGATTGCAGCCCCAGAATACTTCAAACATCTCGATCCGACCGCCTTCAAAACGCACGAGCATCGGCTCGAGCCCCCTGGACGGATGAATATTTATATAGGGGCGTACGCGCGCCACATCGAGGGTCCGTTCTGAAAAATCAACAGAGCTACTGACGATGTTGATGGAGCACGCAACGCAGGAGAAATACACAGTTAGTATTCCATAGAAGGATGGAGTCCTGATTATCTGAGATAATACTGCTGTCATGTACAGAGCAGGTACTTTTACTGGGAAGTACCCAAGGGACCTGCGGCGGACAACTGTCCATGACACCAGCTCACAGGCATGGGATCTGAGAAAATGGACGACCTGAAGACAGAATTCGCCGTTGACACGAAGCCTGCTAGCCCATTTCCGAGGAGAATTGCCGTCTAAGATATATTACTGGGTTCTAAAGTCAACCAAATTGCTTACAAGCTCGTCCCTATGATGCTCCTTCTCTAACTGAGATTTCGGGAACATCTCAAGTCGAGTGTCTTGAATGATTTGCTCTATAGAAGCAGTTAACTCACTTCATGGAATAAAACAATGCTTGTTGATTTGTGCCAAACTTGCAACTACAGTACACGTCTGCCTGTCTTTATGTATGATCTCCACAAGGGCTCAGGACCCGATTCCAGTGGCCCAGACCCCAAGCCGTAGATTGGATAGGAACCACCATCATGTGATATATGGCAAATGTATGTAATCTTGTAGAAATTTCACTGTCCATGTAGGCACTCGATACTATGCGGTGATCAAGGTCGTGTTGATGGATGTCTTCCGCCCAGACATATCTGGGCGCCTCCGGGCTAAACCAAATCGGGCGAGCAGCTGTTCCGCCCCGGCCAAGTGTCCGCATCGCGCCCGCGCTGGAGCTCGACAAACAACGGAGCGGAACAAGACCTCCTGCTCCTTTGGCGGCCCGAATCGCGGCGGAATACCTGAAAACCTGGGCGACGCTCCCCTGGCAAGCATGACGGCATGACTCTCATCCTCCCTGTCCTCTGCATCCTCCTGGCGTCGCTATGCGCGCTCACTTCCGCGGCGTCAGATTACCATGAGCGGCTTGTCCTGCAACCGCTGCCCTCCTCCTCCTTGCTAGCCTCGTTCAATTTCAGAAGCAATGCGTCGCGCGAGTCGTTCGAGAAGCAGCATTTCCGGTACTTTCCCCGCTCGCTAGGCCAGATCCTGCAGCACGCGCACACCAAGGAGCTGCATCTCCGCTTCACGACCGGACGATGGGACGCTGAGAGCTGGGGAACGAGACCGTGGAACGGAGCAAAGGAAGGAGGGACGGGAGCGGAGCTATGGGCCTGGATCGATGCTCCCTCGGATGAGGAGTGTGTATTCCCTCGTGATCGACAAAGAAGGAGTCTGGGATACTGACTTCTCCCCTAGAGCGTTCGCGAAGTGGATCACCCTGACGCAGTCGTTGTCCGGCCTCTTCTGCGCATCGCTCAACTTCATCGACTCTACCCGTACAACGCGCCCAGTGGTCTCGTTTGAGCCTGCCGGAGATCATGATCCCTCGAGCCAGCTGCACCTTCTACATGGGACGCTGCCCGGAGAAGTCGTCTGTACGGAGAATCTCACGCCGTTTGTGAAATTGCTTCCATGTAAGGGGAAGGCGGGGATATCGAGTCTATTTGACGGACATAAACTGTTCGATGCATCTTGGCAAAGCATGTCAATTGACGTCAGACCCGTCTGCCCCGAGGGGGAGAGTGACTGTTTGATTCAGATTGAACAGACTATAGATATGGTCCTCGATATCGACAGGGCCAAACGGCCGCGAGGTATGTTCAACGAACCCGTTATATATATCTGATATTTCTAACGATTTGTTCCAAGACAACCCCATTCCGCGACCCGTCCCCGCTGACCAGCTTGTCTGCGATCCTTCCAAACCATATAACTCGTGGGACACTTGCTACCCGTTGGAAAAGACGTCCGAGAAGGCCTGGAGCTTGACGGAAGTTTTTGGTCGCAGTCTCAAAGGCGCCTGTCCTCTCACCGATAACCACGGCGAAGGGGCAAAGACTATCTGCCTCAGGGTGCCGCATGAAAGGGAGGTGTACATTACTGCGGGAGCGTTCGAAACTAAAAATCCGGACGGCTTTTCCCGCTGCTATACCCTGCTGAGCTCCAATCCGTTTGACCTTACCCTCCCCGAGCAGGAGCTTCAGACCAAGGTGCCACTGGAGCAGCCTGTCCTGCACGCGGAGAGGACGATTATCGGCCACGGCCAGGAGCGCGGCGGCATGAGGGTCATTCTGAGAAATCCGTCCAACACGGACGCCGTGAACTTCATCTACTTCGAGACACTTCCCTGGTTCATGCGCCCGTACCTCCACACCCTCCAGGCCACCATCACCACACGCGACGGGGTCCAGGCGCAGATCCCGGTCTCCCAGATCGTCAAAGATATCTTCTACCGACCGGCAGTCGACCGGGAGCGGGGCACGCAGCTGGAGCTGATCCTGTCCGTCCCCGCCGCCTCGACCGTCACACTGATCTACGACTTTGAAAAGGCCATTCTGCGATACACGGAGTACCCACCAGACGCCAACCGCGGGTTCAACGTCGCCCCCGCGATCATCAGGATTCTGGACCGGAACGACTCCAGCTCGCCCATCTACATCCGCACGACGAGTCTGCTCCTCCCGCTGCCGACGCCGGACTTCAGCATGCCGTACAACGTCATCATCCTCACGAGCACGGTCATGGCTCTGGCGTTCGGAAGTATCTTCAACCTGCTGGTCCGTCGCTTCGTTCCCGCCGACCAGGTGGTGGTGCATACACTCAAGGCCAAGATCGTCGGTAAGATAGTTACGATACAGGACAGACTGCGCGGGAAGGCGGTGAAGGTGGAGTAGTAGATACCTAGGGACTTAGATACCTATTCTGTAGATATTATAGATGGCAGTTCCATGTTTTTGCGACGATGCAGTGTATAGTATGGCTCTAATGAGAATGAATTGGCACACTATCGGTTTCTATCTGATGTCATCGTACAGTACAAACGTCCGTTTGTCCAATACATAATGCGTAATCAGCCGACGATCGGACTATATTCCACCACAATCATATGTTTCATATACAAGCCGACGCTGCACGGGTCATTTTTTTTTCGGATTTCCATGTCCTTCTCGCGGTCGAGTTCTCGAACATGATTACTCGCAGCCAGGCAACATAATGATTGTACAGCATGTACCTAGGTCCGTAGGTAGACCCCCGAGACAAAGGTCATTTCGATAACCTGGAATAAAAATAAAAGCAAACGAAGCCGTCAGCATCTGACTGAATTCACCACGACAACTCAACCACTCCAAGATTCAACCCAAACCCAACACAAAACTCTCAGCGAGATATAGGATAGGAAAAAAGAAACAAAACTCACTTCCCCCACACATTCCTCAACTTGAACAACCCCGGTAGCGTCTCGGGACACCCGGGCTTGTGCTCCGCGAAGCTGTGGTCCTCGCTCTCACACGTCGGCTCGCCTTTCGCCGTCGTTGGCTTCTCATACCCCGCGACGGCGTCGAACTTGGACCGGTACCTGCCCTCCGCGGAGGACTTTTGCTCGCTGAGGCCGAGGAAGCTGCCCATGGAGGCGGCGGGATTGGGCATCTATAATTTATATCCATACATGAGTATTTTGACGACAGGTCAGTTCTGTCTTCCCTGAAGGTATCTATTCCTCAGGGTAAAAAGGGTCAGCACGCACAGGCGTATGCCCCAGGCCCTCGGAGCCGATGCTCGCGCCGCCGCTGCCGCTCCCACCGCCCTTGGTGAAGCCCTCGTCGCCCCAGCCCGTGCCGCCGCCGGCGTTGTTGGCGGGCGTCGGGAGCGAGCTGGTGCCGCCGATGTTGGCGGTGATGGGGTGGTTGCCGGTGCCTTCGCCCGAGGTGGGGTTTGCCATTTTCTTTCTTTCTTTCTTTTTTCTCTTTTATTTTCCTGTGCTGTTTATCAAGAGAAGGACGGTTACGGCCTTGTGTGGAGAGGGTCGGTTTTCGTTTCAGCGAGAGGTGTACCTGTGTTTTGTACAGTACTATATGTCAGCTGCTTGTCTGCTGGATACAAGTGTGATATTGGTCTTATTGCAAGCGGGATACAGCACGAGGAGAGAAGAGGTGGAATTAGACACGTCTCCGACTTGCAGAGACATTTCCCTGGAAGACTTGTTCGTATTGTATTTTTATTGGTGCAGCAACTGGTGAAGAGCAGATGCTTTACCTTGCAAGATTCGAGATGATCAAGAGCACCTACAGATCAATCGGCCTGGAATCAGGCTACTTCGCGGCTTGTATGCTATGTCTGCAGGAACATGTTCCTAACACAGCTTCGACTATCGGACGCTGGCAGGCGCAGCACCATGATCTCATCATGAACGCACCCTGCGTCGATTGGTTCACAGAGCCAACAAGATGCGCTTAGTCATCTCAGATCAATTAACGTTAACAGCATGAACCTGAATAAGGAGATAAGAAGGCATAATCTATTCTGAACATTATTGCTGCTGGATATTATATATAGCACATCCCGGTTGAAGCAAAGCGATCCATTCCGCAGCACCAGCGCGAACGATGTGAACAAGGCAGAAGACGAAATCAAGGGATATCATCTCGTTAAACAACCAGAGATTCGCTTGCAGATAGGCGAACTGTAAAGACGTAGAACAAGGAATTGTGTGCTCGTGCCAACCGTCAACATCATTGTGCCGTCCCCTTGCTCGACTCGACTTGCTCGGCCCATGTCCCGCCAGTTGGCGGTAACGACGGCAATGGCGATGCTGTCTTGTCGGCATCCGAAGCTGGGGATTCGCCGGCAGCCGTAGTGCCGGATACAGCAGTAGATCCGCCGGTCGCTGACTCTTTCTTCGAGCTCCCAGGGAGAGCTGGGAATTCCTTCTCATCGCCAATGCCTGGCGCAGAGGGAGTAGTCTTCTCTTCCGTTGTGGCAGGGCCACTGTGATCACCGTTCGACATCGAGTGGTCACCTCTGCCACCACGGGGGCCTCCTCGACCGCGTCCTCCTCGCCCACCGCGGCCTCGTCCCCTATAGTTGTTGCGGGACCCGTCTTCATCCTCGGCCCCGTTCTCATAGCCACGTCGGGTGTAGCCTGTCACGCCGCCATGCATACCTCTCCGATATTGGCTGCCCCTTCCACGGGGATTATAGTCCTCTTCACGCTTATCTGCATCCCATTCTCGGCCTCCCTGCGCATTCAGTTTCCGCAGTCGATTGCGTTCCCTCTCGCCGTCCATGGCACGGCGGTTCAGATACTCTTGACGTCTCCTTTCCTCCGCAAGTCTCTCTCGTTCCTGGAAAGATGCCTGATCGGCTTCCGCACGAGCGTGCGCAGCGGCAATTTTTGCGGCAGTCAGTTTTGCGGCAGCCATGCGCTGGGCGAGCTCTTCTTCAGTGAGTTTCGGCTGGGAGCATCGTTAGTATAGCACCCCTAACAAAGAACGGAACTATTCGCATACCTTTTTTATCCCTCCGGTGCTGCTCCTGTCTCCGCGAACGGCCGGGACACGTTGAGTCGTGTGGCCGTTGGAAGCACCTGAAGGTTTCGACGCCGAAGTCGTAGCTTCTTTGCCCGTCTTTCCTTTGTTCTCTTCCGCGGCTTTGTCGTCATGCGCGCCCTGCGCAGCATTATCCGCCTCTTTATCAGCCCCTTCTGCGACATTATTATCCCCCTGTTTGCTCTTCAAGCTTGCGTCTTCACGCGCCGGGCCGCGATCCCTTCCACCACGTCCTCCCCTGCCTCTACCTCTACCCCTCCCCCTCTCACCTCCACGAAACCGTTGTGAAGCATCACCGCCTTCCCTCTGGGTATCGCGTTCTAGCGTTTCGGGAGCACTATCCTGCGCGTCCACATATTGTGGCTGTTGCTGTTCTGGGGGAACAGGTATGATCTCGTCGTTAAACAAGTCATCGACACCGCGAGTTTGCGCGAACTCATCCATGGCTGGTGGATCAGGATTATACCCGTCCATTCTCCAAGGTCAGTTCCCGTTGACCCAGTTGTCGATTGGCGGCGGAGGGGTACAGGCTCTGGACGCGATCGACAGGGAGGAAGCGCTCAGTAACTTCAGTATCAAAGCTGTTGAACGCTGGTGGGGAGACAAAGGGAATCGCGACAGAGATAGAGACGCGAAGCCGCCGCCTTCGCGGAGCGAGCCGGTTCCACTCTGCGGGGAATCTGGACGTATCTCGAAGCGCGGAGGTTCATGCAACGATCCAGCGGGGCTCCGAGTGTGGGATGCTCAATGGACTGGGAGGACTCGAAATGCGTCTCGTACGAAGCGGGAGTGGTGGCGACAAGTCTGTCTTCTTACTGCCCTAGCGCCAGCACGAACCCATCAAGAGAGCGGCCTACGGAGTGACATTCATCGAGAGATTCCTAGGTACTGCAGAGGGAGGAGTGTGCATGGCTCGACTGTGGCGCACGGCCGGTGATTAAGGCGCGCTTAGGGCAGGCCGTGGATCGCAACTTGTGTGAGATGCAGCTGCTGTGCACTGGAACCTGAGCCGTCTGCCTTTTATTTTTTAGCAACGATGACTGGTGCTTCAATCAACGACCGACAAATTCACACGAGAAGGGGAGACAAGATTTCGCAGGCTCCTCGTTTGTGTGTCTCGTCCGTGTCTCTCGAGGCCGAGGTGGGGGACCGAGGGGCGTTTCTGCCATCTGCCACCGCCTCCATCGATCGTGGACCCTGCCTTCATGTAACGTAATCGGACACCGAGCGGGCCACGTAACCAACCAACGCAACATATTCATCAACTTCAACTACAAATATGCCACCAAAACAAGCAAAACAAGCAGATTCAGCAGTTCAGCAAGAGGGCTGTATCTTGCTTGCCATCAAAGCAATTCAATCAGGTCAAATAAAAAGCATTCGAGCGGCTGCGAAAGCATATAATGTGAAGTGATCTACATTGACCTACTGCATATGTGGGCGTTCTGCACGCGTTGATGCAGAGCCTAATAGTTGAAAGCTCACTGCAACTGAAGAATCTACACTTATAAAATGGATCTTATCCATGGACCAACAGGGCCTACCACCAAGAATCAGCACTGTATGAGATATGGCCAGTCTCCTACTATCAAGCTGATTGAAATCCCCAAGCCCTCTTAGTGAGAAATGGGTGCAATAATTTGTCAACTGCCACAATGAGCTCAAATCAAAATACAGCCGCAGATATGATCATCAACGGGCTCTATGTGAGGATCCAAAGATTATCAGGGAGTGGTTTCAGTGTGTTCTTGAGGTTGTACAGCAATATGGCATCACTGAACAGGATATCTACAACTTTGATGAGACTGGCTTTTTAATGGGATTGATAGCAACTGCAAAGGTTGTTACTGGCTCTGAGATAAGGGGCCAGCCTAGAGCAATTCAACCAGGGAATTGTGAATGGGTAACTGTGATTGAAGGAGTCAATTCAGCTGGCTGGGCCCTGCCCCCAATGATTATCTTTGCAGCCCAGAATCACCAATCTAATTGGTATACAGAACTACCAAAGGGCTGGACAATTGGGACCAGTAAA
>Ga0207748_1000808_pt1 | contig 10743 bp, 7 predicted proteins | sample HigsolmetaGSP13D_FD_184841 | JGI IMG/M metagenome (GOLD analysis project Ga0207748, IMG submission 184841) | High solid enriched microbial communities from the Joint BioEnergy Institute, USA - SP1-3-D (SPAdes) | ecosystem: Engineered > Bioreactor > SSF (Solid state fermentation) > Aerobic >... | reverse complement strand
AAGATGAGAGAACGCCGATAAAAAACCTGATCACAAAGAAAAAAATCCAAGCTGCCCAACCGTCGAACACGGGCACAAGTATAAAAAGGGCATATAGCGGAGATTTCAGCAGTTCAGATACTACAATGATTTTCTTGGTATCCATTCTGTCGATGAGCCCGCCTAATATAAAACTCATCGCAATCGGAACTAAACCGCTTACAGCCCACAGCGTCCCTAACTGCAATCCGTTATCCGTTATTTTCCCTAAAAGGACGAGCATTGAAATAAAAGAACCCCAGGTTGTTAATCCTGTAACGGTAGTCGTTGCCAATAACTTTCTATAGTCGGGGGAATGCTTTAACACTCGTATAATATCATTGTTTTTTTTCATAGAATCCTCGATCCCTTATTTTTTTCTATCCAATTTATAAACTCGTTCAGATAAGGCATAAAAAATTCTTTGCGTTGTCCAGTCAGAAAATCTAATTGCCCCTTACTTTCTTTGATTATAAACCTTATAAAATAAAATCCAAAGCTATACCCTAACCACATTGGAATTCCTCTTTTTTGATCGCCATACAATATTGAGTATATTAAGTCTGTTTTTTTTTCCTTTAAATAATTTAATATAATTCCAGTATTATCCTTTACTTTTTTTAAAGATAAATGTTTCGCCCAAGGGTTTAAAAAATCTTCGCCAAGGACTCTCGATACAAAATTTTCAGCTAAACCCTCCTCGATTATATAATCAAATAACACTTTTTGAACTTGGACTTTATCCTTCATAAGTAAAAAGTTTCGCAAAACATGATTGTACTCATGTACATAAATAGATCCAACTGTATCATATATTCCAGTGTAATCTGATATATATATAAGTATATAGGTTGTATTTATTAAATTATATCCTAGCACACCATGTAACGTGTTTAGCGCAAAATCATAGTTAGGATTTAGTGTAACAATTAACAAATTTTGTTCTTCTTCACAATTCATTATTTTTTCGCACTTTTCTTTAATTTTAAAAATATAATTGCAAATTTCATATTGACAAAATAAGTTATTTTGCTCCATCAATTCATCTTTATCCTTTTCTGAATTAGGTATAAGAGCACCCATTTGCTTAATCAAATTTAATGTATCCCTGTCAATTCCGTTATATCGTTTATTAAGCAAAAACATATTCAAATTTTTTATATTTAATAACATATTTAATCTCCTAATAATTATTGCTTAGCATTTTATAAATTGTACATTCAACATGTGGAAATATCCCCAATCTATTGAAATTCATATGAGCTAAACTAATAATTATATTTAAAAGAGGCTTATTTATACCGCTATTAATTATAAAATATTTTAGATCATTTGAATATTTCGGATTTTCTTGATTATAATCTTCAAACAATAAATTATCTAAGCAACTTAGGTTACTAACATACTCATTGTAAATATCACTAGGCAGATTAAGTTTATATATGTTCATACGTTTTTTGAGCATTTTTGCTAAATAATTAATATCCCCAATATAAAAATTTAAATTCTCCTTCGTATAGTCCTCCCATATTTCTGAAAGCAAAGAAAATAAAGTTGTTCTTTGATTGTTATTCAACTTAATCTTTTCAAATAAAAAGTTGTTAAGTTTTATTGCTAATAAAATCCTCAATTCAATTTTTTCCTTACAAAAATACGTAGCGGTAAGTTTAGAACTTAAGCAAAATAATCTTTCAATATAATCTATGTTCTGTTTTCCGCCATATCTTTTTATTTCTGGCTGATATTCATCTGTGATTATAATATTACTTATATTCGAGTGCAGAATATTTGATAACTGTTGGTTATATTTTTTATTTGGAATTCTAATTTTTACACTAGGCAGATTGTTATCAAATAAGCATACGTAAAAAAAAGCAATATTATTTTGTTTTAATAACTTAGTTACTTTCCATATAAATTCTTTCGCATCATTTGAATTTTTAAACAATGAGCTAATTGTTTTCCATTGGTATAAAATAGTTTTCAACCCCTATTTCTATTGTATTATTTCTAAAATCCCCAGGATAACGTTCTTTATCCGAAGAATTTGGTGTATTCTGTTCTAACAACAGAATTTTACTTTTTTTTATTATTCTAAATAAAAGTTTATAAGATGTTACATTTTTTAAATTTATATACTGTGGCTTATAAATGTCATTCATCTGATCAATATTCTTTAGATATTTAACCTTTAAGGGCCTAACATAAAATTGAAATGGAATTAATCCAGATTCAGCATCTCTGATTAGTTCAGAAAAAAGTTCAACCTCATTATTTTCTTTTTTATAAAGGCTAATATTTAATAGCCACTTGTTTCTTGATAAAATAATCTCCGCCATTTTAACTTCTGGTATAAAAGTTACTTTATTATTTTTAAAGCTCTTCCAATTATCAAAAATGATTTTTTTAGTAAGATCTAAATCTGCTGCATCAATTTGGTTAATGTCACATAAAAACCTATGAATTACAGGGCGATTTCTAGAAGAAATTACATTCATGCTAATAAGTTGAATTTTCTCCCCCCTCAAATAAAAGTCTACATCTTTTTTCTCATAATCAACATTAATAACTAGATCAGTTAAATTATCACCCCCCCCATATATTTTCCAAATCGATAACATGTTTAGTAAAAAAAGGATGGGCATTTGCATTATAGCCGTAGAAACCATATAGATCAACGTAAGCTATATCCTCTTCAACAAGTTCCAAACTTTTTTTGTGTAATCCACTTATAAATCCCACATCCGGGAACTTAGAATACATTCTACCAAATCCACTAAATATCTTATTCAAAACAAAAGATTGTTCTGAAATAGGTTGTAAAAAGTAAATATAAGAGAATATTTTCTTTAAATTTATTTTTTTGTAAATTTCATCAAAAAGGTCGTTAATATCATTTGTATTAAGAATTGTAGGACTTCCATTTTTAATATTATTTTCTATTTTAGACAAAATACGCGATCTTAATAGTAAGAGACAATCGTTGCTCTTATATTGATTATTATAAAATTCATTTAGCATTTTAGATAATTGAATAATAGATATAGTCTTTGTTTCTCCAATAAATTCAACAAATCTATACTTTAATATCAAAGAGTCATCAAATAATAGAGTTAATTTATTCAATAGTTCAATTTGTAGTTGCTTAACTAAAAAAGTGTTCATATAAATATTGTTTTTAAAAAATACATTCTCATATACTTTATTATTCTTTAAATAATCCAATCTATTTTTTAAATTTATTTTTTTTAAACTAGGAGGTTCTAAACTCTCTAAGTCACTATAAAGGTTATATTCTAAAATTCCTATATTTAACAATATATCAATATTTTTTTCAACTTCTTCTTTACTTTTAAAAAACCTTAACATTTCTTTACACAAAATATTATAGTTAAAAGTTCGTTTTTTATTATTAATTATAAAATCTTCTAAAAAACTATCATATTTTATTTCAACTATTTTGTAGCCATTCTTTATAATCAAATTTCTAGGATCTGGATCTAAGATTTCTTTTTTTAAAATTGTCATAGTGCCTTTATTTTTATCAATACAAATATCTCTATTAATTTTATAAATTTTTCCAGAATGTATTTTGGTGATAAATTTGTCCGATACTATACTTAGAACTTCTCTTTTATTAAATTTATTGATTTTTTTTTCTTGAGGAAGCTTTGAATTTTGTATTTTAGCAATCCCTTGTAAACAAAAAAAACTAAATGGACTCGTTTTAAATGCTGCTCTTATTAAATATTTATATAAAGTAATCGTTAAGTCGTTCTTTTTTTTGTTAGATAAATTTTTGAATTGCATTTTAGTAGCTTTTTGCAGTTCTGTTAAAAAAGCAAACGAACTTATACTAATAGATTTATTTAAATTTTCCTCATTTAATAAATATATATTCATTATTTTTTTAAATTCAGCATCAGAAATAAGGAAACATGCTTTCTTTTTTTCCTCTAATTTCTTGCGCTTTATGAAAGCCTCTTGGTACAATTGTAACTTTTTTATAATCCTCTGATCCAAAACTATCGGTAATACAGCTTCTAAATTAATCTGTTTTTTTCTTTTTAACCTTCTTTTTAAATTAATAATTTGTTTTTTTGAAAAGTCATCACTCAATTTATTAATTAATTCAAATAGCAATTTATCCGTAGAAAATATTATTTTTCTTATATTCTCTTCTAAAATAATTTGTTTTTTTTCAAGCTGATAAAATTCAGACTCAAAATTTTCTAAATCCTGAAATTGACTTGTTTCAATGCTAGCAACCCTGATAATAAAATTTTCATTTATAATATGTTTCAATATAATTCACCTTCTTTTCTTTTATCCTAAAACATATGAATATAAAGGATAAAAATTATCACTTAAATTCAAATGGTTTCTAACTTTAGAATCATAAAAGCCACCAATTGCACAACTTTTTATTCCTAAATTATTAGAAACAATAGATATATTTTGCCCTACATGTCCACACTCTATCAAACAATATCTATATGCCCTTGCCCCGTATTTGCCCATTAAGTTATCAATATTACAAACTAAAAATATCATACAAGCCACGTTTCGAGTGAAATTATTATTTGGCACGTTTAATTCATGAATATCAGAAAACTCATTTATAAAATTCAATGAGATTTTTTCACGATTATAGTGGTAAACCCCTTTTTTTACATGACTTACATTTTTAATAATTATAAATAATTCAATAGGATAAAGACCACCTGCCGATGGTGACTTGAGACATTTTCCATTTTCAAATCTATAACAATTATACAATAAATTTAATAATAAATTTTTATCCAATGGGTTATTTAACGACATATCTCTTTTTGATGTTAAATTAGGTAAAATGTCTTCAAAAATTAAATTGTTTATTATGTCATTTGGGTGAGATGCTAAGTTAATTTTATTATCATCACTATAATGGTATCCCTTTTCAGATATTAATTGATCATAGTAATTTGAAGTATTCAAATGATAAAAATCTATTAAATCTTTTTCTTCCTGTATATTCACAAGTTTCAATCCCCTTTCATGGAAAAGGATGAGGTTTTAAATTATAATTTCTATCTAATTCTTGAGATTTTTGGATTAATCTATTACAATAGAGCATTGGTTCACCGATTGGTAAAAAAGCTAATTCTGGTGTTATTACTCTTGCCACTTTGTACCCTAATTTACAAACATCAGGTGTAGTAAGATCTTTAAAATATACGTTTATTTTATTCTTGTTTAATAGCCTTATTACTTTATTTAATGTTGGTTTTTCCTTTCTGATATCATTATAGTTTTTTGGTTGTATGGGAATACCTGATCGTTCTATAATATCGCTTAATAATTCATCCTGGTTTTTATTCAAATAATAAATGGGTCTTTCGGATAAATTTTTAACCTTCGATAAATCGTCTGGGATTGGGTGATTATGTACTAATGTTGCTTCAGAGTAAACAGAATATCCTCCTAATCCTTCTTCCAAAGATTTTTTAATTGCCATATCGTAATCAAAGTTTGCAGCACAAGATATATAAAACCCTTCTTTCCCCCTTTTTTTAGTTATTGTTAAAATTACAGGAACTTCAAACTCGGTTGATATATCGTAAACTTCTAGTTCTAGCCCTGAATTATATGCTTTATTAATCAAAATTTTAATTTCACCTTTATCAATTGTATGAATATTAACTTTAAAATTTATTTGACTTAACATCCAAAATAGCATAAAAGCATCTCTTTCAATACACTCACATAATCCACGAGTAACTGCACCTTCTAGCGTAATATAGGCAGCTAAACCTGTAGAAATTATATCTCTAATTGGAGGATAGTTAACTTTATATAGATAAACTAATTCAATTGGTACAAGCTTTTCTTCCAGAGAGGTTAATTCCTGAACCTCAGTCCACTTTCTTTTGGACACATAATCGTATTTCGTACTTGCTCTAGTAATACTGTTAATCTGAATTTTTTCGATTTTATCTTCAGCTTCCTTTTTAGTATTTGGTTCTATCGATGCACAATATCTTTCTATTGCTTCCCCCATCGCTCCCATAATTGATTGCTCTTCGTTAACAGAAAAACCTGATCCAGTAACAGTTTTATCTAATCTCTTTATAACAGCAAGATATCGATATATTTTGGGTAAACCTATTTGCGTTTTTATTCTTTTTATTTCACTAAAAAAGCTTAAATTTTGTTCACTCATTGTAACATCCCCTGTTTATATTGGCACCTACTGCAGTTGGGAAGTTTGTAAACTTTAAACTTTTCAATATTTAGATCAGAAAAATCGATTTTTATAATTCTATTAAAAGAGTTTACATATGTTTTATAACGTAGAAATCTAATTACTTCATTTATAATCATTTCTGACAAGCCCATATATGAATCTCCCAGTACTTCTTGGTATTTATCATTTTTTAAAATGCTAGACTTATCAAGACATTCGCTACATGGACCATCTTCAAAAGACAATAAGGGACCAACGAAATTTATATTTCCAAATAAAGAAACATTGAGAAAACTAATCTTATTTTCAATTGAAATTTTTTCGACTGCTTTTATAAACTTTTTGTTATATAAAAAACTAATAGATAAAATTAAAGAAGGAGGTTGAGTATACATATTCTCTAAGTACTGCTCTATTTTCCCAACTTGAATATTGCAGCAAGATAATTTGTTTCTTTTTATTATGAGGTTTTGTAATAACACACTCTGACTATGTCCGTCATTCATTATAAATAACTTAGGTTTATTTTCTTTATGTATTTTTAATAAATTTAACTCCTTTAATAGTTTTATTACCTCTTTCAAATTCTCTCTATCTCTATTTGAACGTTTACATATTTCCTCTAATGTAAATGTTCCTGTAAAGTAAGGAAGTGTGTCTATAAGTATGTTTATGTCATCTCCCTCAATCTTATATTTATGAGTTGTATCTTTATTATAAAGATACATAGCTCCATTTTCAATTTTATATTGTCCAATAAATTCATATATCAATTCCCCATTCCCTCCTTCTATTCCCTTCTTTTATTCTTTTTGTTTCTTCACTTCCACTAAAAAAGTTGTTGATGGTCAAGTATTTAATTTTGATTTGTCAATCTTAATGGTGTATTTTATTTTTAAAATTGGTTCATAATTTTTTTACAGAAACATTTGGTGTACACCGACTTATAAGTGAACCTGATCAAAACAGAATTGCTCTTCGATTTTTTAAATTCTTCTATTACCAAAGACATATTATAAGATACCTGTTTTGATTTTAATTTAATTTTTATTTTCCCCTTTGCTTTGAAGTAAACCATTTGTATAACCATATTCTATGTGCTGATACTCCCTGCTTTATTGACCAACTTAATCCACTACATGCACCGGCTAATTTTATTCCTTATGCTAGTGCTGCTTTCACTGGAAGCATGGGTGCCTAATTCAAAATGAATAGTAGGTTTTGGTAGACCTTTTTAGCACCTGAACAATGGTTGTTTTAGGTATTACTGAACGAATCAGATTCAGTTAGATTCATACAAAAACACGGTTATCAAAATGTAAAATAGTATGTGAGAAAATTTTTTAAAAAAACTCTGTGATTCTGCTCTAGATTCATGATAAGGAATTTAAGGGCTATTACTGTTTCACTGTATCTTGGAGGCGTGCTCGAATAAGTCTTAGCCCATACTTGTGCTTGCCTTCAATGGCATACGTCCTGAGGCATCCTACCTTGCTTGCCACACGCTTCAAGATTTTTCTTCCGTTTTGGATGGACGTCTCAACCTAGGCCCACACAGACGAATGCAAAGAGATTTACAGTATGCCAGAGGATCATGGCTACGGTAAATTTTATCTGTTAAAAATCACTTCGATAAAATTCGAACCAGTTGTAGTCGCTTTCAATAGTATCTCTAAGAGTGGTCCCTTCATTGTCACTTCCCCAGCCGATTTACCTAGTCATGCAAAATTGGACGGACATGCGGTTTGGAAAGACTCATAATTCAGTGATCAACGCTGCAAGAGCGAATCTGACAGCATAAGCCTTTTCTCCTTTGAATTTTTGCTTGGGTGACTTGGCATACTTTTCTACCAAGGGATCATCTCAACAAAACGAACCCAGCGTTTTACTTTATTTCATGTTCCACCGAATAAAAGATATAGGAAAAAAATTCTTCTACAAAGGTTAATTGTTGTTCGGTCTTTTTGTACATCGTAACGTCCTCCCAAGTGCAGGCTTTTTATGTGTTTCCCATAAAATCCTTACACATTATATTCGACTAAAGTAGCCGAAGTCCTTGTTAAATCTGGAATCCTAGTTTATTCAGTAAATTCTTTTCATTGAACACTTTCTGAAGTGACATACTTTTAAATCGACTTATAGAGCAAGCAATTTCATGCTTGCTCTATATCCTTCTCTTTTACTTTTTGCCTTTTTCATTAGTGATCGGAGTCTCACAACCGCCACTCATCGGACCACAAGAACCAGCTTGCAAAAGTTGCTCTACAGTTTCTACTTTCTCATCAATGTTGGTTACACTCTGGACTGTGATTTTCATATTATCATCTCCTTTTTTTTATTACAAATAAATTATATTATTTGAAATCTTTTTTGTCAATAAAATCTTTCAATAATAAAAGGAAAATATTATTGATCGTAAATACTGAAAATTTATGCATATAAAAATTAAAAATAAAGGTAGAAGATTTCCAAAAATGTAGACGATTTACAACAAATACATAGGGTTGCTTATTGTTGCTTCTGTTTTTTTTAACCGGTAAACTCAATGGTCACCTTGTAGCCACGATACCCCAGTTCTTTTTTTGGATTGGTTGATGACGGTATCTTTTTTCCTTTCTTTTTGCAAGTTTTTAACCTAGTTCAAGGTATAGCGTTCTGACAGAATTTCAGAGTCTTCTTCACGGCAATTATGCTTCAATTATTCTGCGTACTGATTTACCAATAATATCAGTTGTGACAGAACCCAGTTTTATATTGGCTCCTATGAGAATTTTTTGGATACGATTCGCTTCTCTTGCTTGTTCTTCAAGGAGGTTTCATTATAGCGAATCATATCTCGTAATTCATGTGTTCATGAGATGGGACATAACTGTCCTGAACAAACCATGGCGGAGTAAATCGGCAATCCACTTTCCCTTTTTTACGTCTGTCTTGCGGCCAAGAACATTTTTTATGTGATGGGCATTGACAACCATTGCTTTAGCTTGATCCAATTCAATCTAGCAGATTGTAAATTGGCTCCAACAGGGGTCAGTGCTCTCTATAACAATGATTATACTTTTTTGCTTTGATCTAATCCGCGATGTTGAGGTCATCGTCCGTCATCATTTAAAAGGTTTGAATTTCTTAGCCTTGTAATCAAACAGCCTACAACATTCTTTGCTTGAATGTCAGTCCGCAACAATACTGTAAACAACGTCCATATCTCCTTTTAGGCTGTTTAGATTAGAGGACTGTGCAGTGCAACCATCTTGGTTATCTATCCTCCATGCTTCTTGAAAAGGAAAAACAATCAGTGGTGCGCTTGGACGCTGGGATCTACCTAATTAGTGGATTCGGAGCACCATAGACACCATAGAAACGCCCCCCTTCTTCAGCCATAAGATATACTTCGACGTTGCCCATTTCATCCTTCTGATGGTGCTGCAAAAAAGCGGCACAATGTCTAATTCGGTGATCTCATGAATATATTTTAAATTTTCTTGAATTATATCTTTTAATTTGGCCTCAAATTTTGAAGTAGTAGCCTTTTTCCATACAAAGGAATATTCATTCGTGTCCGCTTCATTTTTTTTGTTGTATCTAAAAACTGGTTTTCTATTGATATGTATTTTTCCTCAATCTGCTCGTGGATAATTGTTTCAAATAATTCATCAATCAAACCTTGCAGCTGAACACCACGGCATTCTTTAAGTATACGGAAATCCGGTTGTTGAATGACAGCAAACTACATGGGAGGAATATTTCATTTTGTTAATATTTTAATGCCGCGGGAGGAATAGATTCTTTGTATGTAGCCGTAAAGAATAATTTTTAGCATCATTTTGGGATGATAGGAAGCTCTTCCGCCACCTTTAAAATTTAGAAAAGAGTTGTTCATCGAATATACATTCAACCATTTCATCCACGACTCGGACCTTATAATTTTCTGGTATAAGATTCAATATTATAAATCACTTGAAATTGTCGATTATTATACAGTTTAAACGTAGAGCTAATCTTCTTTTTGATATTTTCTTTTCTTGTTTCTCTGGAGAAAGTAACATTTACATGGTACCATCTGTAATAGTAATCATTTGTTCATGAAATTTTGCCCTTTCTGTAGTGTTGGTTTGGTCACTAACATTTTACTAGAAAGGGCGATTTTTTTTGTGCACTTTTTTGGAAATAATGTAGAAAAGGGCATCCAAAAGGTCATAATGAATGACTTTTTGGATAGCCCCGCTTTCTTGAATTTCGCCTTTACTTGCCGAGCAATTCGTCCGAAAGCCGGATAAATTCCCGGGCATCTTCTGCCATAATGTCAATGCCGGCTGCCCAGAAGTCCGGTTTTGTCAGGTCAACGCCAAGATGTTTTTTAGCAAGATCCTCCACTTTCATTCGTCCGGTATCGCGCAAAAGGGCAATATATTTGTCTTCAAAGCCATCCGGATTTTTCAAAAATTCGGCGTAAATGCCAAGGCTGAATAAATAACCGAATGTGTATGGAAAATTGTAGA
>Ga0207748_1000806_pt1 | contig 10781 bp, 9 predicted proteins | sample HigsolmetaGSP13D_FD_184841 | JGI IMG/M metagenome (GOLD analysis project Ga0207748, IMG submission 184841) | High solid enriched microbial communities from the Joint BioEnergy Institute, USA - SP1-3-D (SPAdes) | ecosystem: Engineered > Bioreactor > SSF (Solid state fermentation) > Aerobic >... | reverse complement strand
GGGGGGGGGGGGGGGGGGGGGGGGGGGGGGGAAGGAGGCGAAAAAGAGAAAAAGAGTAGATAGAAAGAAATGCGAGTGAGAACATTCATATCTACCTGTTTTCTGTTCCAATAATTGCATTTGCATTTGCAGTTTCTTCTTTCTCTGTATCAAGACAGGACAGGACCAAAGTCCAAGAAGGTATCAATTCAACAACGAAACAACAAGAAATAAAAAAAAATCTACATACTGCACATCGTACAGGACCCTCCCCCTCCCCTCGCCTCCCTCTTTTTATATATAGCTTTCCAGGAGTTTGCTTTTTTTGTGCTGCTTTTTTGATTCTCCCCTCTTTTTTGTGTTCCTTTTTTTTCCCCTGTTTTTCCCTTTGCATTCCTTTTTTTCCTTTTGCCTTTTTTATTGCTTTCCTTTTTTTTTCTGTGTGTGTGTGCCTTTTTGGTCCTTCCTTCTCTCTCTCTGTTTGTGCCAGCTTCCACGGAAAAAGAAAAAGGGCTAGACACGACACAGACACGAAACGGCAGACAAAAACATTGCTAACACGGCAACAAGTAACAATGGCTAAAAATAAATGATAACGATAACGATACTAATAGCCGTACAGTTAGTACAGTACATACATATGGATATGGACACAGACAGACATAGGTAGGTCAGGTAGGTAGGGAGGTAGGTAGGCTAGGTACATCGGTAGGCGGATAGATAGATACATCCGAAAGAAACGGTCAAGGGGGAAAAGCCAAAATGAAAAAAAAAAAAAAAAAAAAAAAAAAGAAACGGGGAAAACAATGCGTGTGTGTCTGCGAGGGTTCTCAAGAACAGAAAGGACCTCGGTGGGAAGTATACGGCAAGGTAAGCAAGTACAGGTGCGAACATACGGACATAACGGCCGTCGTCATCGTCCATCTCGTCCATCTGATCTTATCTCATCCGTTCGCAAAACAAAACAAACTCAGCTGATCCCGAAAAAACACCCTCAGCTCAACTCACACTGCTCCGCCTATCAAGTCGAATCAAATCAAGACGATAGAAGAGAGAAGACGGAAGAAGGGTCTGCCTAATCATCCATCGGCTTATCCTCCAGCGTCACGCCGCGGGGCTCGCGGGGCTCGCTCTCGGCGATGCTGCTCCGGTTGCTCGCGGTGCCCGTGCCGACGCTCGCGACGCTCGACCGGCTCAGGTGGTACGGCTTGGTGCGCGAGTACCGCCCGCCACTGCGCGTGAGGGAGTTGCGCTTCTCGGGGATGTTGACACCTGCTGTTGCGCTTGCAGATGTCGGTGTGCTTGCAGCGGTCCCTGTGGGCGTGCCTATGTCGACCGACGAACTGCCAGGGGCAGACGCGGTGGTCGGGGTCGACGCGCCGTCGTCGGGGTTGTTGTGCCCGACCCCGACGTGGTCGCCGGCGACTGCATTGCTCCCTCCTCTTCCTCCTCCCGCTCCTCCAGCACCTGCTCCAGCTTCAGCAGCAGCAGGGACTGACGCGGCGACGACAGGGTTGACTGCGGGCTCGCCGGCGCCGTTGGGGGCAGCGAGGGCGGATTCGATCGACTGAAATGTGGGCTTATGCGCAGCGGAATGGGCGTGGTCCAGGGCCGGCGAGGACTCACTACTCCCGGGGACCTCAAGGCTCTGTCTCGCATGGCTCCTGCTGGTAGGACTCCCGAAATTGATGGGAACCCGGCTCGATGACGACTCCGACCCGCCTGTCGATCGATCCCGCCGATGTCGATGCGACGGCACCGGACTGTTCGCGCGGCTGCGGTCCGCGATGGCGCGGTTGCGCGCCTCCGTCGCCGCGCGGCGGTTGCTCTCGTCGGTGCTGATGGCGCGCGGCCGGCCGGAGCCGCTGAGCGCCATGGACGCCGACTGGCGCTTGAGCTCGCCGAAGATGGCCTCCTTGTGCGCGAAGAGGTCGCGGATCAGGCGGTAGCTGTGGCGCTCGTTCATCGTGAGCGCGCTCTCCACGCGGGGGCGCAGGATGCACGGCGCCAGCGTCTGCGCCAGCGCCGAGATGTACGCCTCGTCGGCCGACGTCAGGTCGATCAGGCGCGTGAAATGGGTCATGAGCGCGTCGAGCGTGGCGATGTTGTTGAGACGGAGCTGGCCGAGGGTGCTCTGCAGCACCTTGATCCGTCCCTCCTCCGTCGTCTCGTGCGCGGTGGACGAGTAGATGGTCTTGATGATCTCGTAGACTTGCGAAGAAACAATGGAATCTGCGCCATCAGCAGGCGATCCTGACAGGTGTTTGCTGCCAGACTCACCAGGCAATTCAAGCAGGTACAGTTTCAAAACGCTCGCAACAATGGGTATCTCGTATTTCTCCAACACTTCACGGAAATCCACTCCGCCCTTGTTCAGCGCGTTCCGCAGGTGGTGCGTCGCCGAGAGGGGAACGTCGCAGAGCCATATCGCCCGCCGGGCCTCGTCGCCTTCGAGATTGGGGTAGTCTGGAGCTGTCAGGAATCTGCATGACCGTAGAAAATCACGGGGGTCTTACGGTCGTCAAGATACGTCAGGATGGTCGTCACAAGAACAGGAACACGCTTCCGGTCCGCCCTGGCCCGGGCCTCCAGGTCCACGCCAAACACTTGGTCTGTAGGGGGTCAGCGTGAGTCCACAAAGCCGGGGGGGGGGGGGGGGGAAAAAAAGGTTACGAACCCTCAACCGAGCCGTAGTAGTTCTCGTAGGCTTGCACCTTGGGCACAAAGCCGCCGGTCCGGTAGCTCTCGATCATGTACCGCAGGTCGCCCAGCGGCTGGATCGTCTCCTGGTACAGCATCAGGTGGTCCACGGTGCTCTGCAGGCCGGGGATCACGTTGCCGATGGCGCCGGAGAAGTCGAGCACGACGGACTTGATCGCCTTGAGCCGGTCCAGCTCGCAGCGCTCCATGAAGCGCAGGTTGTCGATGATCTCCTCCTCGAGCTTGCAGCGGATCTGGTCGAGCTTGCGCACGGCGGCCTTGTACCGCTCGTCCGCCTCGCGCGCCTCGCGGTGCATCTTCTCCGTCGGCGTCTCGTTCGGGTAGGGGTTGCTGAGCGGGTTCCAGCCAGCCAGCATCTCGGAGACGGTGGACATGGTCGGCGAGTCGGTGCCGTCCTCGCTGGACGCGCCGGACCCCACGCGCGCGGGCTTCCGCTTCTCGGGGATGCCGGTGATCTGGAAGACCTTGGGCCGCCACTGGTAGTTCATGCGCGAGCTGTTGGCGAACGTGCTGCCCATGTTGCCCACCAGCCGCAGGAACCCGTTGTCGACCAGGTCCTGCCCGATGCGCTCCGCGTAGCTGACGCTCGTGGCGTTCATGTGCTTCTGCAGGTACTCGACAATGTCCGCGCCCGTCGACACGTTCTGGTATGTGCCGAGGATGGGCACCTTGGCCTCGCCGAGCTTGATGTTCTCCAGCATGTGCGTCAGGACCTTCTTCAGCTCCTCGGGCGTGTAGGTCCGGTCGCCCAGCTCGACCGGCGCGGGCTCCTCCTGCTCGTCCGGCAGGACGATCGTCGGGGGCTTGTTCTTGGGGCTGTTGTCCGGGCTCTGGAAGGCGAGCTTGTTCTCCTCCTCGTGGTCCTCCACCACACGGCACTTGTTGAAGTACTGGCTGCGCAGCTTCTTGACCAGCTCCGCCTGCTTGGCATGCTCCCTGATGCGCGCCTGCAGGTCATCGTGCGAGTGCCGGATCCGAGCCTCGTGCTGGTCGCACCAGCGGCTGAACGGCACGACGACGAGCTCCCGGATGTTGGCCGCGATCTTCTGGTGGTTCTTGGCCGCCTCGATCATCTCGCTGCGGACACCCTCGTAGGCCTGTTCATCCCGTCAGCAATCCTCATGCCATTCCTGCCACGAGACCATTTTCTCGAACCTACCTTCCTGACACTCGCGCCGTCATCCCTCGCAAACCCGTCCGTTATCCGGTCGACGGCGGGGGCAATCTCCCCGAGCTTCATGCTGTACTGCTCCTCGGCCTCCGCCCGCATGCTGGCGATCGTGAGGATCTGCTGGTTCTCCGCGATGCCCTGCTGGAGCTTCCCGTACAGGACGCCCAGACCGCCAGCGTAGTCGGGCGTCCAGAACGAATCCGCAAACCCAGGCATCGTGTGAGCGGTAGTATCTTTTTTTTCAACAGCAACGAGGAAGAAAAAGAAGAGGTTGTGAAAAGGTCTGCGCAGTCCCCAGGACGACCAGACGGGCAGCTAAGCTAGATCGGTACTCAGCCTTCGAGCTGCAAAAGAAGAAGAAAACAAGAAAAACCGAAAGGGAATCGGAAGAATTCCGTCCGTCACACACAAAGATCGCGTTGCGTTGCGGATGCCGCTTGCTATGCGTTCGAGAAGAGCGAACTGAAAGAGACAAGAAAAAAGCGGTCGCAGCGCAATGGCGGTAGATCGTCGGCCCAGCCTCCCTCCGGCGACCGTCTGTTCCGGCGGTCTCTCTCGTTCAAGTCCTTCAGGGTTCGATATGTTGGCACAGATGGATTATCGGACAGGCATAGCCCGCTAGGGTTAGGTGTATATAAAATGCGGTGTTGTGGACGGCGGTTAAAGGCGAGGGGACTCCAAAACGCGCGTGCAAGGAAGAACACCGGCCGCAAGAAGAGGTCCAAACGGAAGAAGACCACGGCGGAGAGAGGGAGAGAGCGAGGGAGGGAGCGTTGGAGATGGCAGCGTGTCGTTGGAGAAGGTCGATCTGTAGTGGTCGAGGTTGAAGGACGGGGGCAGGGAAAGCCATGGGACGGCGCAGTCGCCTGGTCGGTCGCGGTCCGTGTCGGCGTAACTTACGAGGCTTACGAGGTGTCCCTATTTTTGGTACCGTCCGCGGGCCGGATGCGGTGTGTTTGCCTGCTACGGCGGGCGGTACGGCCCGTACGCGCAGTATCGTACGGTATGTATCGGCGTGACCGCATGCAAACACGCCAAGCCGCGGTCGCTCGTCGAGATCGCCTCTCCAGGCGCGCAGGCGCGCTTCTCCCTATGATGTACGAGAGGGGTGCAAGGGGACTCCGGCGCGCATGGCACTCGTCAATTGATCCAATCGAGTCAACCGATCATCCTCGGACGGCTTCTCGAACACGCGTGGATGTGACCGGTATCTCTCGGGGCTCCCTGCGGTGGGGGCTGCAGAACACGATCTCACGATCTTCCTCTACGAAGAGATTTCATGATGACCCGGCATCTTGGGATCGAATGTCCAATATATTTGCATTCTATACACAGAGTCATCCAGGATCACTCCGTTTCGCTACGCCCGACTCCAGCGGCCGCCACCCATCATGACAATCAACAACACATCCACAGCAAAAGGTGGGAAGGGGAAAACAAAAAAAAAAATTCATCCGTCGTGAGGTACGAGAGAGCTAACATGTCCATCAAAAGCAGAAATACATACATGACAACAGGGAGTTTTTGTCGCACGAGCTCAGCAAAATAGCTTGTACACTTTCTTCCACGTCGGCCAGGCCGCTTGCTCGGCGCGCTCCTCCGCCAGGAGGTGCTGGATGTCGAGCTCGCGACGTCCGGTGACCAGATCCATGTCCTTGGCACGGATGAAGGGCGTCCTGAACCAGATCTTGTAGCAGAGGTAGAACAGGATCACGACCGGCGCGGCGAGGTACAGGGAGAAGAAATTCTCGACCTTGGCCCTGGCGCTCATTGTCCCGTAGTCGATGGGGGCGAAGCCGACCCAGAACTGGGCCACCAGGACGAGGCAGTTGAAGATGAAGCCGATCCAGGAGCCGACGACGCCGGCCTGCGAGCGGTAGGGCAGCTCGTCGAGGCTGTGGCCCTGCACCTTCCATCCGCGGCGGAAGCGGATGTGGGCCAGGCAGATCGAACCCCAGGTGAAGATGGACGACAGACCGGAGATGGCCATCATCCACATGAAGGCATCCTTCTGCTTGTCGGAGGCGGCCAGGAAGCACAGCAGACCGAGCGCGGACGCGACGAGGATGGAGAAGATGGGACGGCCCTTGCGGTCGATGTAGGCCAGGAAGCGGGGCGCCTGTCCCTGCTCGGCCAGGGCCGCGAGGGTACGGGACGAGCCGTAGACGGACGAGTTGCCGACCGACAGGACGGCAATCATGATGACCACGTTCATGACCGAGTCCAGACCGGAGATGCCGGCATTCTTGATCGCAATGACAAACGGCGACGCCTTGGCGTCGGCCGACGACGATCCGATGAGGCGCTTGTCATCGTACGGGACCAGCAGGCCGACGAGGGTGAGGGAGACGATGTAGAACAGCGCAATGCGCCAGAACACCTGCTTGACGGCGGTCGGGAGCGACTTGCGCGGGTTGGCCGTCTCCGCGGCCGCCAGACCGACCAGCTCGGTGCCGGCGAACGCAAACGCAGCGTTGACGAACACGCTGCAGAGGCCCTTGAAGCCGTGGTTGAAGGCGCCGGGATGCGACCAGTACTTTCCGCCAATGTAACCGCCCTTGGGGCCACCGCCGCAGTTCAGGATGATCCCGAGGATGCTGCCGAGAGGGTCAATCCTGACCTCCGATGGATCACGGGCAAAACAGGGGACTCACATGAATCCGATGACGGCAATGACCTTGATGATGGAGAAGACAAACTCGGCCTCACCGTATCCCCGGACGCCGAACAGGTTGATCGAGACGATCAGCACCCAGAAGATGGCGACCCACGCCGCGTTGGAGACGGTCGAGCCCCAGTAGTCGACGGTGATGGAGGCGGCGACGATCTCCAGCGGCAGGACGATCAGCCACTGCAGGGCGTAGTTCCAGCCCATGGCGAAGCCCCACGCGGGGTCGAGGAAACGGGTCGAGAAGGAGGAGAAGGAGCCTGCGACGGGGAAGATGACGGCCATCTCGCCCAGGGCGTGCACGGTGCAGTACAGCATGACACCGATCAGAGCGTAGGCGATCAGGACCGACGCCGGGCCACCGCTGGCCAGGACGGAGCCCGACCCGACAAAGAGACCGGTACCTGGACCAACAGTCAGCTTGTTCCCCAGGCCATGGACGATGGCTGGTCATACCGATGGAGCCACCGATGGCGATCATCTGCAGGTGACGGCCCTTGAGGCGACGCTGCAGCGGCGAGTTGGCCGTGTTGGCCGCGGCGTTCTCGAGGTCGAAGACATTGCCATCCGCTCCCGCGGTGCTCTTGATGACGTGGGCGTTGGGATCGCGCTTGAAGCTGTCGATGATGCGCCGGCCCAGGCCTGGACGGGTGGTTGCCGTCTCCCCGTACTGGGGCGCGGCATGGTCGGTGCCAGCGCTGGCGGCCGTCACCGTCTTGAGTTCTTCCTTTTCCATGCTGACCTATTTCACGTTTTCTTTTTCCCCCGCAGGGTGATGCTCGTCACACCAGACCAGGCGGCGGAGGGCACGATAGACAGGGAGAGGGTCGAGAGGAAGAGATGCGCGTGGAGCCCAGCGTGCCCGGGGATCAGAGCAGCAGGCGAGGGGAGGAAGCCGGGCAGAGGAGGACTGATGAAGACGCCCGGGGGGAGGAACCGGGTGTGGGGAGATCCGCAACTATATATGCCGCTCGGCAGCAGGCGCGGGCGGCCCTGTGCCTGCGCCAAGTCGTCTGCGAGACTCGCCGTGGTCGCGAGAGCGCTGGTTGGCGACCGGCCAGCGATAAGGGTTGGACCGTGGATGCGTTGCCGCGGCGGCGTTGGGGATGCGACGAGCGGCTTGCCTTGGGCACGCACGGCCTGCCTCCACGCCCGTCATCTCCAGACCCGCTGCACGCGCCATCCCCAGCCGGAGCCCGCCCAGCGACGCGTCGTGTGGCCCCCTGCCCGATGAGAATATCCCGCTGCAGTCGTCTCCTCCCGCCTTCCTCGCCTCGTCCATCTCCACGGACGCCATGAAGGGGTTCTGGCAGCGATCTGCCCTCCCCTCCGCCGTGTGCCTGGCCCGTCCAACACGCTGCGGCGGCGGCTGCCAATCACAATAATCTCTCATGGCAGGACCCGGGCCCGCGATTCGCCCCGGGTTCGACTCCAGGATGGCCTCTGCGTCTGGACAAGGACCGTCGCCTGCGTTGACCCGGCCGGGTATGGCCGTCTCGACCGTCCTCTTCCTCTCCTCCGGGCTCCACCCGCTGCGTCTCGGCGCCAATCACCGCGCCTTGCCCGGGCGGGAGGCGATACGGGCGATCCAGCTGGACCGTCAGCCGCGCGGAGCATCGTCCTGCGCGGGAAGACGAGGGCTGTGTGCCCAGGGGGCATTCTCCACGGCGTTCTCCGGATGGACGCACCGAGGTATCTACGGTGTCCAGACAGGTACTCCTACGTCCATGTCCGGAGAGGTACCTCGGACTGCAACGCTACGTCCACGGTGTCGACGGGGTTGGACAGCACGCCCCCTGGCCATTCCACCGCGCGGCTGACCTTAGTCTCATGCAGAGAAGCTCCAGGGAACACTCCATCGTCCACGGCTGCAGCCCGCTTGCTGTCGGATATCCAGCTACCAGTTAGGTTCCATGTGCCCTGCCACGAGAGATGGATGTTGATCGACCTTCTCAAAGGAGATCCTGCATATCGAGAACGAGACCCGCGGCTAGCAGCGGTTGGAGTCGACGAGCAGGCGTTTGACCCCCCCCCCCCCCCCAGAGTTGCCGTTATCACAGTAAGATGCTCCTCATCAAGAGCCCAAACCAGGGAAACCCGCGTCGCCGGACGAAGGTTGTCCCTGATCTTCCCATTTTTAGACAGCAGGATGACGGTTCCGGGTTGAAGACCGTCGGCAGCGGTCATCTGCTCAGCCAAGCCTTCCTGTTCCTGGATCGAATCGCCCACTCCGTAGTCTGCTCCGCATGGGGCCAAAGGACCTATGCTTCGCAGCGATGATCCTTGAGCAAGAGGGCTTCATGCAGCCAACGGAGTAACTGTCTGCCCATGCTTGGGGAAAGACTGGCAGGATATCGTTGATCTCAATATCCCAGCAGCCGATCATTCAGCTCGCATCGCCCTGATCCGTTATCGTATGGCGTAGGAGCAAGGCGCCTGTCAGAAGCTTCACCGGATATTTTATCGACTATTCTCAGGGGCGGTCTCAAGTCAGCACTTTTAAAGAGAGTCAAAGCTCTCCATCTCAGCGATTGAACTGGATCCGCAAGTCGTTATCATCATGGGTCCAGATAAGGGTCCATCTCTAACAACGTGGGCTCCAACTGTGGAGTTGGACATGCTTGCTGTCTGCGTACCCGCACGCATCTGACTGCAGAATGATATCATAAATCGGGCCATAAATTCGCTGCAGGAGATAAGAGGGGAATCTAGGATCCCGACACTTGTGCAGCGAGCCGGTGGGTCAAACGGACTGCCATCTGCAGCCCCCAACCATGATGCTTCTCATGGCCGCTGCTCTGGCATGATATCTACAGCACTCGGTTTCAGGCTCTCAAACCGCCTCAACAGACAGCCTGTCCCTGGCCTGCCCGCCGCCTGGGTTCCCGCATGGCTACGGCGCGGCTATCTATCCCGGGGTCGGAATCCACGATCACTAGTCCTGGCCGCCATCCTTGGATGCCGGCTGAGAGACACGCTAGGCGCGTTGTTCTTCTTCTCTTCTAGAAAAACCGCTCAGCACCCAATCCTCGCGCCCGGATATCTGACGCTGTCAGCTGTCGAGCGGAGGCGCAGTTTAAACTTCACGGCCAGTTGGTTGAAGGGGTTCGGTATACACTCACGTGAGTATGGAGATGGCATGGCCCCACGCGTCCGTCCGTCGACGGTTTGAGGCACGGCTGGGGCCCGCTAAACTTAATGTCGGCCCTCCTGACAAAGCGATATGACACTCATCTTTTGACACCCAGGAACTGGGAGATAGCTCGCTTATCGGTCGCCTTATCAGCCCCATGCGCTATTCAATTTTTCCCTCCGGGTCGAGCACGCCACCGCGGCAGCCCACAGCCCACCACGGAAGTTGGAACATGACCAAAGAAAATGTCAGCATGGGCTCTCTGAGGATACTACCTGCATGGAGAGTCGCAACAGTCGCCCCCTCGAACGGACATTTCGCGATGCCGGGATCTGAGCACGAAAAACTCCAAGTCACCGAGTCGGGTTTAACTCTGACGCGGTCGCTTGTGCGACTCGTGCCACACAGTACCCTCTACTACTCGTCTCGTACTGTGTAGTTGCACAGTGCCAACCCTGACCACCACTCCCACTGACCAGTAACCTAACCAAGGATCGATCATCGGGCACGCCACTCACTCGCTAAAGTAGTCTGCACGCTTGCAGCGTGGAGTCTGGACGGTGCCCTGTGGACCGGCGGTAGCCGCTACGGTGACATCGCGCAGTCCTGGAACTTGGTTAGTCCAGTGGCTTGCTCGGTTCTGTTCCGAGGCTGTCCTCGAGGCTCAAGGCTCAACCTGGCCCATCCATCCCGTAGTGCTGTACGCAGTGTGTACGATGATGATTCCGGCCTAGAAAAGCTTCCCACAGGCTTGGCCTGCTTGAGAGTCTTGACTGCGAGATGGGGCATGGATGATGCTGAGAACAGTAAGCAGCAAGACAGTGCCCGTGCGACGTCGACGGTCGCGCAGTTGGCTTCTAATGTACATGGATGGATGGAGGCTTCGCGCCTTAAGGCTGTTGGAACACACAGGGCTCATTATTCAGCGTGAAGTAGGTAGCAGTCTTCACATGTTCTCCGAACGGAGTAGATGAGTCGGACCTGATCTGACCTGAGCTGAGCTGACGTTCCGGTCAGCTCTGCAGCAGCAGCCGTTCCAGGTCCAGGTCCAGGTCTTAACTCGCTCTTTTGTACGGGATTCCTTTTGCCTGCTGCTTGCGAAAAGTCTG
>Ga0207748_1000797_pt1 | contig 11073 bp, 8 predicted proteins | sample HigsolmetaGSP13D_FD_184841 | JGI IMG/M metagenome (GOLD analysis project Ga0207748, IMG submission 184841) | High solid enriched microbial communities from the Joint BioEnergy Institute, USA - SP1-3-D (SPAdes) | ecosystem: Engineered > Bioreactor > SSF (Solid state fermentation) > Aerobic >... | reverse complement strand
ATCTCCCGTCTCCGCACGTTCCAGGGCCGCGTGCAGGAGGGTGCCGAGTCCCGCGACCGCGGTTCCCGGGTCGCCCCCCAGATCGCCGATGACCCAGTCGAGCTGACACTGCTCGAGTGCGTGGATGCGCGAGGGTGAGATGCGCAGCGGCGCCGCGTCGAGGTCTCGAATGGGCGCCGTAGAGGTCGGCTCGGCGAGCCCGTACCACTGCGAAGGGTCTGCGCCGGGAACACCGGCGCCGGCCAGCAACGCGAGCTGCCCCGCCGCATCCGCCCGCACCGGCTCCGCACTTCGCGGGTCCGTGAGCGTCCGGCGGTGGGCCGCGACGAGACCCCTCAGCGTGAGCGGATGCTCAGCCGACCGAGGAGCCGGCCGGGCGGGAGGCAGCAGCTCGAACAGGACGCTGGGCCCGGAGTCGTCGTCGTCCACCGCGGTCACGACGAGCCGGGACCGCGCCCGCGAAACCGCACGCGCGAAGAGTCGGAGCTCGTCGTACAGAACCGCGCGGCGTCGATCCGCCGTGTCGAGATCCGTGTCCTCCTCGGCGAGCCGAGCGGTCTCGAGGAGGCTGCCGCGCAGCCGGAGGTTCGGCCACACCCCGTCTTGCACCCCTGCGATGATGACGGTGTCGAACTCGAGTCCGAGAGCGGCAGCCGGCGTGGAGATCTGGACTCCGCTCGTCACTGTGCCGGTCCGCAGGCGGTCCTCCGCGATCTCCGAGTGCAGCAGCGCCCGCAGATAGTCGATCGGCGCGGTGCCGTCCTCGCGCTCCCCGTGACGCTTGGCAGCCTCGAACAGGGCGACGACGGCGTCCAGGTCCCGCCGGGCGCCGTCCGCCAGCGATCCCTGGCCGTCGGCGAGGGAACGCAGCTGGCGTTCGAGGCCGCGCTGCTCCCACACGGTCCAGAGGAGCTCGTGCGCGGTCGCGCCGGTCTGCAGCTGCTCCCCCAGGTCGCCGAGCGTGCGCGCCACGCGCGCGGCCCGGCGCGCCTCGGGGGTGTCGACGACGTCGAACTCGATCGGATGACGCATCCCCGACGCGAGCAGATCCCGCGCAGATCGCTCGCCCCCGCGTCGCAGCTCCTCGTGTCGGAGCGCGGCGCGCAGGCGACGCAGTTCCACCGGATCGAGGCCCCCGCCCACCAGCGCGTCGAGGACGTCGTCGTCGGTGCGCTCTTCCAGCGGTATCGCCGCGAGATCGACGGTCCGCAGCAGCTCCCGGACGATCACCGTCTCGGCGAGGGCGCGGGCGGGACCGACAGCGGCGGTGGGGACGTCGCGAGCCGACAGCTCGGCCTCCAGGGCCGTCACCTGGCGCGAGTCGTGCGCGATGACCGCGCAGTCCTCCCAGCGGACCCCGTCGTGGACGTGACGCTCCCGCAGGAGGCGGGCTATCACATCGAACTCCTCGGCCCCGGATCGCAGCGTGAATGCGCGGACGCTCTCATCCGGGTCGACCCCGACGGGTGGATGCCGGTGCGCGACGAGCCCCGCCGCCCCGATGCGCGAGGTGACCTGTGCCGTGAGGTCTCGGTGCGCCGCCGTCCCGCGGTGCACCCGGTCGAGGACATACGTCGTCGTGGCGAGGCGGGCGAAGTTCTCGGGGTGGGCGCCTCGGAACGACCCCGAGCCGACGTCGGGATCGCCGAAGGCGAGGACGGCGATGCCACGCATCCGGCAGGCCTCGAGCAACTCCACTCCACCGAGAGTCAGCTCCTGCGCGTCGTCGACGAGGATCGCGCGCAGGCCGGCGACCGACCCCAGAGCGGGCGAGCCGGCCGGAGCGTCGCGAAGGAGCCCCACCGCCTCACGCACCAGACCGGCCGCATCCCGATGCGCTCCGCGCATGCGTGCGCGGACGGCGCGGTACTCCCGGGCGAACGACGCCAGCGACGCCCACACCGGTCGATCCGTCGCGCTCGCGCGCGCGGCGAGCTCGCCCGGTTCGATGCCGAGCGTCGTCATCTCCGCGAGGAAGGCACGGATCTCGGCGCGGAGCCCGGACGTGGATCGGATGTCAGGGGGCAGCCACTCGGGCCACCGAGACGGCGCGTGCTGCTCGTCTTCGGCGTCGCCGGCGAGGAGGTCTCCGATGATGCGGTCCTCATCCGGGCCCGTCAGAAGCTGCGGAGGCTCCTCACCGCTGTGTACGGCGTGAGCGCGCACCGCCTGGTAGGCGAAGGCCGCCACGGACCGGGCCAGCGGACCGCTCGTCGCGACGCCGACGCCGACAGCGAGGCGATCGCGCAACCCGGTCGCCGCGGTCCGGGTCGGTGTCAGCACGAGCAGCTGCTCCGGCGTCATCCCCCCGTCGATGAGCGCGACGACGCGACGCACGAGGGTCGCCGTCTTCCCCGTGCCCGGCGCGCCGATCACGACGCCGGAAGCCGCCTCGGGGAGGGCGATCACCGCGTCCTGCGCCGGGTCGGGTCGGGAGGGCGCGGCGGGCATGCGGTCCACGCTAACCGTCGCCGCCGACACCAGTGTCACGAGAGCCCGCGCGCCGGGGGCGGGATCGTTCGCCGACAGCGAGCAGCCACCCGCATCCGGTGCCCGAGCCGGTGTCGTAGGCTCGAGACGCGCCCGGAGACCCGGGCCCGGAAAGGCAGGCATCACCGTGGAGATCCGCATCGGCATCGCCAACTCGCGCGAGCTCGGCTTCGATTCGAACGAGACCGCCGAGGCTGTGAAGCAGACGGTCATCGCGGCGCTCGACAGCGGCGCGAACTACGTGACCCTCGCCGATGCGAAGGGCGCGACCTACCTCATCCCGACGGCGGGCATCACCTTCGTCGAGGTCGGCACCGACCAGTCCCGTCGCGTGGGCTTCGTCGCCTGACATGCTCGTCGTCCTGGCGCTCGTCTTCGGAGCGATCGCCGGAGCAGCCGCGCACTACGCGCTGCCGCTCCGTTCGCTGCGCGGCGTGGCCGCGGCGCCGATCCTCGGCTCCCTGCTCGGGGCCGGGACCTGGACCGCGATGACCTGGGCCGGCATGGGCCCCGACACGGGCTGGATCTGGCTGACGAGCATCGCCGTCCCTGTCATCGTCACCCCGATCGTCCTGCTTCTCGCGTCGCGTGCGCGGGCCGCACGGGACGCCCGCACCCGCCGCGACCTCGGCATCGCCTGAGCACGACTCGGCACGGTCAGGCGTCGAGTCCGATACTCGTCATGCGCCGCGAGTGGGCGCCCAAGAGCTGGGTGAAGACGGGCTCGACCTGCTTCTCGTCGTCCTGGTCGAGCGCGCCGGGTCGATCCGTGGTCCGTGGACGAAGAGCGCTCCTCGCCACGAGGAGCGTGTCGCCCACCAGGCGCCGGCCCCACAGGCTCAGCAGTGAGCGCAGCTCGTCGTCGGTCGAGATGGCGTCGGAGATGATCGCCACGAGCGGTGAGCGGTCGGCATCCGCTCGGAGGATCGCCGCCGCGCGGCGGCCCGTCTCGCCGTAGCTCCCCGAAAGGGACAGGTAGAAGTCGTCGAGCAGGCCCGCCGTGACGTGCACGGTGAGCATGGTCTCGAGCGGACGCACCCCGTGGGTCGCCCGCCGGAAGGCGTCGAGGGGTTCTCGGAACGGGAGCATCAGCTCGAGCGGGTCGTCGCCCCGGTCGCGGATGAGCTCGACCAGCGCCTGGTGCTTGAACAGCGCAGCGCCGGTGGCCCGCGAGAGCGATTCCTTGTGGGAGAGCTCGGGGCTCCGCTCGATGACCGAGCTGAGCGTCTCGGCGTATCCGAGCTGGAGGTAGGCCGCCTGCCCGAGATACGTGGCCACGTCGGGCGCGAGCTGCTGGAAGTCGACACGACGAACGTCGCTCGCCTCATCGCGGGAACGCAACCGCAGGATGCGCCCGGGGGGTCGCCGTCGCTGCCAGAACCACCTCACCACGCGCCCAGCCTACGGGGCGGGAGGGACCGCTCCGGTAGGATGGCTCCGTCCCGGCGTCGGATCGGGACCCCGCGCCTGGGGCTGAGTGAAGGGCGTGGACCCTCATCACGGCGGCATCTCACCGTCAGACAGGCACGGAAAAGCATGACCACGTTCGCAGAGCTCGGCGTCGACCAGGACATCGTCGACACCCTCGCCGCCAAGGGAATCGTCGACACGTTCCCCATCCAGGAGCAGACCATCCCCCTCGGCCTTCCCGGCCAGGACATCATCGGCCAGGCGAAGACCGGTACCGGCAAGACCTTCGGCTTCGGCATCCCCGTCGTCCAGCGCCTCGGCCTCACCCCCGAGCCCGGCGTCAAGGCGCTGATCGTCGTTCCGACGCGCGAGCTCGCCGTCCAGGTCTACGAGGACATGGACATGCTGACTTCGGGGCGCGCCACGAGCGTCGTCGCCATCTACGGCGGCAAGGCCTACGAGGGTCAGATCGATCAGCTCAAGGCGGGCGCGCAGATCGTCGTCGGCACCCCGGGGCGCCTCATCGACCTCAACAACCAGCGTCTGCTCGATCTGTCGCACGCGACCGAGGTCGTCCTGGACGAGGCCGACAAGATGCTCGACCTCGGGTTCCTCCCCGACATCGAGAAGATCTTCCAGAAGGTCGCGCCGGTCCGCCACACGATGCTGTACTCGGCCACCATGCCGGGCCCGATCGTCGCGCTCGCCCGACGCTTCATGTCGAACCCGATCCACATCCGCGCGAGCGACCCCGACGAGGGCCTCACGCAGGCCAACATCAAGCACCTCGTCTACCGGGCGCACTCGCTCGACAAGGACGAGGTCATCGCTCGTATCCTGCAGGCCGAGGGCCGCGGCAAGACCGTCATCTTCACGCGCACCAAGCGCGCCGCCCAGCGACTCGTCGACGAGCTCAGCGACCGTGGCTTCAGCGCCGGCGCCGTCCACGGCGACATGAGCCAGGAGGCGCGCGAGCGCTCGATGGCCGCCTTCAAGGCGGGCAAGCGCGACGTCCTCATCGCGACCGACGTCGCCGCCCGCGGTATCGACGTGGACGATGTGACCCACGTCATCAACCACACGATCCCCGACGACGAGCAGACCTATCTGCACCGCGCCGGCCGCACCGGCCGTGCCGGTAAGACCGGCATCGCGGTGACGTTCGTCGACTGGGACGACCTCCACAAGTGGGCCCTCATCAACCGGGCTCTCGACTTCGGCCAGCCCGAACCCCTCGAGACCTACTCGTCGAGCCCCCACCTGTTCGAGGACCTCGACATCCCCGCCGGGACGAAGGGCCGCATCGCGACAGCCCCGAAGGCTGCTCCCGCGCGCTCCTCGGCCGCCCCGGCACGTGCTGCCGATGCCGCCGCGGAGCAGTCGACGGATGCCGGTACCCGCCGCCGCCGTCGTCGCCGCTCAGGTGCGGACGAGGCCAAGGTCGGCTCGACGTTCGCCGCCGACGGCGAGGCGTCGGCATCCGGTTCCGCTCCCACGTCGGCCGATGCCGCCGACCGCACGGTCGACGGAGCGGGTACCCACGACGGCTCCGGCAAGGAGCACCACGACGGCAAGCCCGCTCCCGCACGTCGCCGTCGGCGCCGTCGCGGCGGGTCCGGCTCGGGCGCACCCGTCGCGGGCGCCTGAGCTCGCGCCCCGCTAGGGCGTGACGAGCGAGCTCCCCGTCCCGAGCGCGACGATCCGGTCGATCATCTCCTCGGACGTCGTGTTCTCGCCGGGGATGTTCGGCTTGCCGCGACCGTGATAGTCGCTCGATCCGGTGGCGATCAGGCCCCGATCGGCGACGAGGCGACGAAGCTCGCCGAGAGCGGGCTCCGCGTTCTCGCGGTGGCCCAGTTCGAACCCCGCGAGGCCCGCACCGAGCATGCCCCGGACGATCCGGGTGGGCAGCAGTCCGGCCCGCCCGGCCGGATGGGCGATCACCGGCACGCCGCCGGCGGCCGAGACGGCGGCGACGGCGGTCACGGGATCCGGAGCGTAGAGAGCGACGTAATACTCGCTGGCCGGTGACAGGATGCCGCCGAATGCCTCGCCGCGGTCGCGGACGTGCCCGCGAGCGACGAGCGCGTCTGCGATGTGGGGACGTCCGACGGTGGCGCCCTCCGCGGTCTGCTCCTCGATGTCCTCCCACGTGAGGTCGTAGTCTCGACCGATCCGATCGGCCATGGTCCGTGCGCGCGTGAGGCGGGACTCCCGGATGCGATCGGTCAGTGCTCGCAGGTCCGCGTTCTCCGGGTCGACCAGGTAGGCGAGGACGTGAACGCTGCGCCATTCGTGGCGCGCCGACAGTTCCATGCCCGGGAGGAAGGACATTCCGAGCGACACGGCGGCGTCGGCGGCCTCGGCCCAGCCCGATGTCGTGTCGTGATCGGTGAGGGCCGCGGTCCGGATGCCGTGACGGTGCGCTGCGGCCATGACGGCGGACGGCGGCTCGGTCCCGTCGGAATGATCCGAATGCAGGTGCAGGTCTCCCGGCCCGTGGGGGGCGAAGGAATCATGCGACCCGGCGGACATGGTGACGAGCGTACCGCGCGCAGAAACTCCCCAGCCTGCCCGCTTAGTGTCGTGGTGTGCTGCGACTGACGGGGATCCTCATCACGATCGCCGCCGCCATCGGTGCCGCCATCCTCACCTGGCCGCAGTTCTTCCGCCTCGAGCAGACATTCCCGATCGCGCAGCTCGTCTCCCTCCGCCCCGTCGTCGCGGTCGGCTTCGCCGCCCTCGCCCTCCTCGGCCTCCTGATCTGCCTCGGGCGCCGCACGCGGGGCTTCGGAGCGGGCCTGGCGATGATCGGCATCCTCGCCTGCGCGGCGAACGTCGGCATCCTCGCCTTCCGCGGTCTCGGGACGTCGGGACTCCCCGAACCCACCGCCGACAGCATCCGCGTCATGACGTGGAACACCGCGGGCGAGGCGACCGACGTCGACGCGATCGTGCAGACCGCCATCGCGATGGATGTCGACGTCGTCGCGCTCCCCGAGACGACGGAGAAGACGGGCAAGGCGATCGCCGTCGCGATGCGTGAGCGCGGCAACCCGATGTGGGTGCACGAGGAGAACTACCAGGGGTGGGATGCCACGTACACGACGCTCCTCATCTCCCCCGATCTCGGCGACTACGCCGTCGTGACGTCGGATTCGGCGGGAACCCGCAACACCTCGGTCGTCCCGAGCGTGGTCGCGATGCCCGTCGACGGGAAGGGACCGACGATCGTCGCCGTGCACGCCGTCGCGCCGAGGCCGAACGACATGGATCATTGGCGGAGCGATCTCCGCTGGGTCGCGGATCAGTGCGCGAGCCCTGATGTGATCCTCGCCGGAGACTTCAATGCGACCGTGGATCACATGAGTCGGCTCGGCACCGACGGCGGGACCCTCGGCCGCTGCCACGATGCCGCGTCCGCCACGGGGAACGGTGCCGTCGGCACGTGGGACACCGGTTGGCCGTCTCTCCTGGGCGCTCCCATCGACCACGTCATGTCGACGGATGCCTGGCGAGCGACGGGATCGGTCGTCGTGACCTCCCTCGACGGGTCGGGCAGCGACCACCGTCCCGTCATCGTGCAGTTGGAGCCGGTGGGCTGACGTCCCGGGCGGTCGGTGGGAGACTGGGACGATGACCACCGATGAGCGCGACACGATCGCAACGGAGACCCCTGAGACCCCGGCCGCAGCGACGACCAATCGCAAGCAGCCCTTCCCCGCCGGCTTCCTGGACTCGATCTCGACGGGCTGGGCGGAACGGCCCGCGTCGCGCCCCTCGCAGCGGGCGGAGGCCCCGTACGCGGCCGCACGCCGCGCCGCGCTCTCCGCCGCCTTCCCGGGCTCGCGGCTGGTCATCCCCGCGGGCTCGTTCAAGCAGCGCTCCAACGACACCGACTACCCCTTCCGCGCCCACTCCGCGTTCTCCCACCTCACCGGGTGGGGGGCGGACGCGGTCCCCGATTCCGTCCTCGTCTTCGAGCCGGTCGACGGCGGGCACGACGTGACCCTGTACCTGCGCGAGCGCGCCGACCGGACGACGACCGAGTTCTACGCCGACGCTGCGATCGGCGAGTTCTGGATCGGACCGCGGCCCTCGCTCGACGAAGTCGCAGCCGAGCTCGGCGTCCCGACAGCGCACATCGACGCGTTCCAGGACTCCGATCGCGATCGGACCGTCGAGGTCGACGACGAGCTGACACGGTTCGTGTCCGAGATGCGCCTCGTCAAGGACCCGTACGAGATCGCGCAGATGCGCCTCGCGGTCGAGGCGACCGGACGGGGATTCGATGACATCGTCGCCGAGCTCCCCCGCATCATCGACACGCCGCGCGGCGAGCGGGCGATCGAAGGCGTGTTCCACCTCCGCGCCCGTACCGACGGCAACGGCGAGGGGTATGACACGATCGCCGCCTCGGGACCGCACGCGTGCTACCTGCACTGGACGCGCAACGACGGTGCCGTCGTCCCGGGCGACCTCGTCCTGATCGACGCGGGCGTCGAGGTCGATAGCCTCTACACAGCGGACATCACCCGCACCCTTCCCGTCTCGGGGACCTTCTCCGCCGTCCAGCGACGCATCTACGAGACGGTTCGCGAGGCGGCGGACGCCGCGTTCGCGGCGGCGCGTCCGGGCGTGAAGTTCCGCACCATCCATGAGGCGGCTATGGAGGTCATCGCGACGCGCACGGCCGAGTGGGGCCTGCTCCCCGTGACCGCCGAGGAGGCGCTCGACGCCGACCGCGGCGGGCAGCACCGCCGCTACATGGTGCACGGGACGAGCCACCACCTCGGCATCGACGTCCACGATTGCGCCGAGGCCCGCCGTGAGATGTACTACGACGGCGAGCTCGAGCCCGGCATGGTCTTCACGATCGAACCGGGCCTCTACTTCCAGATCGACGACCTCACCGTTCCCGAGGAGTACCGGGGCATCGGTGTGCGCATCGAGGACGACATCCTCATGACGGCGGACGGGCCCGTGAACCTGTCGGCCGACATCCCGCGCACAGCGGACGAGATCGAGGCGTGGATCGCCCGCGCTCGGGCCTGAGATCGCGTCGATGACGACGACGGGGTACACGCCGCCGTCCGCCTTCACGACGAGGCCCCAGCTCATGGGGACGTTCGGGATGGCGGCATCCACCCATGCCACGGCGACCGCCGTCGCGCAGGCCGTCCTCGAGCGCGGTGGCAACGCGTTCGACGCGGCCTGCGCCGGCGGCTTCGTGCTGCATCTCGTCGAACCGCATCTGAACGGTCCCGGCGGCGACCTCGTCGGCCTGTTCCAGCCTGCGGATGCCGCCGCTCCGACGGTCCTCATGGGCCAGGGGACTGCGCCGGCCGGGGCCACGATCGACCATTTCGCCGCGGAGGGGCTCGATCTCGTCCCGGGCGCCGGCGGGTTGGCGGCTGCGATCCCCGCTGCCGTCGATGCCTGGCTGCTCCTGCTCCGCGACCACGGCACGTGGACCGTCTCCGACGTCGTGTCCTACGCGATCGGGTACGCCGAGGAGGGGCATCCGCTCCTCCCCGCCGCGGCCGCGACGATCGGTCGGGTCGCCGACCTGTTCCGCGATCACTGGACGTCGTCGGCGCAGCTGTGGCTGTCGGACGGCGAGCTCCCGACGCCGGGCGCACGCCACCGGAACCCGGCCTACGCCGGCGTGCTGCGGCGCCTCGCCACGGCCGGCGACCCCGCCGACGAGCGTCGCGCGCGGATCGACGCCGCCCGGACGGAATGGCGTCACCTGCTCGCGGACGCCTGCGCGTTCCTCGCCCGCCCCCATCGGCACTCCAGCGGGAGAGACCACGCCGCCGTCCTCACTCCGGCCGACCTCGCCGACCCACCGGCGCGCTACGAGACGCCGTTGGCCGTGGGTTTCCGCGGCCGCACGGTCTTCAAAGCGGATGCCTGGTCCCAGGGCCCGGCGCTCCTCGAGGCGCTCCGCATCCTCGAGCCGCTCGCGGACGAACGTCTCGACCCCTCGACGGTGGACGGCGCGCACACGCTCATCGAGGTGCTGAAGCTCGTCCTCGCAGATCGCGATGCCTACTTCGGCGAGGGTGCGGACGCCACGCCCCTCCTCGCCGACGCTGTGGTCACCGCCCGCCGGGCCGAGATCGGCGACCGCGCCTCATCCACGTGGCGACCTGCGACGCGTGCTGGAGCCGTCCCCTGGCGCCCGCCGCTGCGACGAGAGGCCGAGGCCGCGGTCGGCACCGGCGAGCCCACCGTCGCGCGCACGGGCGACACGCGCGGCGACACCTGCCACATCGACGTCGTCGACCGATGGGGCAACATCATCTCGGTCACGCCGTCGGGCGGCTGGCTGCAGTCCTCCCCCGCCATCCCGTCACTGGGGTTCTGCCTCGGTACGCGGCTGCAGATGTGCTGGCTCGACGAGGCGTCGCCTGCGGCCCTCCGTCCCGGTCACCGGCCGCGGACGACGCTCTCGCCCACGCTCGTCCACGATGGGACCACCCGCATCGCTCTGGGGACCCCCGGCGGCGACCAGCAGGATCAGTGGCAGCTGCCGATGCTGCTCCGGATGTTCGTCGGCGGATACTCCGCGCAGCAGGCGATCGACGCCCCGACGCTGCACACGGCGGCGATGGTCGACTCGTTCTGGCCGAGGACCTGGGACCCGACGGGCATCGCCGCCGAGGACCGACTGGGCGAGCGGGTCCTCGACGGACTCGCCCGGCGCGGACACCGCGTGACGCCTGCCGGGGATTGGTCGCTCGGCCGGCTCTCGGCCGTCGGAAGAGACGGCAGCACCGGCATCCTGTGGGCAGCCGCGAACCCGCGCGGCGTTCAGGGCTACGCAGCCGGACGCTGAAGTCGCTCCGCGAGCCACGGCAGGGCGACGTGCGCGGTGGCCGCACCCACCTCGTGCGCGGGGAGCTTGGTCCCCGCCACCTCGAACGAGTGCCCGCCGCCCTCGATCCAGCGGACGTCCGCGACCTGGCAGGACGCGGCGGCGGCCTCGAGGTCGGCGAGCGGCTGGAGGAACGGATCCTTCGTCCCGGCGAGGAACAGCTGAGGCGCGGCGACGGACGGAAGGTGCGAGGTACGGGCGTTCTCGGGGCGCCCCGGCGGATGGAGCGGGTAGCCGAGGTAGACGAGCGCCTCCGGGGCGATCCGTCCCTCCGCCGCCGCCACCGACGC
>Ga0207748_1000794_pt1 | contig 11097 bp, 10 predicted proteins | sample HigsolmetaGSP13D_FD_184841 | JGI IMG/M metagenome (GOLD analysis project Ga0207748, IMG submission 184841) | High solid enriched microbial communities from the Joint BioEnergy Institute, USA - SP1-3-D (SPAdes) | ecosystem: Engineered > Bioreactor > SSF (Solid state fermentation) > Aerobic >... | reverse complement strand
TTTTTTGGGGGGGGGGGGGGGGTGTGGATATGAGTTATGAGCTCTGTTGTACTGTGTGGGCCGAGGATATGTGCTAACGCGGATGCTTGTCTCCAGATCAAAACGGCGATCAAGCTCAACCGTGTCGAGAGAAGGCTGTGATCGACGCTGGGTGCTGTCTGATGGAGTCGCTCAAGCGGCTCGCGCTCTGTTGCTGTCGCTGGCGGAGAGCATGGGAAAGCGTCCTTTTACACATCTTGATACTACGTTTGACGTTTGTGTGAGGTTTTACGATGTATTATACATTTTGGGAAAATATGAAAGGATCCCTGTTTCAAGTTCTCTCCATTCAAAATGGATTCCTCTCAAGTTCGAGAAACAAATAAGTATACATACAATAGTGCAGACAGAAAAACCAGTTACCCCAATAAATGCCAATATACAGACAGAGTGATGTACTTTTTAACCATCCATAACACAAACAACGCCATGACCGTTTTCATTTCCCTGAAGTCCCATTCGTTGATAAGACTCCTTCCCCGCGATTGATCTGGATCCTTTTGTCCTCGCCCGCGCTGAGGATGCCCACCGTCTTATCCCAACAGACACTAAACACCTTGACACCCTCGCCGCCGACGCGCTTCGCGTCCGCTTTCCCTTCCTCCTCGAGGCTCTTCCGTGGAATGGAGTAGATACTCTGACCCACAACACCGTCCTTCTCCGTTTTTGTGGACCTCACATCCCAGATACGGCAAGTGCCGTCGTGGCTGCCGCTGATGAGTCCGTATGAACTGTGCGGGTCGCGCGCGAGGGCTACGACCGCGTTGGTGTGGCCTCGAAGCGTCATGGCGGAGATGGTAGTTGCAGATACGCGGGGGTCGATGAGCGTGATGTGTCGGGCGGACGTTCCGGCTGCGAGGAGATGAAGTTCGGGGAGGTGCTCGAGCGAAAGGAGAGAGTGGGAGGTAGTCCGCGTGTCAACCAGGGCGGATGTGACCAGGTCCCAGGTGCGCAGCGAGTGATCCCAGGACACCGAGTATCCAACCGTGGAGTCCTTGGCGTCGAAAATCGCCGCAGAGACTGGCGCAGTGTGAGCTGTCATGAGCGCGAGCGGGCCCCGTTGCGGAGTGCTAACGGAGGAATTCAGTTTCCGCCGCTTTGTGCCTCTCAAGGCGCTGGAAGGAAGCAGGTTCTCGGGAGCAGCTGGTGCATCCGATTTCTTTGTTGACCAGAAACCGACGATATTATCGGATGAAGCAGACAGGATGCGATTCGAGGGCGCATGCACCGCCAGCGAGTTTATTCCCGACTTGTGCCCGTAGAGCTCAAGTTGAGGAGTGATCTTTCCAGAGAAGCCGTCTGTTTCTTCAGAATACTTCCACAACCGCACCGTTCTATCGAGCCCCGCCGACGCGATCTGAGTTGGCGATACGAATTTCGCCGCCTTGATCGAAGAGGTGTGGCCTCCGTCGCCAGCAGAAGGCGAAACCGCGATCGTCTGCGATGACATATTCCATATTCTGAGCAAGCCATCGTAGCTCCCTGATAGAATTCTCTCCTGTCCTTGCGAAATCTCGTGCGCGGCAGAAACTGCGGCCGGCGCTGTCGCAGACAGTACATCGACTGAGCTCACCCAATCGTCATGCAGGTAGGATGCGACATGCAGTGGAGGTATCAGCGCCCGCACGTATTCAACTTCAAGTGTCGTTTCGGCAGATATGCCGTTCGCGGTCAGATACTCGTCAATCGAGGTCCGGAGAAATGTCCCATTGATCAAGAATTCGAACGGGGTCGGCTTTTCATTCCCGAGTAGATTATTTACCAGTGTCGAGAGCGCATATCTTCGCAGACCTTAGACAACAGAAACATCAGCATACTCCCTTGGTGAGTAGGAAAACGAACTGCAATTACCTGTGGGGACGAGAATAGGTCCGGTATTCTCAGGAAGGGCAATGTCGGGGTCCCTGGTTGAAAGTTGCAGTCGGACCTGTCTCTGTGTAGCCTCAGATGAGGCTGCCGCCGTATTACTAGACAGCCCGTTCATCTTAATCGTCGAGACAGTGATTTTATTTACGCGCTGTGAGATCCTCCGCCTGAAGCTGTCGCAGCTTCAAAGTACGGGCAACCTGGTGTGGAAAAAATACGGCGACCGCTGCGGCCACTTGCGCAATGGCGGAGCGGACGCCAGCGCAACGCCCCGCTACCCCCCCCCCCCCCCCCCCCCCCTTTCTTTCGAGCACGGGGATCTTTGCGTTAAGTATCAGAATGCAGAAAGGACCAATATCCGTCATCAGGGAATTGTATATTATGTATGGCATTATATCTCGTACTATGCTATCGCTCATTGCCCTCTTGACGCTCTTCGGATTTCAGCAATCGCCCTCCGCCGGTGTTCCGATTCTGCAAACAATGCCTCGATCAAGTCTATCACCTCCTCAGGAGAGAATTCTAATCGCAGTTCTCCCTCGAGCCAAAGGTACTTGATGTCAGCCAGCGAGCTCTCCAGAATGTTTATCAGATATTGGAATTTCAGCCAGTTTCGGACATAGACTGCTGCCATCGACACGGGCTCGGTGTCGCCCGTCGTGTCGGGCATGAAGAGGTCTTCGAGCTTCGATACTTGGTTACAAAATGACACCAGCCGTTGCGATTGTGCTTCGGAAATGTCTCCCAGGTCTTCGATATCGATGATCATTTTATTGATAACAGCCGATATTAGAGAACCAATGGACTGAAGAAGAGCGGAACGGGAAAGGATTGACTGCCACTCCTTGTGGACATCCCGGATCCTGTCCACAGTGGCGCTAATAGCATTTTCACAATTTCCGAGGAAAGGCTGCTCAGAACAGTGCGTGAAACCTTGAGCACCGTCAAGGAGGTCGGTGACTATGATTCGTTGCGTTTGCATCTCTTTGCTGTATGAGTGTTTCCCAAACCTGTCAAGACTCTCTATATCGGGATTGAGCCTCGTGAGTTGATGTTCCTCGACAACACTACGTAACCGGTCCACCAAATACATGCTGTCGTTGTAGAGATACATGTTTCCAGAGTTGAGTTTTAAGGTGTAGAAAGACGGTGCAGTGGCTTTGAACATAGCGAGGATCAATGTTGGAAGGGCAAGGAGACCAGCTCCGGAGGAGGAGACTCGGGACTTTGCAAATCTGATACGAAATTAGTTGAATTACAGACCAGGAATGGGTCGGTTTTACTCACTCGGGTTGTGATATGGCTTTCGAATCGGTAATTTGCCGCAAGATAATTTCGAGTATCGAATCCGGAATATCTGTCACAGTGTAGTACTCCATCAGCGTAATCTCACGCTGAGAAGAATGCGTCCCGTTTTGGCCGTTTACTGGCTTCGAGGCAGCGGCAGCAGGTTCTTGCGCATTATCAGTTGTCTGATCATCGTCGTCGTCGCCCCAACCCCAAGCGTCCCCAGCATCATCGTCTTCCATGGACTCGGTCGTAGCAGGCTTGTTTTCTTCCTTTATATCATCAGTCTCAACATCGAGATCCCAAGCGCTGACATCTTCATCGTCATCGGCATCCTTTTTCTGAGCGGGGTTGTTCGATTCATCCTCGTTCTCATTGTCCCAGCCGGCATCCCAGTCCTCGGTCGAACCGCTTTCCAGCAAGACCTCGTCCTTACTGGACACCCTTTCCTTTTCCACCCTCTCAACCTTCTTCGTCGTGCCTTTACTCGCAGCTAGGACTTTACGAACTTCATCCAATGAGTTAACTCGTCGTTTTGTAAGCCAGAGACGCGGAGCTTGGTTAACCCAAGAGACAAGCTCTTCTTGCCCGCGCCACCCGAATGTCTCAATTGTGCGGGCAAACTGCAGGACGTGGTCTAGAGTATCCTCGAATCCGATCAGGCCATTGAGATCGGTTGGTATAGCTGGCGAAAGCCAAAAGGAAATCAGTTTAGATGAGATGGCTGGAATAATGGTCTCCGAAAGAGGGTCGGAGATCGAAGTTGGTAAATGCTGTCGGAGATAACGGAGGACTTGAATAATACGTTCGAAGACGTCCGTCACTGGAACAGGTGGTGACAAGGGCTCGATTCGAATACCGAATTCCCCAACTGATACTCCGCGGCTCTGCCCGGAAGCATTAGGCAGCAATATTGGATCTATAATTGAGGAGATCAAGTCCCTCTGGATTGTTTCATTGACAGTGTTGAGCATGTTGAGCCGCAACAACGCTGAAATGGTATGTTCCAGAGAATCGTCTGGTAGATTATCAGTAAGGATCAAATTGCATCGACCAAAGATCTTACCCTTCTGATCCACAATAATAAACTCGCCCTTTTTCTTGTCTATCTTGATCTGGGAGCTCCAGCGTGCAAGAAGAGACTCGATAATAGAGCGCCGTAGTCCGGATGTATTCTCAGAAAGAACACTGGCCACATTTGTGTTCTTAGAAAAGGCAACCCCCTCCATTGCTTTCTCCGTATCTTCGACCGATTCGATCGCATCCATGATATGCCCTTGTTCAAGGGCCTGCCGTCCAGCATTGAGTCGCTGATAGAGCCTTTGCACATCCTCCAGTGCTTCTGTCACAGCCTGGTTGAAAGCGATCTCAGTCTTTATCAATTCGACCTTCACTGATGCATCCTCGACTTTCAATTGGAGAGGTTTAGTGTTCTCATGCTGCGCAACAATCTCCTGCGCAGTCAGTCTTGACCGTTCAATGTCCGCATGGAGCTGCCTTGCTTGCGAGATCCATCCGTCGACATCCAAAGCGCTCTTTTGGCTGAGCAAACATATCTCTTTCTTTGTGAAAAAACAAAATCAGTGAAATGAATTGTTTAGTAGAAGTGTCCCGCCTCACCTCTGTTTGCTCTCTAGCTTTCGCTATACGTTGCAGTTCCTCAGGGATAATGGATGTAGGAAACTCAGATGCAACTAGATTTTCTGACTCTGGATATGTGCCGTCTGTTACAAATTCCAGCAATGCATGGCATAGTTCATCCTCTGAGGCTTTCGGCGGCATGTTGGAGCCTGTCCGGTCCGCAAGAGCACACCGTTCGTGAAGCTTGCACACATAAGGCAGCTAGTATCACTCGTGTGTCTCAGGTCACTGATGAGAAGAGTCACAATAACAGCAGCTCTGGCAAATCATGCGACTCTGAAAGATTGCTAAGACTCTGTCGTGGAGGTCTAATTTGAAAGCATGCGATGCTGCTATTATCGAGCTGTTCACAGCCAGTTTCCCCGATGCGCTCATGCCATGTGACTTGGCGCGTCACCGCCCGCACAAGCGTATTATTGGCCCTCTTGGCGCTGAAACGCGCACTTCGTGGAGGTGCATGATAAAATAGCAAACGCTATAATTAATATTATTAAGACTGTGTACAGTTGACAGTCTGTGGCTTTTGCTAAGTCGAGGCTGGGTACATGTCCGGTGCTTTTGACATAACACAAATCCCATTCAATTACCCAGTCGACTTTATGTAACGGGCTCTAACCCAACACTAAAAAGTTCAGATGAACGCGGGAAAGACACGACCACTAAACTAAAGCCGGATTCAGGTTGTGCACAGCCCAGGAAACTCACCGTGTCGTGTCGATTCTTCCTGCGACACCGCTGCCAGGAAACAGCTGCTCTGTCTAAGTGAGTACCATCATTTCAAGATCATAGTCATGGCATATCATTAAAATTCTGCCCCTCCTGTACGTCACTCGTTTGACTTTCCGCTAGACTTTCTGAACACTCTGCTGCATGATGCGCTATGGATATAGATCGTTCCATGTCCTCGCTATCCTTCCTCTAGTTTTCGTGCTCGTGAGTCAGCTATGGAATGGGTTCATCTCCCCTTGCTTCTCTGTGGGTCTGGAACTTTTGCATTGCTGCCACATATTATTGATACCTCCAAAATGCTGTTATGCTGTCAATTCTGCAAGAAAATCTTGTTATATCATGTTCTGATATGCGTCTGATGTACAATATAACCATTCAATTGGTCAAGTCAGCTTGCAACTGACTAACATCCAGTTATTTCAGCTTGCGGCGGGGTTCTTTCGCCAGTTTCCTGGGACACGTGAGCTTCTCGCCGATAACTCAGCTCAAGATGCCTTACACGGGCCGGAAAAGCCACTTCAGGCTGCTTCAGAAATTCAAGCCTGATTACTCGCCTAGCGAGTTCACGCAGTATGAATCGGAGAGAACTGGTATGCGGGTAGTGGTCATCGACCAGAAGGGCCCGAAAATCTCTGGATATTTTGTGCTCGCTACAGAGATCCACGATGATTCCGGCGCTCCACATACCTTGGAGCACCTATGTTTCATGGGATCGAGAAACTACCGCTACAAGGGCTTCCTTGACAAGCTAGCAACAAGAGCCTACTCAAATACGAATGCCTGGACGGCCACGGACCACACTGCTTACACACTGGATACTGCTGGATGGGAAGGCTTCGCCCAGATTCTACCAGTGTACCTCGAACATGTAATTGCGCCTACTCTCACAGACGAGGCCTGCTACACGGAAGTACACCACATCGATGGCACTGGACATGATGCAGGAGTTGTGTATTCCGAAATGCAAGGAGTGCAGAACAATGCCGCTGAGCTGATCGACTTGCGAGCTCGACGATTGCTTTATCCTGAAGGAATAGGCTTCCGATATGAAACTGGAGGCATGATGGAACAGCTGCGTGTCCTGACCGCGGAGCGAATCCGCCAGTTCCATCGTGAAATGTATCAACCAAAGAATCTATGTCTAATCATTACTGGAGAGGTCGATCACGAAAATCTGCTTGAGACCTTGGACAAGTTCGAGAGCACTATCCTCGATGTCATTCCCAGTCCGGAGGCTCCTTTCAAGAGGCCTTGGGTGGAGTCTCGCCAGCCTCCGCCTCTTGAAAAGTCAGTCATAGAGACTGTAGAGTTCCCTGAGGAAGATGAGTCTTTTGGAGAAATCGAAATAAGATTTCTGGGACCCGACTGCACTGATCCAGTGCTGAGTAAGTTTTTGCCTCCTGATGTTCTAAGAATGTTGCTGATCATCCATTAGGCGGCGCTGTCAACGTGGTGCTGCTATACCTTGCAGGCTCATCTGCCACTCTTTTGGAGAATGTTCTGGTCGAGAAAGAGCAAGTCGCCAGTGCCGTTTATTACGCCACTGAAGACCATACAAACATTGAAATTCGTTTCACTTTGACCAGTGTTGCAACGGAAAAGCTCTCGCAGGTGGAGAGAAGGTTCTTCGAGGTATTGAAGGACGCTATGGAAAAAGAACTTGATATGAAATATCTACATGAATGTATTAAGCGCCAAAAGCGCAGCTGGAAGTTCTCTACTGAAAGCTCCGCGACCTCCTTTGCGGAATATGTCATATCCGACTTCCTCTTTGGTAAGAGAGATGGCTCGACTTTGCTTGATGTCGCAAGTCTGAAGGAGTACGACGAGTTGGAGAAATGGAGCGAAAGACAATGGCGAGATTTCATTAAGAAATGGATCTCCGACGCACATCACGTCTCTATCCTCGGTGTACCATCTGCCAAGCTCTCTAAAAAACTGAAGGCCGATGAGGAAGCCAGGGTTGCAGCACAGAAAAAACGGCTTGGCAAGGAGGGCTTGAAGAAATTGGCAGAGAAGCTCGAGAAAGCAAAAGCTGAAAACGACAAACCAATACCTAGGGAAATGCTTGAAAAGTTCAAGATCCCTGGAACTGAATCGATCCACTTTGTGAAGACGACAACAGCCAGATCCGGCGCGGCGTTGAAAGCCGGACGACCTGTTCACAATATCCAGAAACTGGTGGATGCTGATGGTTCGGATGCACCGCTCTTTATCCACTTTGAGCATATCCCCAGCAGCTTCGTCCAGCTTTCTGTCCTCATTTCTGTCCAGTCTGTCCCAGTTGAGCTTCGTCCATTGCTGTCGGTGTACACAGAAGCTTTCTTCAATCTTCCAATTCGCCGGGATGGCAAGACAATTGAATTTGAACAGGTCGTTATCGAGCTGGAAAGGGACACTGTTGGATACTCAATGGACGGGGCTAGAAATCTTGGTGATTCTGAGATGTTGCGGATATCTTTCCAGGTCGAATTGGAGAAATATGGCACTGCCATTTCCTGGCTGAAGGAACTCATGTGGAATTCAATTTTTGATGTGGAGAGACTCAAATCTATCACAGCCCGGCTCTTGGCTGATGTGCCTGATGCCAAACGAAGCGGAGATGACATGCTTTCCGCAGTGTTTGTCATGACACACTACGCACCTGAGTCCATTATCCGAGCCAGAAGTACTCTGGTGAAGGCCCGTTACCTGAAGCGTATCAAGAAACTACTGGCGAGCCAGCCTGAGCTGGTCGTCTCGCGCATGGAAGAGATCAGAAAAGCTTTGTTCCGATTTGAGAATTTCCGGGTTCTCGTTATCTCTGACCTTGAGAAGCTTCAAAATCCGGTTTCATCCTGGAAGCCATTTGTCGAAGCTTTGGACACAAGTGCCTCTCTTCGACCTATAACAAACCGGAAGGAGCTGCTGAATGAAGCAGGAAAGAATCTAGGCAAGCTATCGTATATTGTTCCAATGCCCACTATTGATTCCTCGTTCGCCTATGCAACGGCGAGAGGTCTCGACTCCTACGATCACCCAAAGCTTCCAGCTTTACTTGTCGCGATTGCTTACATGAATGCCGTCGAGGGCCCGCTGTGGGTTGCTGTACGTGGGACGGGTCTGGCTTATGGCACTAACTTTGCCTACAACATCGACACTGGTTTCGTCAACTTCGATGTCTATCGCTCCCCGAACGCCCACAAGGCTTTCTTGGCAAGCAAGAAGATCGTCGAGGACCATCTATCCGGTGCTATTCCGTTCGACCCGCTGATGCTCGAAGGAGCGATTAGCAGCATCGTCGTCAGCTTTGCGAACGAGCAGGCAACCATTGCTAGCGCGGCGCAGGGCAGCTTCATCCGGCAGGTCGTGCGGAACTTGCCGAGCGACTATAAAGAGAGGATATTGAAGAGAGTCAGGGAGATCAGCGTCGATGAGGTCAAGGAGGCTCTGCGGGACATCATCTTGCCCCTGTTTTCCCCTGACACTACCAACATGGTGGTGACCTGTGCACCAGTCCTCGAGGAGGTAAGAGGATTCCATAATCTGTCACAAGTGGTTCTGCATGCTGACCTTTTCGTACAGACGCTCAAAAAGGGCCTGGAGTCTTCTGGCTTCAAGCCAGAAGTACAACCGCTCAAGTACTTCGAGGATGACTATGGATTGAAGATCGATGGAGACGACGACGAGGAGGAGTTAGAAGAAGAAGACGAAGAATACGAAAGCGGATCAGAGGATGATGATGATGACGACGACGATGATGATGATATTTGAAGCCTCTCATGGGTACGAAAGATGGATATAGAATTGCGGGCGACTACCTCATATCTTCTTGGCAAGGTTCATAGATTCCCGGGCCGTTTGGACAGCTTCTAGACAGGATAGTAGATGGGAAACATGGTACAGGGAGCTGCAATGTCTAGTGGAATGTAGGGTCATCCATGGATGCTGGCCTTGTAAGTTATTTGAGTATAGTCGAGCACGCAGTACGGAGTAAAAAAGGAGATAGGTATCATCAGTGATCATCTGATTCATCCATCTCTCCCCGCGAGAGCAGACGCTGTCAGCTCCTCACAACCTCTCACTTAAGCGCCAACTTCTAACAACCGACATGTGCACTCTCGTTTGAGACTGACCCCTCCTAGGCGTTAACAAGACAGGGTAAAGCTTCCTTGGTGTCACAGAATGCATGCATGTATCCGCCATGAAGATGAAATTTCAACGCCGGCCCCAACAGATCCCCCTTTCCAGCTTCCCTCGGAGATTTTGTTGACTGTATTCAGTCCCTTTGCTTTGCCTTGTTGTTTCTATGTGTATTATACTCCATTAATGTTCTCGTCCCTCCCCAGGCCTGGAAATTTAGTACTTCTCAAGGCAAAAGAAGGAAGCAGTTGACTGGCTCGATAATCCACATGGCGCGGACGCCAACTTCACTTCTTCCGCTGGAACATCTGCTTCCTCTCCTCCAGTTCATTGTTCTCACTCTCCTTCAGATCGATCACGTCTCAGGGACCCAATGCTATAATCTGGACGGCACCGTCTCAAACGATCAGCCGTGCAACGCTAGAGCTTCAGCAAGTCTATGCTGCCCGCCAGGCTACCTATGTACTTCACAAAATCTCTGCCAGCCACCAGGCGGGTGGAAAGGTACGGATGGCAACCCGATTCAGTTCCTCAACGGCTCATGCACGGATAAGACCTGGCGTGCATCGGAATGTCAGGAGCTTTTGTCGCTTTCTGTGAGTTTTGAATAGCTGCTAGGCCGATGACTGCTGTTCCAATCTAAGAATCTGCAGTACAACTTCAGCATCCCGTACGTTACAGCTACAGTTGAGATAGTAGCTCCGACGACTACTGCTTCCACGGCCGCTTCAGAAAAACCTACGGAGTCGAATTCTCCCGCTACCTCGGGCTCATCTTCTAATTCTAAGATACCCGTTGCTGTCGGTATTGGCGTTGGTGTCGGAGTGGGAATAGTTCTCTTTGCATGTGTTGTCGGCTTCATCGTGCTCCGTTTACGGAGAAGGAGAATGACAGTGCTACAGCAGGAAAACAGTGCTGAAGGCGCAGTTCCTGAACTCGGGGATAGTCGTCGGAATACTACTACCAACCAGCATGGAGGTGTTAATAGTACTGTGAAGGAGTGCCCCGAGCTGGACTCGCAGCAGCCGAGGACGGTTGCGGAACTAGATGCTGGGTTTACATCCAGGACGAACAGATGACAGGCCCCTAATGTACAGGATCCGGGCTATCTTGTGGAAAGAGCTCATGTAGCCGCTCATGGACAATCACTTTATATTACGAGACTTTTCAGTCCTCTAGAATGCTTGCACAGTTGCAAGCCCTCAAGTGCCTGCTGAGACTTAACAGTCTAATTCCGTCTCTTCACACCTCTAAGACGAATGATAATAGCATAATGTGGCCGCATTATCAATCTCTCAGAGAAACTATGGGAAATCGACAAAGAGTGGAATTAATCAACTGAAAGAAGAAAGAAGCTACCAGATGGAAATTGGATCTTCCGAAGCTTCTGAACCGAAACTTGCGCCCCCCCCC
>Ga0207748_1000788_pt1 | contig 11235 bp, 40 predicted proteins | sample HigsolmetaGSP13D_FD_184841 | JGI IMG/M metagenome (GOLD analysis project Ga0207748, IMG submission 184841) | High solid enriched microbial communities from the Joint BioEnergy Institute, USA - SP1-3-D (SPAdes) | ecosystem: Engineered > Bioreactor > SSF (Solid state fermentation) > Aerobic >... | reverse complement strand
TAGAATTACTATTTGATGGTGAGGAACTTCTTGACAAGCTGCAAGCTTTCCGTGAATATCGTAACTCACTTCCTTGTGATTGCGGAAGTCCTGAATGCCCTCGCAGTCCTGATAATCTGGTAATGCTTGAAGACGAAGAATTTGAAGAAATGCCAACTCTCCAGGAAATGCTAAAACAAGCTGTTGCTGAGGGTATCGCTGAACACGAGAAAAACAAACTAGCTGCTGAAAAGAAAGCTGCTCGTAAGAAGCCAAAACCCGTAGAACAAAAAGCTGAATAAAATCATTGACAGAAAACAGTGCGTTGCTTTATCATGGACGCACTTGTTTAAGAGGAGAATTTATGTCAAAAGAAATCAAAGTGACTGTAGTAGAAGCCTCTGAGATTGAAAATTATGATGAAGATGGTGGATTTACTTTTAAACATCCAGCTAAATACTATTTTGTAAATGCTATGGGTCAATACGTGTATATTCACACACGAGAGATGAAAGTAGCTGTAGAATACATTAAAGAGAACTATGATGGTCGTTATGTTGTAAGGACTGCAAAAGAAAGTAAATCAGATTCAAATTATACATGCACTGGAACCACATCGAGGCGCGGGACTGCTAGCCACCTTCGACCAACTGTTTAATTAAGGAGAAAATATGTTAAATATTCCAGAAAACACACCACAAGAAATTAAAGATCAGTATTTAAAACTGGTAGAACAAATGAAGTCAAACACAACTGGGGGCATAATGTGTACACCAGAAGACTGGGAATATCTTCAACAACTGATTAAAGAAGGAAAGGTAGAATTTAATGCGTAACAAAGACCTAATCAAAAAGCTAAGTATGTTTGATCCAGAAGGCATTGTAGTGTTGCATAATTCATACGGTACTAACCATAAATCTCTGAGTGATGTAGAACAGGACGAAGGTGTTCACGATTTTGATGGATATGATCTACTCAGCGATTGGAAAAATGTAAAAGAGATGGAAGATTTTTATGGGTCTTCTGATAGCGATCCTCTAGCTTTCGTTTCGTTGATCGTGCTCTCATGAACAAATGGGATAAGCGCTATTTAGACCTTGCAATGCTGGTGGCATCTTGGTCAAAAGATCCTTCTACAAAAGTTGGAAGTTGTATTATTGATGAGAATGGGAATCCTGTAGCTTTTGGATTTAATGGGTTTCCTCGTGGTTTACAAGACACAGAAAACCGACTGAATGACCGCACTTTCAAATATGCCCATACACTGCATGCCGAGGAAAACTGCATGTTATTCTCAAACAGGACGTATCTTGAAGGGTGTACGATCTATATCAGTCACCCACCATGCACTAAATGCCTCAGTGTGATGAAGCAACGAAAGCTTACTAAGGTTGTGTGTTATTCGGGAAATGAGGATTTTAGAAGTCGTTGGGGAGACAACAGTGATACACTGTCTCTATCAGAAGAGCTTGGAATTGAAGTAAAAATTTATCAAAATTAACTTGCACATCCCGATTTGGTGAGGTATTCTATCTCTACTGATCGGGATTTCTTGTTTATAGGAGAAAGAAATGAGTAAACTGCAAATTAAAAAGCAACGAGCAGCAAACAAAGGTTGTTGGGCATTCAGGGCACACTGGGAAGATGGTAAACCTTGGATGGTATACGTCGATGGTGCTTGGTTACCCAGTGAATTCATGACAAAACGGGAAGCTATAAATTTAGCGTATTCGATTTCCATTTCTAAGAAAGTAGAACTTAAGGTAACATTAGGATGAGAAAGAAGTTTACAATTTACCAGAATGGTGTAAAGTACAAGCCACCGAAGGACAGCTTTGTTGTTATGAATAGTGAAGGACTTTTCTTTCTTGTCTGGTGGGATTTCTACACCTACACAAGGAAGCTTCACGAAATAATTGGTAATTATGATGTAGTTTGGAAAGGAGAAGAAAGTGGCAAGTAAACGACAGATCCTTAAGGAATTGGAAAGCATCCAAGTAAATCTTGATCGTGCTTACAGGAAAGCAGAAAGAGTCAGTGTAAAACTAGATATCCCCAGTCTAGGAGAGCTTTTACTGATTAAAGTGCAGGTAGAGCAGCTTATTGAAATGGCTAAGGAGAAATGACATGTGGACTTCAGATTTTCCAAAAGAACAAGGTTATTACTGGGTTAAACTTAACTACGGCGGAGTTAGTATAGAATATTTCTATTTTAATGAGTATGAACCTTATAATCTATTGGTTGGAGACGCTTTTGAAGAGCAGTGTGATGCGATTAAACTTTACGGACCTTATGAACCCATGTTTTATGGTCCCTTAGAGAAACCTGAATGAAACCAGAACAATGGATTATCGATGACATTCGCACAATTCGTCATAAACAAAGTCGTACAAAAGATGAAGATGGTTATTTAAGTTTGTTATTGTGGTATACAAAACTTCTTAAGAGTAAATAACTTTACGGAGAAATAACATGAAACGTGACAGAGAGAACGCAGATTTAGCGCTGAAGCATAGACTGTATGTCAGTGGATGGTGTTTGTCTGGACTACTTAAAGATATTCGTTCTGGTAAATACGAAGCACAAGTAAAACTTCATAAAATCGGTGGTGTACCTGTAGGTGTTGCTGTGCTTGAAGGTAAACATATTCAAGTGTTTGTCAACAAAGCTTTCCGAGGAAAGGGTATTGGAAGGAAGCTGATTTCGCGATTTAAAAATAAAGATATTCGGGGCAGCTATGGTGTGGTGGGAAGTCTTGAATTTTATGAGAAATGCGGAGTGAAGGCACAATGAACACACAACAACGTTATGAAGCTCTTATTAGAATTCAGAGGCAGTTAACTGAATGGTCTGCATATCAACCAGAACATCACCACAAGCTTTATGGTGGCAAAGAGATTAACGAATGTCTCCAGCTTTGTAAGAAGCTTATTTCTGACCTTGCCATGGAGCTTTTAGTTGAAGAATCAGAGAGATTAGATTTGTATTCTTGCAAAAGTGATGATGTCATTAATGATAGCTTGAGCTTGTCAAATATTAACTGAGGAAATAAAATGGAAACTAAAGATACGCTACACATTCAGCTTGCTAGCTTGGATGCTTTTGCAAGTTCTATGATGTATCACCGCTCACGTACAGGAAGTTATGACTTTGACTATGATGTTGGTGTTGGAGAGAAAACAATAAGTTTCACTACAATGGTGAAATTACACAACGCTGTATGGGTTTACGATGATACAGATAAAGTGCGCTATCCGCATCGTGTATACATCGTGAGGAACGAGGGTAAGTATCTGTATCACGATATAGAGGATACACCATTCACAAAAGTATTTAAGCTATCGACCTATGAATCTCGTAAAGCACAATCACGAAAAATCATTGAGCGTGTAAAGATTCAATGTGACAAATATGGAATTTTACATTGCCAATCAAATGATGTAGAATTTATTGATCCACTATATCAATATGAGTTTATGGGAGAATAGCTATGTTACCTTCTGTTGAACGTGAATTGAAAGAGCAGATCAAAGCAGCCGAACACAAGGCTACAGAGCAGTGGTTTTTAGCTTTGTCTCGTGCAGTTGGTGTTATCAATCGTGCGGAGTTCTTGACTACAGAGCAGAAGGGACAACTAATCAAGGAGATTTACAAATGACTAAACAGCAGCTTCATCAGCAACGAGAGATTGCCGAATATTTGTATAAATATGAGAAGTGGGACTACCGCTGTGCTTTGATTGAAGCAGAAAAGAGGGTAAAGAAAGGTTTTAAATGACCAAAGAAACTAAACCGTGGTACACTCTCCCGTGCTATTCTCTTGAAGATGTGCTGTTTCTAGCACAAGCCACAAATGATGTAGAGGCTTTGAAATATTATAATGAACAGATGAATATTAAAGAGAAGGACAAACAAGATGACTGAACCATCAAAACTACTAAAGATCACAAATATTGATAACAAACCTCAACTCTATTATGGAGACTTAGTTATAGTTGACAAGATAAACTCAGTGTTTTTCCAAGATGCCATCTATCGAGCAAGAGATAATTCTATCGTGACAAGCACAGGAAAGAAGAGTATTATGTCTCTAGTACAAAGTGGGTATGAAGTGTTTTATTTGAGCTGAGGAGAGTTAATGGAGATTACACACATTCCGAGAGGATTTATGTGCTGTGTATGTGAGAAAGCTTTGGAGAATTGTAGCAAACTTCCTTTCAACAGAATGCAAGTGATTCATATTTTTAAAGATGATAAGTTAAAAGAAGTTAAATGTTCTGAATTTGAGGAGAGAGAAAAGAATGACTCGTGAAGAGCTAAAAGAAATGTTGAACAGACAGAAAGAAGCTGAGTTCTATAAACATCAAGACCAAGTAGCTGGCAGAAGCTAGCAATCTTAGAGGACATTAACATGAAACCCTTCATAGCTTTTTCTTTCATTATAGCTTTAACAGCATGTTCCCATACACAACCTAGACTTAGCGGCACAGGAACACAATACCAATCTTGGCAAACACAAGTATTAGAAGAATGTGCTAGGAAAGCAGCTATAATTACTGTAGAATTGATGGAAGAGAAGGCTAAGGAAGGCATCTTACTGAATCTTGAGCAGGGACATATGATTAACAGATATGTTTTAGAGCTTTGTTATAGGAAGAATGGGATTGTGATATGAAAACTACAATTGAATATGATATGTGGGACATTGCTTTTATATTTGCGATGGCTATTTGTGTAATAGGTAGTCCTTGGTTCTTATTGGGTGTTGCTTATGGGCTCTTTATCCTATTTGCGGAGAAGCGAGCAACACATATTTGTTCCTTTGGCTGGACAAAAGGTAAAGGTTGGTGGTTTAAAGGTAAGGATAAATAGATATGTTAGAGAATATTACACCTGAGCAACGACAACAGTATCTAGAACAAGCTCAAATTGCACGACAAGAGAAAGCTCTGTTTGCAAAAGATCATCTAGATACGGATCACGGGGAAGATGGTAAGCACTGGGCTTATCTTGCCTCACTATACAATCTACGTCTTCCAAACTGGTCAGCACCAAACACAGAAACAAAGCATATCCGTAGGGCTTGTAAGAAACTTGGTGTTGATTTGAATGAATATGTAGCCTCTTGTGGTTGCAAAACGTTGAATGAGTTGGTAAAATTGAATCCAAGAGAGAATGCTGTTCAGTTTGTAGGACTATTCCTTGAGTGGTATCATGAGAATCAGACAAATCCAGTTGAGTACGAGGAGAATTGAATGAAATACATTTATTTAGTATTTAGACAATGGGGAAGCGAGCGCGAATTTATCTGTGCTTACGAAGATGAGGTCAAAGCAGACCAAGACGCTCTTCAGAGAGAACGTGAGTGGCTAGAAAAAACTAAAGAGGCTAACGAATACCCGTGGTACGTTGCCGAAATAGAACTAAAGTAAGAGATTCATAGGAAATAATGATAAAATAATCGAGAACTCTGTTAAGAGGCTGTACCCTACGTCTTTAGGATAGCTCGATTATTTATAGTGTAAAACGTGAGGAAAATATGTTATGCAAACAGCAGCGATTATATTTATAGTGCTGTGGGCTTTAGTTGGTACTTACATTTATAGAGCAGAGATGTGGTGGTCTAGACTTGAAGCCTTGATTTCAGCACTTCTGATGGGTTTTGTAATGACTGTAGGACTCATTGTATTTATCCGTATGGCAACAGGAATAGTTGTACTAGCCCTAGGTTTCATATGACAAACATTCTTAAATTCCAAACCAAAGAAGTAAGGCTTAGGGAGTCCTTCTTTAATAAAATAGTCTGTAAGTTGGAATGTTGCAGACTTGAAGATGGGTCTTGCTGGTATAAGATTGGAACAGAGGATTTAAAGACAAAAGAAATTATTTGGGATGAATGGAGGAAGACGGATGAGTAGTCTTGAATATATTAAGTATTTTTGTTCAGATAGAGACAACCTAACAAAGGATTCTTTTGTAGAATGTCCTGAGTGTTTGAATTACACTCATGTCGAAGGATGGGAGGATATTTCAGTGGAGTGTGATGTTTGTGGGGATCATGATGGGTTGATTTGCCCTATTTGTGATGAGATTGTAGATTATGCTTTCTCTCCTCTGCTGAGGCACAGAGTATGAGTAAACACGAGCGATCAGAATACATGAAAGGCGTCCTCTTCGCTGAAGAGCAGAAAGAGATTGGTTGGGTGTTTAAGTCTTGCAATTACGAAGAACAAAGTTTAGAATGGCAATGGGATTCTTCTGTTGGTCTTGGTGAGGAAAGGAAAAGCCAAGACAGATACTGTTTGCAGAGAATGAATTCTTTGATGGTGTAATTGATTATCAGAAGCATATGGAGAGGCTGGAATGATTTATCTTGTGATTTGTTTGTGGGTACTAGGGTCAATCTTGTGTTATGCTTCATTAGCAGAAGAGCCTATGGAGATTGGAGAAAAGGTTGCATGGATTGTCTTATGGCCTTTCTTAACAGCAGTAGGTATTGCACTAGGTTCTGGTGTTTGGTTATATGAAATTATTACGGGAAATAAAGTGAGATTCTGAATGACTAAACTAGATGAGTTCCTAGAATATCTCAACTGCGATTGTTCTGATGGCAACTGTATCTTCCGTCCTAGCACAAAGAAGGGTATGGTCACGAATGGAGGATGCAAGTGTTCAGGAGATTACAATAAACGTCGTGAACTGGATAGGCTGATTAGGTGGTTGAAGGATAAGCACGTAGACTGCTTTAAGTGCCAAGATACAGGATGGTTTGAAAATCCTAACTACAAAACTGATAGGGACGCTATGTCTATAGAATGTGACTGCGAGGCTAGTAAATGATTTATCTTTTATTCACGCTGTATTATATCCTAGGAGCTATTCTTATGTACGCACTAATCCAAATTGAGGACTTTGATATAGGCGAACAGGTTGCTTGGATTGTATTCTGGCCTTTTGTTGTGGGCATTTCTGTTTTGTGTATTACAGGGAGTTGGATTTATGAAAAGATTACTGGAAACAAGGTAAGATTTTGAATAAAATAATCATCACATCAACAGATATCCTAGACTCTAAATGGTGGCAAGGTCCACTACACATTGCAGAGAAGAAAGGTCTTCCTGTAAAATACGCTAATGTGTTTGATGTAATAAGTATTGACATTGATTGGGATAGAGTGGAATATGTTCAGTACTGGGTAGAGCCTAGTACGAATGAGGTTGTTTATTATTGGAAGGAGAAAGGGAATGAAGTATAAATACAATTGTGGTGATGAAGTAGCTTTGTATTCAATCTGCGGTGGCGAGATGGTTATTAAGGTTGAAGTCTTTAGTCGATATACCTCAGATGAAGAAAATCATCCAGCAGGGCCACACAACCGGTACGTTGTTTTCCGACCAAATAATAACGGAAGTAAGGTAGAGCACCATCTTTACGATATCTCTGAAAATGAACTTGGTAAACGTCGAGAAGGGAACATTGAGCTATGAGTAAATTTGTACGAGAAGGACGCTACATCGTGTTCAAGATCAGCCACCTAGATGAAGAACAACTTGAACTTCTTGAAAGGGTGCAAAGAGAGCTTCCAACACTGCGTGAATGTGTAGTTGTAGAGTCTGACTGGCCTGAATATGAAAAGGTTTGGGAGATGATTGAAGAGAGGGTTCAGCCTAAAATTATTTGTGCACACAATAAAACACACTACTCTCAACGATATGGTGAGCAAGTCTGTTCTAATTGCGGTGAGTCTTTACAGGAATAGGAGATTGTAATGAATGTACAAATAGTCCCATCAGTAACAGAGCAAGAAGCTTGGGAAGCTCTTAACGCTAAGTTCGGAGAACACTTCGTTATTCCTCCTATTTGTTATTTCGAATATTGGGCATATCCACAAGTGTTTGGGAGTACAGCAGGACCATTTAAAGGCAAGGTTGCAGGACAAGCAATGACAACGTTTACAGTTGAAGCTTGGGCTGTGCATGATTTGGCTGTATTATTTTGTCAAGGGAAGATTGTTAAAGTGTGTAATGAGTGGCAAGGTCCACAGAGTGTGAGGATTTAAGATGAAATTTAAAGATAAGCTTATTGATTTAATGCTTAAACAAGCTGAATCAAGATAAGGAAGATTAAATATGTTCCAAGCAGAGGGTACGGTATACGAAGTCGTTGGATATATGACTAATGTGTGGCAAGATTTGAAATGGGTTGACCACTATTACAAAACAACCAATCTTCTAGATGCTTATACATACCTACAGAAGCTAGAAGCTGAGGATGAAGCACGCTCTTATCATGATGCTGGAAGCCCTATTAGGGTAGAATATAAGATTGAGACTTACTTGAATGGATAGATTCAATGAGTTGGTATAAAGACGACATCTGTTTCTGGTTTCGTATCTTTGGGTATGGAATTAGGGTGATTGATAGAACAAAACAGGATGCTGTGTATTCTAGTAGGAAGATAGAGTATAGGGTTGGGAAATATGGTATTAAAATTCTAAAGCCTCTTAATTGAGGCCTTTTGTTGTTTGGGAGGTTTAATGGAAAATATTTATTATGTTTATGCAGCCTTTGTAGATAAGAAACTTAAATACATTGGTAAAGGAAAGGGAAACAGGTACGAGCACGTAACAAGCGGTTGCAGCCATGTATATGGACTTAATGAATCCTACTTCCAAGGTAAGACAATCGACGTTGGTATTGTCAGGGACAACCTTACCGAATCGGAGGCATTAGATTTGGAGGCTGGTTTGATTTGGGGAATGGGTGGGGCAGAAGATATTTGTCTTTATAATATTGCAAATGGATTTCATGTACTGATCACAAACCCAAATATGACAGAAAAGGAGTTTTACGAGGAATGTGAGATTAAGCAAACAGTAAAATATAAGGGAAAGCCTTATAAGCTGCACCCTGCATATCGAGATTCAAACAGAGGAGAAGTACGCCCTTGGTAGATGTTAAAGAAAAAGCGAAAGGCCTAAGAGAGCAAGGATATACATACAAACAGATTGTAGAAGCTTTAGATGGTGCTGTGTCATTAGACTGGTGTAAGAAGACACTCAAACACATTAAGAAGCCTAAAGAGGATGACGAGTGTTTAAAAGAGCTTCTTCAGCTTGGCTGTAGACCAGAAGGCATTACACACTATGAGGCTAATGGGATCATCTACAAACACAGACCGAATGCCACCAAGAGTAATATGGATTATATTAAAGAGAAGGCAAAGAAAGCAGATAGTCGTTTTGTAATTCACACAGGATGGATTGACCACATGAAACCAAATGAAAGTCATAAAGCAATGAACGCTTTTGCTCTGCACCTGATGGACCAAGTTGATTTGATGGTTGAGGATTACTTAGAGACTTTCCCTAACTCCAATAAATGGTCTGTTAGGTATGAGATGTTAAAGCTTGCTTTCTCTAAGCAAATATCTCCAGAACCTTTATCCTCTAGGGTTTACACAAATGAGAAGTTAGCTGAAAGGATGGAGGATAGAAATACTGCACCTCTTTAAGTCGTAAATAAGAAAGTGCAAGAGGCAGGCACTTTTCTGCACTTCTTTAGGAGTATATATAACAAGGTGCAGAAGTGCTTTCTTGGTAGGAAATATCTAATCCCACCTCCAGAAGGAACATGCTTGTCTAGGTGTTCCTTGTTTGTGCTATATGGAAAATATCCTTTAGCTACTTTTCTAACTCCTGTCAACTACCAGATAGTTATCATGGGTACTTAACAACCTACTACGGCGGGACTTAGAAGTCAATTATCTTTGGAAAATATCTAATAAAACATTTCGTCGTCTGCTGATAGGCAGACAGTATCAGAACCTTCCAATCGATAGCTTGTCTCTTAAACATATTAATTAAGACTGTCTCTATTAAAACTGAATGGCTAATAGAAGATAGCTATTAGTGGAGACGAAAGAAAGCCCCAGTGAAGGGGCTAGTTTGGAAGGGGGTTATTCAGTTAAAAAGTTCGTCTAACTCATCAAAGATATCTTCAAGTTCATCATCACTGACAACACCATAAGGAGTACCATCAAGCATCAGTTGTGCTGTCTCTTTATCAATGAAGTCATATCCTTTGCTACCAGACTTGATTGCATCAATGTGTCGAGTAAGGTTCTTAATTTCTGACATAGTAGACATTGGGGAAGCATTAGTATTAAAGAACTTCTGACCAGTCTTATCGGTGATGTAGACATTGTGCCAAGTAGTCATTTCAGTATTCCTTAAGTGATGTTGTCTCTGTATGTGTTCAGTATAAGAGAACTAGGTAAGGTAGTCAAGAAGAAATGTAAGAAAGATTGATTTAAAGAATTTATTGATTAATAATGTGTTATTAAGATGTTCTATTGCTCCCATTCTGACGAATGGAAGAGAATAATTGTGGAAAGGGGTTGACTTTTAAGGAGAAATGTTGTCTTGTGCTTAGCATCTACTAACGTATCTGCATGCAATTCGAACGTATAAATAGTGACTAAATACTCTTATCAAGTCACATTCTAGACCTTATGTGATAAGGCTTTCACTGTTTAGATGGATATTGTTAGAGGGTTTATTTAGTGAAGGGTAGGGACAAGAATGCCCGTTTAATGACGGGCTATTGAAAAGTGGTTATTTTAATGGTTAGATGTTGGTTAGTCGTCATTTATATAAATTTCAATGCTAACTCGGCGTACTCGCTTTCTGTACATACCGAATAAGTTTCAAAGCTAAATTTGTTCTGCTCTTCTAGCCACATTCTATTGATAGCGGCTTGTTTTGTTTTATACTGTCCGACTATAACTAGTTTGCTTCCCATAATCTCTTTTACGAGGTAGTAAGTCATTAGCTTATACTCTCCGTCCACTTAGCGCCAATCTCATTAAAGAATGATGTAACCCGATTATACCACCACTTCGACAAGGGTTTTAACGTCATCGGCCCCACTCCATTTGTCAGGATAGGACAAACGCACAAGGCGTTTAGCTTTATCAGGATAATTCAAAATCACAGCATCATAAGCGGCTTTGGCGTCTTTTAGCTTATCAAAAAGCCCAGCGCTGTTATCAAGGTGCCGACTATTGACGCCGTATACCACTAAATAATTAACCAGACGTGCCATTTCGCATTCTCCAATAAAGAGTCGTATTAGCGACCCATGTCGTGGCTGATCAAGATAAATTCACCGTACGCCTGTTCAATGTCAGAGATTGCAGCTTCAGGCGATACAGCCACCACTTCAAAAGGTCTACCAGATACGCCGTTGTCGAA
>Ga0207748_1000783_pt1 | contig 11301 bp, 5 predicted proteins | sample HigsolmetaGSP13D_FD_184841 | JGI IMG/M metagenome (GOLD analysis project Ga0207748, IMG submission 184841) | High solid enriched microbial communities from the Joint BioEnergy Institute, USA - SP1-3-D (SPAdes) | ecosystem: Engineered > Bioreactor > SSF (Solid state fermentation) > Aerobic >... | reverse complement strand
CCCCCCTTTTTTTTTTCTTTTCCCCTGTTTCTTCAGCTTACCCTTTTTCCTCCTTTATAACGTATGTACTGACAAAGAAAATTCAGACTCATCAACTACCTCATCAAAGCCGGCTTCTACAAGGAAGGCGAGGTGACCTTCCCGCACAAGCAGTCCGCCGTGATGAAGATCAAGCGCGATTCGTGGGAGGCTCCGGCTCTATAAATTATAATAAGCAGTTAGTTATGTTATATATATAGACCTGCCTCTTTGGTTTTTAGCTTTTTTTTCTTGACAGTGGCCTTTTTTTGCTTAACCTCAACCCTCTGATATACATATATATACGTATATGCATGTTTAGATGTACGTGTACATACATACATAGCATAGCATAGCATAGCATAGATGGATCTCCGATGGTTATGTTGTATCGCCAGGATGACAAAAAGAAAACAAAAGAAAGACATACCCCGTTTCATCTCGTCTCATTATCACTCACAACATAACATGCATGGAATTTTTTCGCGGTTGTTCAGCAGATACAGAGATAAATAGCATCAGGTAGACAGGTACAGTACAAATTTCTTTTATCCCTGGAATGATTAAATACGTTCACTCTACTGTACTCTACTGTATGTATGCACTTCTTTTATTTTTCTTTTTCCCCCTTTCTTGCTTATTCCTAGGGTATCTCTATCCGTGAGCAAAAAAGAAAAAAAAAGCCGGAGGATCGACATGGTCATTACAGAATACGGATATGGAGATGGAGATGGATGGAGACGGAGAGAGAAAGAGATCAACTATTCCGTAGTTGCTGGCTGGAAAGAAAAAGGACGGGGGATCTAGTGATGAATTTAGATAGGTAAATACATACATGCATACATACATAATAAACCACTTACGGTACCAATTGATCTATTTATGTGTGCCCGAAGTGGACCATGACATACATGCATGAACAGAAGAAGCAGAAGCAGAAGAAGAAGAAGAAGAGCGCAAAAAGACGTTACTAAGAAGCGCCGACGGTGGCTGGAATATACCTAGGTAGGGCTTGCTGGCTGCTGCTAGTGATGGTAGGTAAGGTTGCTACCTAACTTGGTAGGTAGTACCTGATTCCATTAGCCTGGCCGGTTACCTAAAACGGTAGGTAGGCTAAAATTGGAATTGGAAGCGATGTTTTTTCTACTTAGGTTGTATTTACTTTCTTTTTTTCGTTTCCTTCCTAGATAATTCTTCTCGCATTCATATCGTCTGCCTATCTGACATTAATTCTCTTTCTCTCTCCTTCCCTGGATATCGCACGCAGTCACACACACACGTTCATCTCATAATTACTGACTGGCATTCCTTCCTGCCCAACACAGCTTATCCTATTCGCCAGACCCTTTCCCAACCAACCAGCAACCAACAAACCAACCAAGTCTCATCAAAAAAAAGGGGAAGGCGAAGAAAAAAAAGTTGCAAGTCAAAATTGAGCCCCATAAGTTGAAGATGAATAAAATAATAATAAAAGCCATCAAGACGATCCTCTCCAGTCGGGCGCTGTCTGTCGGCTATTTTTATTATTAGAGAAACAACAATCATAAAGACGAGATAGCAGAAAGGACAATACTCCAAACCCATACATGGAGAAACATTCCCCGGAACGCCGTGCCCAATGCAATGCTGGCTAGGTAGGCAGGAAGGTATGTGGAATATGCTGTTGTGTGATGGGGTGAACGGAACCAGTAGACGAGGGGGTAAGAAAAAGGTAGAACGAAAGTAGAGGTCGGATAAGTGCGCTGATAGCGTATTAATTGTAGTGGTGATAGGTTTCTTTTGGATTTTCGAGGTGATTCAAGTATTCAACACCAGTAAATGCAAGATATTGGAATGAGAATGTAGAAGCAGCCATAACAGCGATCTTTCAGATTGGATAACGTATGCGGTTGTTCAGAATGTTCATCTCTGGCCGTTTCAAAGTCCGTCGTGCAGCCCCAATCTATTCAAGATATTCGTTGTGTGGCGTATCGACTCCGTCTAATGACCTGAAATCGGAATGCAAACCATGGGCTGAGGCCAGCTCAGCCCAAGCTCGAGAGAGAGGGAAACAAGTGCTTTGGCTCGAATCGTCGTCTAAGCAAGAGGTCGTCCGATCCGTCCGCCCATGTATGATCCGGCAGCTGAGGCAAGAAATCGCGCGACGAAGCCTCCACCGCTGGCACCGGTGCCAGCGGCCATCTTCACCTTCTTGCTTGGCTGCTGCAGATCCTCGTGTAGCTGCTTGGCTTCCGGGGGGACGGCTTGGATGTTGACATAGCTGTAGCTCAGAGCAGAGCCCGCGGGGCTGCTGCTACCATCCGCGACGAGGACCTCATCACCAACGTTCGACGAACACGTGCTGAGACTCGCTGGGGTACCACGGGAGCTTGGTTCCAGGCTCGAGGAACGAGAGCCCAGCGTGTTGTAAGTCTCCGCACGAGACAGGCTTGGCACATCTTTGATGGAAGGCGGAGAGATAGGCCGGTTGCAGCGGTAAGGCGACGTGCGTAGGCGGTGGTAGACATTATAGCGGTCCATGTCATCGGCGGAAGACCGGGGCGAGTCGTGAACGCTGCAATTCGAATAGATATGGCCATGTGGAACACGCTTCGAGACCCCGTATTTCGTCCTCCGGCTCTCACCGCGTATCTCCTGCTTCTGTCTGCGAAGACGGCTAGCCAGCGACTCGGCAGGTTGCAAACGCCACCTAGACAATGTGTGAGATATTTGGATCCAGAGACTCCGAGGGCTCATGGACGAGACATACCATTCACGGTGGTGGTTCAGCTCGTCCTCTTCTTGCCGGACCTCATACTTCTTCCGAATCACAGCGAGGAAGGGCTCGAAGTGCTCAAAAAGATCCTTCTCGGTGATACGAGTATCCCAGTCGAGCAGGAAGAGCAACTGCCTCTCCATCAGGTTCACCTCTGCCAGCGAGAACCCAAAGCCATCGTAGCCCTTGACCAGTGTGTACCTCGCCCAGTGCTTGTTCTTGGGGCTGGAGTCGTTCAGGTTCTTGGCCGCCAGGATGAGAGACGCAAGGAAGATACGGTGGACGGTGCAGCGCATCCCCTTGGCGACAGGCGGAAGACGGGCACGCAGCCGGGCCAGGTAGACCAGGGATGTCATGAGAGTGGGTACCTGGACCTGGGACCGGCTGACGAGAGACGAGATGAAGACCTCCAGAGGGGGAAGCGGCGGCAGGTTGTCGTGTGCGTCCAACGGAGGGGTGCTGGGGGGCGTTGGCTGCCCATGCTGCTGGACAGATGATGCAGTCACATGTGCTTCGCAGTGGATGACCTGGGATGCTTTCTTGGCCAGGTAAGATATCATCTCCCGCGACACCGGAAGCGTCACAAAATCGTTTAGAGCAGCCCTATTCAGGGCCAGCATTGCAGGGTCCATCTGGTCCATGATGCGTGAGTATGTTGCGTTGCTGTGGTGTTGTGGTGCTGGAGTCGACTGATATCGCTGGCGGAAAGAAGGAAGCTTAAATGCGAAAGGTCCAGAGGCTTTCCTTGTTTCCTTTGTGTTTGTGAGTGATATGGAATTGCAGAATTAATCCGCCCGGAGCGGATGCTGCAAAGTGAATGGATAATGCAAAACAATAGCCTTTGTTCTGTGTTGGGATGGGGAGGAAGAAAAGAAGGACGTCAATCTCCAACAAGGTGTGTATTCAAAAATGAGGGTCTGCTGTGAGTTCCCGTCCAGCGGAAAACCCTAATGTCAAAGGAATGCGGTGGGATAGCTGGGGTTGTCGTGTCAACCTGAAAGACGCGCAATGGCAATCTTATCGATAGATCTTCGGCGTAGTCCCGCAGTGGCTGCGCTGCTTCGCTGGCTTGGTGGAGGACTCCGCGTGCCGAGACGGAGACAAGCTGGGGCGAGATAGAACAGCGGGTTTCGCAGAGGGAGGGACACGACGGGATGTCTATGAAATAGAAAAGGGCAGAGCTCGACTCTGTGCGTGTGGACGAGCCTCGTGAAGAGCCATTGGAGGCGTGCTGGGAGGATATATGTGCCGGACACTCCCATCCCAGGGCATCGATCCAGGGCGGCTGGGCGGTGTTGGCCGGCGCTGCAAGGACGGCCGTCGACCACTTGATGGCGGAGGGCAGGGCAGCTCCGAGGCCCAGCGCAGGGGGAGAAAGGGAGAGCCTAGGCGCGCGATTCGAATCCAGGCACTTGACGCGGCGATTCGCCGTCTGGCGGAGGAATGCCATGTTTCATGACGGCTGGCATCTGCGATTCCACGTCGCCCGCCAGCTGGTCGTCCAAGCGTCCGTCGTCCAGGCAGACAGATTCGGACTGACAGCCTGCCCAATAATGGCGTCCACAGGCGATCCTCCTCGAGACGCGGTCATGCGAGGAGATCGTGTGGCTAGGGAGCCATCGCCGGCCCGGTGAGAATTCAACGATCATTTCATCGCAGCCCTGCACAACACGCCCACCGGGGGTTTCTAGGGGCCCTCATGGCCCGGAAGGGATCTCGTAACATTGGACATGCGGACAGCATCGTTGACATGCCGGTCTGCTAGCTCCTGGAGATCGTTTGTGCGCAGAAACAGACCCCGCCCCTCGGACGCGAGCCGCTGGATGGAATTGAAACATGCCGCGGATCTCGAGGCGGGAGAGAAGGCGCACGACCTCCCTCCGCACCGACGGCGCTGCCACGCATCAGCCACGCCCGACGCGCATCCTTCTCGTCGAAACGTTCTCGGTTTGTAGCTACATGCATCCTGTGTGTACGGTCTGCTATCTCTCTACGTACGGTAGAGGTCCTCTAGCCACCGGCCCCAAACGGCCATGCAGAAGCAACGGAAGAGAAACAAAAAGAGCACCGCATCCTGCCGTCGGCACAACAACCTAGAAAGCAACTTTCCCTGCTTGGACTGACAGGATGCATCCCCTGCTGCCTCCCGGCGGTGGGCGAGTCGGCCCCTTTCTTTGATCCTCGCAGGAAGAGTGATAGATGATGATTACGGCAGCATTACCTTTCAAGGCGAGCAAGGATGAGGCGTTTGTGATTGAACACCGACCAAAACGGTCGTTCGGTCTGAGAGGAGCATCTGAATCTTTCAGCTTTGGCCCGTTTCCTTTCACACACCTCGCCTCGGACTTCTTGGACCATCCGATCTGCTTCGCTTCATGGACTGCGACGAGAGCAGTTTCGGAATCTTATCCTGTAAGCGCTACGTTGGAGTCTAATTTCTCCTCACATTTTACGTGTACGCAGTAAGAATACGGACGACGCTATCAATTCACCTTAGTTGCAGCCCTACTCTATGTTTCCATACCGTATCCAAGCTAACGAACAACCTCGTCCTATAAACAGCAACTCGTGGAGTCGTCCATGGATCGGCGCGTCCTGACCCAAAGACGACGAAAAAATGTGGTCCCTTCTCTGACGGTGAGTAACCGATCGGATCCTCAGGCCGCCTGGCGCCAACAGAAACATCCATCTCCCGATCGGATTTCCTTCTCTTTGTTCCTTCTAGCCGGCACCCCTGGCATGCTAAGCGCCCAGGACAAGGGTTCCATCCAGGAACCCACCCAACGTCCCCGCAAGGCGCTTGCGGACTCGATATGAGTCAGGAACAGAGCTTCCTGCAAGCCTGCTTTGCCTTTGACTCTCCGCACTTTTCCGTTTGGGTAACCTTTACGGCTTTACCCCTGGTGTTGTTGGTTGGTACTGTACCTTCCGATGATGTCAAGTCCCCAATCCCCATTATTATTTATTATTAGAAACGCATGAAGAACATGGGCCGGTGGGGCCGTTACTAGCGCTTAAAGTCTAGAGTACATTTAGTATCGGCCGATCACCGGCTCGCCGTGGCCGTGGCATTGACCTCAGTTTGAGATTGGAGCTTTCGAGCAGCATATCACAGTAAATGTGTATCCCTACGCAGTACTACGCAATAAATCAATCTCAAATCAATCACGGCAACAACAGGGCCAGAACACGAGGTCTGCATGACAGGCGCTTCGCCCGAGGTTCGTGCATCATCTCGCAATCTCACGCGAGGAAGCAAGATGCACCCTCGTTGCCGCCCTGCATGCTTGCTCGGCCAGGTATATGATACATCTCGTATCTGCGTTTGCATCTCGCACTTTGGACTGTTGGCTTAGGTCCTTAGGATCACGGTTTCTGCTGCCTTATCTCCATGCAAGGAAAACAGGCTAGATCGTCCTATTGCCCACTTCTCGCTCTCTTTTTTTCATCGTTGGTGCTTCAATTCGATCTGATTCGAGGGATCTCAGATCCTTCCTTCCGCCAAAGGGCGGCGGCCTGGCGATGGGCATTCCTCCTTCCTTCTCACGCCTCGTATCATCATTCCAATGCTCCTTGGCTTAGATCACCCTACCCTAAACTTACACAGTTAATATTAAGCAGAGAGCGCCACATTTCCCTTAAGTGTGTTCTTCTGTCTTGTTCTGTTTCCGCCCTTTCTAATTATTGCCTCTTATTCAGTTCCTCATATTTCTATTAATATGGGAAAAAAAAAGGCAGCGCTGACCCTCGTCTCTCAGATCTGGCACTTATATTCTGCTCAGCAGGATAGTTCAGTGCAATATCTATTGTGAGAAGTGCAGGATAAATCTTTCAGAATGAAGAATGAGCCTCTGGCTTTACCTTTCTGTCTTATCTCTTCCACAGTCCGCCCGATATCTGTCATACATGTACTGCGCGGGCTTAAGTTTGCGTTCCTCTGTTCATCTCTGTTATCTTATTGCTTACATACAAGATATTGTTGACGAGTCCTCACCCGTCCTGAACTCCGCAACCTGTTCTACACGATACCAAATATATATTTCTCGTTGTGTAAGTCAACTGACTTCATCTAATAGCAAGCCAGCAAGCGCCATCAATGGCTCACCGAAGCTCAATACCCTCGTGAAAAAAAGGGAAGAATCTTATCGGTACAAAAAGGATTAAAGGACTTTTTTTTCCAAAGGCCGAGTGCGCACAGCTCGATCAGATTGCATGTGTAACCGTACACAGAGCAGGACCAACCTGGGTCAGGTTTCACAGCCCCTTGTTCCATTTCCAAATCAGACCGTAACAATATGTAGAGAAAAAAATCGTCTTTTTTTCCTTTTCCTTTTCCACCACATCCAATTATTACTGGAATCGCTGAGAAGAGGAAAAAAAGCGAAAGGAGCAAAACAGGGAGTAAAAGGAAATTGCTTCCTCAATGAGCCCGGCAGGATTTGAACCAACAACCTTTCGATGCACCCCAGTAGCTGGAGTCGAACGCGCTACCGTTGCGCCACAGGCCCTTGAGTTGTGGCAAGGAGAAGCGCCAAGAGACTTACAACGCACCTGACTTGTGCGCATAAAGTTACGCTCCGGTTGCCTTCTGTGCACAACAGCCACAACTTTGCTCCAGATTGTTGAGAGCGCCGTGTGGAGCAGGAATACAGAAATGGTCAGCCACGTGTTCATGGGACATATGTACGTATAGTGATGAGCAGAGTCCGGGGCATTCTTTGGAAAGACAGGACTTGCTCCACGTGTTACTGCAGAAAAAGGACGCTGGCTATCCCGCCAACAATGCCCTTTAATGTACTGTACAGGCACAATCAAATTTGGATAGCTGCATCCTGCATATGCCACATACAGAAGGCGAGCTAACATCACGTGATCACACATATATCCATACATCCCCTGGTCTTTTGGCCTTGCCAGAATCAGCCAAGACCTGATTATATAACAGAGAGGTCTACATGTTCTCAGACTCTGTACTCCGTTGAGCACCGCGCTGTTCTGGGGAATTGATGATAAGGCTGGGGTATCCGTAGCAGGAGCTTCCAACGCCCAGAAGGCATGCGTCCTGAAGCCCACTTCCAGCGGCGTCCTCCCACGTCCGGCCCGTCGCTAGCAGCTCAACGACTTGGAGCCAAGCCCGAACTAACACGCGGTTGAGCATCCACGGCTCGCAGTGCTTTTTCCCCCCAGGGTTCCTCGGGGTCCGGTGTGAATCGGGGGCTTCAACAGTACGGAATACTAAATCATCGTCAACCTCCTCCGCTTCCCATTTTCTTTCCTCTTTAGCTGTCTGTCCCTCCTGCATCGGAAACCCAAGCTTGCCAGCCAAGCAATAGCCTCCATGAGTTCCAAAAAGTCCTCGTCGCGTTCGGGCTGCAAATGCCAGTGCTTCTCGTTCCGTAGCCTCACCATTCTCGCGGTCATCCTGGCCCTGGTGTCTGCGTTCTTCGCCTATCTCGACCGGCACCTGGAATCCTTCTACATCTTTGACCCGGCGCACCTGCACGACCTCTCGCAGCGGGCGATCAGTGCGCACGGCAATGACACGCGCGCGGTGGTGAATTATATTGTTGCGGAGCTGGACCAGAAGCTCGATGGCAAGTACTTGAGCAAGCAAGAGGAATGGGTCTTTAACAATGCGGGCGGTGCCATGGGTGCCATGTATATCATCCATGCTAGTGAGTTTTCCTTGTTCCTGTTGTTACTTTTTCTTTCTTTCCTTTCCGCATTGGGACACAGCGGAAGCTATACTATGCCTGTCGCGGGAGTGAAGAAAAGAAATAAATTAAAAAAGTTACAGGATGCTAACTGAAATACTGTACAAAACAGGCATTACTGAATATCTGATCATCTTCGGTCCGTAACCTCTCTTCCACTTCTCCTTTCCTCTCCTTGCACGGCTAACACCAGCCTATATACAGGCACCGCCATCGGTACCGAGGGACACACCGGCCGCCACACCGCTGATGACTATTTCCACATCCTGCAGGGCACGCAGCTGGCCTATACGCCAGGATCGTTTGAGCCGGAGGTGTACCCGCAGGGCAGCGTGCACCACCTGCCTCGCGGCCAGGTCAAGCAGTACAAGATGGAGTCGTCGTGCTTCGCGCTCGAGTACGCCAGGGGATGGATCCCGCCGATGCTGTTCTTCGGCTACGCCGATGGCCTCACGAGCACCCTGGACTTGCCAACTCTGTGGGACACGACGCGGATCACCGCCAGGGAGATGATCTCGAACTTGCTTAGGGGAAAGCTGTAAATTTTGGTCCTTTTTTTTCTGCCGGAATCGGTGCGGATTGGGCTTCAGCTTGATGATAGGATGGTTGCCTGTGCGGTCCTGTGTCCTTTGTCTCTGGCAGAGAGGCCCTTCTTTGGTTTGGTTCAAGGCTCTCGAGACAACAAGGACTCGACAACAGGCGCTGCTTTGATATCATCAAGGCGGCTCCCATATCTGTATTCCGATGGCGGGTACTGTCAGTCATGTTATTATATGACGTACAAAATCTGATCTTCCTCGAGCATACTCGAGTGCTGCTAAAAAAGATATTAAAAAAATAATGGAACGTATATAAAATACTGTGGAACCACGTCTACGGCTTTCGCCCTACTGTATAAAACCGTGCTTGGCTGTCTGCACACCCCGCAAAAAATCTTGATTTATATGGATCTACCTCAGATAAGAACGAATCACGAATCTGACCGTGAAAGAAAACACAAACTGCCGGTGGAACAAAGCCAAATAATGTTCACATTCAGCATGAACCAGGGACCAGCACGGAACTGCTGAGATAAGCACGCACGTGCCACATAGATCCGGGGAACCGACAAAACCTCCGCCGCCGGCGGGACGCAGAAAATGGAAAACCCCTCCATCGCCATAAAGGTCTCAGGCTCTCCCTCCCCTCGCCGGTCGCAGTCATGCCTCCGACCCTGTGCTTCAACTGCAAGACGGCCAGGGCGGTCATTATCAGGCCAAAGAACCGCCACAAGCTCTGCAAGCCCTGTTTTCTGGAGATCTTCGAGACCGAGATCCATGAGACCATCACCTCCTCCAACCTCTTCTACCGTGGCGAGCGCGTCGCCATCGGCGCCAGCGGCGGCAAGGACAGCACCGTCCTTGCGTCCGTCCTGAAGACCCTGAACGAGCGCTACGACTACGGCCTCGAGCTGGTCCTGCTGTCCATCGACGAGGGGATCAAAGGGTACCGGGACGACAGTCTAGAGACCGTGAAGCGGAACGCGGTGCAGTACAACATGCCGCTGGAGATCGTCGGATACGACGAGCTGTACGGCTGGACGATGGACCAGGTCGTCGCGCAGGTGGGGAAGAAGGGCAACTGCACGTACTGCGGGGTGTTCCGCCGCCAGGCCCTCGACCGCGGCGCGGCCAGACTCGGCATCAAGCACGTCGTCACGGGCCACAACGCGGACGACGTCGCGGAGACGGTCATGATGAACCTGCTGCGCGGCGACCTGCCCCGTCTGTCGCGGGGGACGAGCATCGTGACCGACTCGGCCGCGTCGGAGATCAAGCGGAGCAAGCCCCTCAAGTACGCCTACGAGAAGGAGATCGTGCTCTACGCGCATCACAAGAAGCTGGACTACTTCAGCACGGAGTGCATCTACTCACCCGAAGCGTTCCGGGGCAGCGCCCGTGCCCTGATCAAGGATTTGGAGAAGATCCGGCCCAGCTCCATCCTCGACATCGTCAAGAGCGGCGAGGACCTGGCGGCCCTCGTCCCGCCGGAGATCAGCGGGAGCGGAAGAGTCCTACCAGCGTCCGCGGCGTCTGCAGCAGAGGCAGATGCAGACGACTACTCGACCGGAGGCTGCGGAAGCCAAAACGGCAGAGCCAGCGGCGGAGAGATGGCTGAGATGGAGAAGAAACTGGCCGAGGATGAGGCGGCGCAGTCGAGGGAGGTGGAAATCACTCTTCCAGCCACGGGTCAGCCAGCTGTAACCTCTGTTCCTCTTACCAAGAAGAGGCAGAAGAACCAGAAGCCGCTGAAGGTGCAGACCATTGGCAAGTGCGAGCGGTGCGGGTATATCTCCAGCCAGAAGATCTGCAAGGCGTGCGCGCTCCTGGAGGGTCTGAACAAGAACCGACCAAAGACCGCGATCGAAGTGGGCGTCGGCATTGAGGAGGAGGAGAGCAGCACGACGCTCATGAGGCAGATGGAAAGCATGCGGCTGACTAGCGGATGAGATTTGTTGGTCTCGTGGGTTCTCTCGAGAACTATCACATCATCTGTTGATCGTTGTCATGAACCTACCATGAGCATGGAAGCCTTGGCGCCCTGGCCGCGAAGTCGTCCATTACGGGTTTTAATCTGCGAGGTTCAGGCAACGATCGTTGCCCGGGAACAAGCTCACGCGCTTCAGATTGGAACCAGGCCCTGCACCCCATCCCTAACCGGTGCAGCTCAGATATTAACAGGCCTTCCCGCCGCGGGGGCGAATCCGAGCTAAGAGGCTCGACATCAGACGCGTGTGTCGACCTCATATTCACCCCCCTCCCCCCCCCCCCCCCC
>Ga0207748_1000781_pt1 | contig 11317 bp, 9 predicted proteins | sample HigsolmetaGSP13D_FD_184841 | JGI IMG/M metagenome (GOLD analysis project Ga0207748, IMG submission 184841) | High solid enriched microbial communities from the Joint BioEnergy Institute, USA - SP1-3-D (SPAdes) | ecosystem: Engineered > Bioreactor > SSF (Solid state fermentation) > Aerobic >... | reverse complement strand
GGGGGGGGGGGATTTCCTAACCTTTTTGTTGCAAAAGTGATGAAATTTCCCGACACTATTTCTTTCCTCCTCTCTTCTCTGCCCTGGAGAAGAAAGACCGGCTCCTCCTATCCTCCAGGGGCATCCTATCCTAGAATCACCTATCCTATCTACCATGCACTGCCGCAACACACAATTAATTCTACGGAAAAAGAATTATTCAATCACATCGGATCATCGCAACTGGATGGATGATTTAAGTTAGGTATGTACATACTGTACTTGGCCTAGCTGACTTTTTTTGATTTTTTTTTTCTTAAACTACAATGTCATATGCTGGCTATATGGAAACATGCTGGCGTATATAGGGTCGGAAACGTGTACGATAATCTGGTAATGTTGCATTCTTTTGTATTCAGCATTATATGTGTCGCCCTGCCTAATGTAATGCGCAACACGGTCCATTCATTTCATGGATTCAAAGAGAGAGAGAATGGGACTAGAGAGACTACCAGCCCAGCCTAGTGTAGGCTAGAATAGTCTATTCATCTCATTTCACTTCACTTTATTTCAATTCATTTCAGATCAGATACGCAAAAAGCACATGTATATGCACGGTATATTCTCGGTACATTCTCGTAAACAAGGAATAAATGAATAACCCGAAATCTGTCTCTTTCTTTCTTAATCAAAAAAGGAATCAATTCCAAGAGAGATAGATGGATAGATAGATGGATAGATAGATGGATAGTACTCGAAATCGGAATCTGCACGTACGACTAAAATAAATAGAACTTTAGATGGCGTCATCATGCTACCACCTGCTCCGGAATTTCTTTTCCGGGCAAGGTTTTTATTTAAAACCAAAAAAAGTCTGAAAAAAATGTCATCACCACGCGCCTATCGGCGCTTCTGCGACGCTTTGTCGTCCTGCCCTCGAAGCTTCAGCTTCGAGAACAGGATCGCGCACAAGAGCGCGATCAGTCCGAGAACGAGTGGGTGTGCCATTGGCATTCCTGCTTTGCTGTTGCCGGGTGCCGAGCCGAGTCACAAGCCCGCGGCGGCCTGGCCGTCGCCCTCTGGCGGGAGGATCTTCTCGAGGAAGCGCTCGAGGTCCTCGATCTCGGCGGGGTCTGCGGAGTGGGGGAGGCCGCTGGAAGCATCAGTCAGTATCCGGGACAAAGGACGGGACGAAGGAGAGACGGGAACATACGGATACGAATGGAAGCTCACGTTCACGCCCATCTCCCTGAGCGCCTCGGCCGTCTTCTTGCCAAACTCGAACAGCACGACGTCGTCCTCCTCGCCGTGCGCCAGGAAGAACGGCGTGTCCTTGTTGGGCCAGTCCTCGGGGATGTAGTTCGTGATGCGGTCGCTCAGCAGCAGGTAGCACGACAGGCCGAAGACGCCGCCCAGCTTCTGGCTGCCCGTGAGCCCCGTGAAGACGGACATGGCGCCGCCCTGCGAGAAGCCGCCCAGCACGATGCGCGACGGCTTGATGCCCTTGTTGATCTCGTCCTTGATCAGGCTGGTGAAGTAGTCGCGCGAGCGCAGGATGCCGGGCTCGTCCTGGTGGCGGGAGAATTCCTCGTATTGGACCTGTGTCGTCAGTGACCTCGACTGTCCTGGTAGACAGAGAGGGGGAAGCGCGTACATCGCGACCCAGCTTCGCAATGTCGTACCAGCCGGGCATGCTTATGCCGAAGTTCTATCCCCGTCAGTGATCCATCCCAACAAAAACCCACCAAAGGACTGTATAGACATACCACCGTGATGGGAATCATCGGCGCATTAGGGAAAATGAACGTGACCTCATCGAACTTGCCGCGCCGGCGCCAGTTCTGCGCGAGGGACATCCTGCACAGACGACAGTATTATATGAGCCATCTGCCCTCGCGCAAGCAAAACTGACTCCAGTGCGGCAATCCTTATCCGATGGACGCAAGCTGGACGAAAAAGAGAAACGAGGTAGACGTACCATCCTGCTCCGCTACCGTAAACGAAATCAATTAGCCAATTTCCTCAGCAGATTAGAAAAGGGTGCGAAAGGAAGAAGACAAACCTATCTCCCAGCCCATGCGCCATGATCACCGTCGCGGTGTGCTTCTTCAGCGCGGGGACGACGTACGGCGCGCGGGTGGACATGTTTGCTTGCCACAGGAGTAACCAGGTAAACGAAAGTCGACCGGTCGCGGGTATCAACAGTAAGGCAAATAAAAAAAGGAAAGAGTACTGCAGAAACAAGCGACAGGATAGAAGGCAGAAAACGACGGTGCTGAGCGATGGTGAATCGACGAACGCAGATGCGCTGGCCCTCTTCCCCGCGGCGGAGACACCGAGACGAGGCGATTCTGCCGCCTCGGCGTGGCGAGGGCGCTCACCGCCTTGGGGTTCCGTGGTTGCCACGGCCTGTTCCTGAACCACTAACTTTATGCTTGTCTCGATGTCATCGGGATCGGGAGGATCTAGTGAAAATTGATTTTCTGCCCGTCTCTCCCGGTCTTACAGTCGTACGGTGCTTCCGTGGAGGTAGCTTGCACCTGGGCGCAACAATTGGGAATTACCGACTTAGGGCATGTATAACAGATGTTGGCCCGGGCATATGCCATGCCACGGGCCCTCACTACGGCCACTGTTCATCGCCATTCTTTGTTCTCCTGACCATTGCCAAATAACAGCCATCAAAAGCCCATTAGATCACTGCAAGCTTCCGTCACAGATCTTCATCATGTTCCTGCCTCCCTTCATCATTCAAGATAAGATCCCCCGCTTACACACCCGTGTATGATCACGGAGGAGAATTGCATAACAGCAAGAGACTCGCTCTTCGACCTTTCCCATCCTGGATGTCACGCATGAGGCCTACAGCACGGCGAGGCCGCCCACGATCGCCGCGCCGACGACACCCCACGCGGCCGTCTCCAGGGCGGCGGCTCCGGCGGTCGAGGAGGGCGCCGTCGTCCCGGTGGAGGTCCCGCTGGCGGACGCTCCGCTCTGCGGCTGGCCGTCGGGGGTGGACTCGTTGGCGTTGCGGGCGGCTGCGGCGCCCAAGAAGGGGGTCGCGCTGACGCCGGTGTTGTTCTTGCAGCCGGTGGGGGTGTCGGACGCGACGGTCCTGGAGAAGGTGATGTCCGCGCACTGCGAGACGTCGGTCAGATAGGAGAGCGTCAGATGGGGGATGGTTCGGTCCACATACCGCGTACAAGCCGCCGGTGGGATCACCGTTGGTGACGACCTGCAGCGTCGCGTTGGCGCCGTCCGTCAGGTTCGTCCCGAGCACCTTCGGGTCGAGAGGGACGTGCGGGAGGCAGAACGAGCCCAGCCCCGTCAGGCGGAAGGTTGGCACGAGGGTGATGTTGAAGTTGCTGCCCGGGTCGTTGCCCAGGCCCAGGAGGATCTCGACGGCGGTCTGGCTGTGGCCCATGGTCAGGGCGACGGGGAGGGAGCCCTCGGACAGCGACAGCACGGTGCGGTTGGAGGACTGGGCCCGGCCGCCGCAGGGGAACTGGGGCATCGTGTCCTCGACGAAGCCGCGGCTCGGGGGGTAGTCGAGCTTGAAGTGGGCGGCCGCGAGGGGCACGAGGGAGGCGAGGGAGACGAGCGAGAGCTTCATGGTGACGCTGGTCGTGGTTGGTTGAGGTGGTGCACGAAGTGATGGTCCAAGGGAGGTTTCACGGCGGTGAGATTATCTGCCGAGAGTGCCGAGTCGAAGATCGATCGCGTGGAGATGCGATCCGCAGAGATCTCACGGAGAACGGTGGAGCGTCAGCTGTCAACGGTAGAAGGATGCAGCCAGGGTGAAGAAGACAAGATAAAGCTGCAGCGAGCAGGGATAAAAAGAAGCCTCGAGGGCCCGCAGGCCGGCGGTCCCCATCGCCCGGCGGATCACAGCCCATCCATTGTGACCATCTCACAGGAAATCATCATAATTCACCACGGTCATCGCGGTCAGGGCGGACGCCGCTGTCTGACCGTCCCACGGTTCAACATGTGCAGTGCCGCCTTGTCCCGTTTGGCCCAGCCAGGGGAGGCTGGCAGATGCGACCACCCGAGAAAAGACGATCGGGAAGGGAAGTTGGAGGCAGGACGCTCCTGCAACGCGCCGCAGAAGGCGAGTCTGGGGAACAGCTCTTGGGCAGCCGGGAACGGTGGCGAGCGATAATCTGCTCATTTCTGCTCACCCTTACCGCATCCGGCGCGCGGCGGGGGTCCACCGTCCCTGGGCCGGTGCGGCCCGACGGTCACGGCGGCACCGGCAGTGACATTACATCTGAGGTGAGAGTGAGACGGGAGACATGGCCAAGGATCAGGATACAGAACAGTCAGCTCGAGAGGTCGATGGCGGTCGAGGTACCGGCACATGTCGCTGTCGATGTTCCTGGCCGGCGGCTTAGGGCTCGGAGACGAACCACGGGGCAGCGTCGGCTCCGATCACCTGACGCGCCGAGACCTAACTGCAGCACGCAGCACGGCGTAGTACAGAGCTACAGACCAGCTCCGGGCCTCCAGAGGACAACCGGCCACGCCAAGGAACCAGAGATGACCGGCTGCCGGACAGTAGTACTACAGGTGCTGTGTTGCTGGACATGGTGGTGCGCGGTGCACAAGGGAGGGATTATTCTTCTCCGTGTTCCGTATACACACAGTGGTACCCGCCGTGCTTCCATCTCTCGTCCAATGGCAACGAAACCCTGAGAATAGCAAGTCATAACGATGTATGTACAATGCCCGATCAGCGCCGTGTCGTGTGGCCGGCCGTGTCACAGCCCCCGAACGCCAAACGCCTGTAGAAATATACCACGTAGACCCCATGACCGCCCGAGAACATCAGATCAGAAAAGAAAAATTTTTTTTTTTCGTCTCTGCTGCAGTCGTAACTCTCGTCAGCTTAGTGTTCAAGCCACTGGCTGTACCGCCCCACGGCCAGCTCGCCCAGGAAAGTGCCCGCCAAAACCGAGCAGAAGTATCCCACGTTCATCGTCATGACGGCCAGCATGCTAGCGCAGCGTCAGCACAGACGGTTCCAGCGCAGGGGAGCCGAAGGGAGAGGACGTACAGGAGATACGACACGCCCGCGATGCAGAGGTACAGCAGCGCGCGCGGGAGATCGACGCTGAAGCGCCAGGGGGCCGTCTCCGGGGCGGTGCGGCGCACCACCTTGACCGACTCCTCGACCCCCTGGGCCGTGACCAGGCTGGCCGTCTTGGCCGTCGGGTCCGCGTCGATGCGGCCGGCCTCGGGCGTCTTGCCCGCGACGAGGACGTAGCGCCGCTCGAGGTGCGCGGCGAGCCAGCGCTGCTCCAGGACGGACTTGGCGGCGACGAGGCAGCGGGAGATGATGGCGAGGACGATGAGGAAGATGCAGGTGCCGGCGTACGCGCCGGTGGAGGAGGGCGTCCAGGCGGAGGAGAAGAGGGGCGTGCTCTGGTCGTTGTGGAAGACCATGCTCATCATGGTCGAGGAGGACATGTCGGAACTCGACATGGAGTGCGAATGGCTCATGTCCATGGTGTTCAGCGTCGTCTCAGTGTTTTGCCCGACAGAACGATGCGACGTGGTGGCATCAAAGAGACAAGGAAAATAACAAAAATATCACAGTGTCGAGTCGTCTCACTGCAGCTGGATAGGACTGTCCCTTCTGACGGACGGTACCGGCAGTATATAAGCAGGAATTCAAGTCCGGCTGCGCTCCGTCGCTTTCTGGGCTGTCTTATCTGGAGGGGCCACCTGCGCCCCCCTCGTGCAACCTACCCTGGATATGTGGAGGAAACGGAGGCTGGGTCAAGAGAGAAGATTTGAGGGGATCTGAGGAGGAATTGAGGCACACGAGGGCACGTACCGGGGGACCTGCCCCAAGTATATGTACCGTCAGGCATCCCGGCCAGGATCCGCACGCAGCTTCTTCCGCCGACGGCGTCGCGGGCGGGGCGCCGGCGCGCTTGAGCAGATTTCTCGGCGCCGGCCTATCAGCGCGCCCGCCGCCTGCGGAACCCGCTCACCCGCTCGTCAGCCCGCTGACATGACATGCGCCGGACAGGATCACGTCCTGCTCAGATCTTCTTCCTTCTCTTCCTCATCCTCATCCCGACGGCTGTCAAGAAGATGGTTGATATACTGTGAATGTTTATTCCAGTACTGCTTTCAGTCCAGATCCTAGATTGTTGAAAGTACTGCGGCTCTGCTACCCAGCTCTTCTACTATCCTCTCCGCCTTCCTCTTCTGTCGATGAGGGGTGATACCATGTCCTGCACCTGAGTGTTCATTCAGACTGCTTTTCTCCCATCTTCAGATTTCTCGTCGGCACAATGTCAATGTCAATGGGGGGCATGTCCATGGACATGCCCATGGGCAGCATGTCGATGGGCCCCGGCGTGCCCGGCCTCTTCTATCTCCAGAAGATGTACTGGGCCGTCGTGGGCGCCGCCATCGCCGCCGCAACGGTCGTCAACCTCCTTAACCACGTCCTGGCCCGCCAGCGGTGAGTTTCACTCTCCTTCTCATCCCGATCCTTGGGGCTAATGTGAGGCAGACTGCGCGACACCTCCCTCACACCCGCCAAACCGAAGTCGCTGTTCTTTAGGGTGTATGCCACTCTGACCGCCATCGCGCGGGAGGTCGCCCATGCCAGCCTCCCCCCGTTCCGCATCCGAGGCCATACGCTTCATCTCGCTCCCCTGGGCCCGGTGCTGGTCGTCCTGGCCAACCTCGTCGTGGTGCTTGTCTTCTGCTTCTACAAGCTCGACACCACCGACCGATGGAGCTGGGAGGATATCGGCTACCGGACCGGTTTCGTCGCCATTGCGCAGCTGCCCCTGGTCTTCCTGCTTGCCGGGAAGCAGAACATCATCGGCCTATTCACCGGCTTGGGCTACGAGCGTCTCAATTGGTTCCACCGCTGGATCTCCCGGACCCTGTGGCTCACGGTCACCATCCACATGGGCTTTTGGTTCCGCGACTGGGCCCAATACGACTACATCACGTACCAGCTGAAGAATGATCCATTGACCAAGCGCGGATTCGCTGCATGGTGCATCCTCACCTTTATCGTCATCGCGTCGTTCGCCCCGGTTCGCCGCTTGAGCTACGAGATATTCGTGGTGCAGCACATCGTGATGTTTGCCGGTTTCCTCGCCGCCGTCTATCTGCACGCTCCGGACGAGGTTAAGGTCTGGGTCTGGATCCCGATCGGCCTCGTCATTTTCGATCGGGTGGCCCGCTTTCTGCTGCTGCTTTATTCGAATTTCTCGTTCTTTCATCCCTTTCGCAAAGGGCGCGGCATCTGCGCGCACCAGGCATCTTTCACTCCGCTGCCGGGCAACGTCACTCGTATTACAATCGAAAATCCCGTCATCAGCTGGGAGCCGGGTCAACACGTATTCCTGTCCTGCCACTCGATCGTGCCTCTGCAGAGCCACCCGTTTACCATCGCCTCCATCCCGTCGGACCAAAAGCTGGAATTCTTTGTGCGTGCGGAAAAGGGCGGGACGAGAAGATTCTTCAGATACGCCTCGAAGTACCATGAACTGCTGGGTGCCCCACAGAGCGCCGGTTCAAGCAGCCTCAGGACAGTCTTCGTCGAAGGTCCTTACGGGAAGATGCGTCCTCTCCGTCAGTTTGACAGCGTCGTGCTGCTTGCAGGTGGTATGGGGATCACGTTCACCGTGCCTCTTCTCAGAGATATCGTTGAAGCGTGGAAGCAAGAGTGTCTGCAATCTTCGGCTCCATCCAGGGTCTCCTTCCTCACCCCTGCCCGTCTCGCTGCGACAAAACGGATACGCTTCGTATGGGTGATCAAGTCCCGAACACAGCTCGGCTGGTTCGAAACCCAGTTGCAGTCCGTGCTGGAAGACGCAAAAGCATGCCAGCAGGCACAACCAGACTTCTGCAGAGAGGTGGAACTCAGTGTCTATGTCACTTGCGATGAAAAGCTGGAAGAAAAGCCCGAAGCTGCCCAGCAGACATCATATGCTGCGGGTCAAATGTTTAAGCCCCTTTCTGCTGATGGCAGCAATGGTGAGAAGAATGTGGCCGAGAAGCAGAGCGAGAAGGATGCTATTTCAATCCGTTCTGCATCGGACTCCTCCAACTCACAACCTCCCGCTGCTGGAAAAAGCAACGGCTGCCTTCCTGGAGGTGGATGCTGCTGCACCGTCAAGATTGAAGATGAGAGTCAATCACCGCTCCCCCAGTGTTGTAACTGCTCCGGCACCGCGGCGCCGTCTCCAGGTCTCACACAGGCGAAACCATCATCGTCAGCCTCGTCCCTGAGCACCAAGCCTAACATCCCCATCTTCACCGGCCGGCCTCACCCGCGCACCATCATCCGCAAGGTGCTCGAGCGAAGTGAGGGCGAGAGCGCCGTCGTCGTATGTGGTCCGCGTGGTCTCGCCGACGACGTGCGCCGGAGCGTCGTCTCGCTCAGCGACGAGCGTGCCGTGCACAAAGGCACCGGTGCGCAGGGCATCTATCTGCATGTGGAACAATTTGGCTGGTGATTAAAAGACTCATCGATTTACTGATCCAGTTTCTTGTATATACTTTTTGTCTCTGCATCTATGGCGCGGCGTTTTGGGGTAGCTTCGGGTTCGAGGCAAGGCAGCGACATCACAATCGATACGACATGACGAGTCACAAAGTATACCTATGTAGATCTGGCATATTGCATCCGACGAGATGGACATGCTCGATCTTACCCTCCTCAACACACTAAGCATGAGAGATCGCGTGGAACGCGGAGGCGTCGCGCTGGCGCACCGCCGCCGCCTGCGATTGAACAACAGGATGCTGCCAATAACGTGGTCTCGACCGATTGCTTCTTCGCGTCCCCTGTCAGCCACCCAGGGCCCCGGTCACTGGGCAGATGATGGAGTCATGGCCGCGCGACCAGTGGTCCAGGGTTGTTATCTCGGCTGGGTGGTTTATACTTAGTAACAGTCCACTGCCACAAGGCCCAGCCCCGCCTCTTGAACCCAAGGTCAAGAACTGAGAATCTACAGCTCTCGCGAGAATCATATACATAAAGAGCCATACTACACCCCCATTTTTCTTTATCAGGTATCTATAGGAAATGGAGCCCTCGATCAGGATACCGCCACGTGCTTCACTCCTTGGTCTCCCAACCGAGGTTCAAGAGCATATCATTCAATATCTCAATTTCCCCGAGATTATCTGTCTGAAGATAACATGCACTTGGTTCAACAACCTCATCCGTCCCCTTACGCACAGAGAACTCCTCGAGGCTGAAAACACCCTGTACGCCACGGAAAAAAAAAAAAAAAAAAAAAAAAAACTCTATGCATGTCGTGATTGTCTCCGTCTGCGGCCGGCATCCAAATTCGGAGACAAAATGCTGGTACGGAAAAAGAGAAGAGGCGAACCCGGCGCAAATAACCGCTTCTGCGTGGAATGCGGGATAAATCCTTCCAAGGGCACCACCCGCTACACCGTCGGTTCCCAGATTGTCGTGCAAGGCGTGCTGTACGTTATATGCGGGAGCTGTAGAAGCTTCAAGAAGGGTGCGAAGGATGACGACGGCAATAATACCGCGGAATGCGAGAGTTGCTGGCGGTTCAGAAGGGCCATAAAGCAGCGAAACGACGAGCATCGGGCGCGGCAGGAGAGAGCAAGAAAACGAGCTGAGCAAGCCGCCAGACGGGCGGTGAGACGTGAAATGTATGGGTCAGAGCATGAGGATAGCGATGAAGACATACCTCCCAGCCCGACGTGGAGTGACGTCTACTTCGAAATGATCCAGGCCGAGGCGGACCAATACATGAATAGTCCGAAGCCTGGATCTGAATAGAGTGGGATAGCATCGGACGTTCCATGAGGGTAATCAGACAAAGTGGAGTGCAATGTCATATCATCCAATGGCAGATCATTTATATTGTCTCGAGCACTAAGTACATTTGCGTATGCATATATCAAATTCCCTGTCGACACCGAAGAAAAGTATGTCTCCAGACAGCAAAGCCACAGTACATACAGTACTACAAGCTTCTGTAGTTATGGCTGGGTAGCAGCTGATACCGAAAGACTCTAATCAAGGGCTCTAAGCACACGACTAAATGTGAACAGATAATAATTCCAGATCCGTGAAAGGCCTCCTGCTCCCACCTCTAAAGCCTTGAAATGGAAAAGCGAAGCCGCAGACGCAGACATTGAGATAAAATCGGTAAATATACTACATGCCTATGTATCCTCTTATTTAGGTAGGTAGATACATTGCGTACCCGTGATTAGGTACGATATCTACATGTACATACATATATACCTAGAATCCTAGACATTTCTGGCAAAGTTATTAGTACTGTAGATTAGGTGGATGCTCCTCTAAGCAGGTAGACCGTGTGGCACTTATCGATCAGGTCCTCTCTCAAACTACTGTATATATGTACAGTACTGTACATTACCCAAGGGATCGATTCATGGATATTCATTCATATTTGAAAGTTCTAGATAGATAGATAGATAGATAGATAGACGAACAGACATGGAATAACATCAGGAGATCTGATGAAATACCATCACCTTCTGCTTCTCCAGTCTGATCTAATCATTCAGAGCAGTTATTTTCTTCCCCTTTTGAATACTTTAACTGCTATTCCCTTCAGAACACCCTTCTTTTCCGGTTCTCTCTTTCCGGCTCCGAGACCCAACTAGTTTATGTCCTCTGTAGCGAGTTCACCCGAGCCATTATTCATTGTCGTCAAGGCACTTTCTCAGCAGATTGAGTGGGTACGAGATGGATGGGTGGACGCACCAGAAGATGTGTTATAACTATGAACATATTTAATTGAAAATTGACAGATGGTCATCAGCAATTTTTCCTCTTCCTGTAGTAAGCAAGAACTAATCTATTCCAGGATATCTTAAGTATTTTCTTGCTTTACCTCATGTCTGATAGAGGAGGGGAGGGAGAGTGGGTGGATTCTCAGATCTGGGGAGGCGTGAGGAAACAACAGCAGCTTGCTGGTGGACGTTCATATTGTTAAGATAAAGCGATTAAGTCGATTTGGAATGATTTTGCAGGTAGTTGTGCTGAATATGTTCCGGTAATAAGCAGATTGCGCGTTTGAAAGGTGCCTTCATTTTTATCAGCCGAATATTACCACTATACCCTAGTGGTATGCCAAGAGACCTATCAGCCTATTCAGCACACGCCGATCCAGGCAACTCGAAGGCTATAATCCCTGCAATAAAGGGATCATACTGTCTATACCCGAAACACCTATTTTCCTTTGTTATTTCACGAAAATATCTCGGGATCATTAAACAAAGAAGTATTCGGAAGGTCTTAACCCCTAATTCCATAAATAGTCAGATAGTTAGGTAGATT
>Ga0207748_1000776_pt1 | contig 11362 bp, 9 predicted proteins | sample HigsolmetaGSP13D_FD_184841 | JGI IMG/M metagenome (GOLD analysis project Ga0207748, IMG submission 184841) | High solid enriched microbial communities from the Joint BioEnergy Institute, USA - SP1-3-D (SPAdes) | ecosystem: Engineered > Bioreactor > SSF (Solid state fermentation) > Aerobic >... | reverse complement strand
GCTGTACGACGACGAGTCGACGTCGAACGCCTGCTCGGCATCCGCGTAGCCGGCGTCGTACAGGACCTTCAGCGGGTCCTCCTGGCTGTAGGAGTTGAAGTCGCCCGCCAGTGCGACGGCGTCGACGTCGCCCTGGATCTTCGCGACCCAGTCGCGGAGGGCGGTCGCCTGCCGCACACGCGACTCGTTCGACGAGCCCTGGCCGTCGCCGGTGTCGGCGTCGCCCGGCCACGGGCCGGCGGAGCCCTTCGACTTGAAGTGGTTCACGACGAACAGGAACGGGTCGCCGCCCGCTGCGGGCTCGAACACTTGGGCGATGGGTTCGCGCGCGTTGCCGAACGCCTCGCCGTCCGCGCTCTGGTCGCCGAGGGCGCGCGATGCGCCGACGGGGGAGACGCGCGCGGGCTGGTAGATGATCGCGTTGGTGATGACGTCCTGCTCGGATGCCGGGGGCAGGTCCGTCGACGAGGGCACGAACGCCCACGTGCCGGCGCCCGCCTTCGCGTTGAGCGCGGCGACGAGGGTCGCCGTGGCCTCGTCGGTCTTCTCGCCGAGCGCGGCCGAGTTCTCGATCTCCATGAGGCCGACGACGCCGGCGTCCACGGAGGTGATGGCCTCGACGAGCTTCGCCTGCTGGCGTGCGAGGTCGGCGGCATCCCACGCTCCGCGCTGGGCGCAGCCGTCACGGACGGTCACGCCGTCGCCGAAGCGGTCGGTGTACGCCTCGCAGCTCGCGGTGTCGGTCCCGAGCGTCGTGAAGTAGTTGAGGACGTTGAACGAGGCGATCGAGAGGTCTCCGCCCACCTCGGCAGGAGCGTCGGTGCGGACGTTCTCGAAGACGACCTCGTCGGCACCGGTCCCGTCGCCGACGAGCGGCTGAGTCGGGTTCAGCTTCCACGAGTCATTGCGGTAGTCGACGATGAGCGGTGCCGTGAAGGTGACCCCCGCGCCGACCGTGATCGGCTCGGTGAGCGAGACGTACGCTGGCGTCAGTGCCTGGTTCGCGGCCGACGTGTAGTCGAGACCGGCACCGTCGTCGAGACGCACGCCGCGTGCCGCGTTGTCTGCGGCGACCGCGACGGCGGCGTCGCTTCCGGGACGGGCGGCGTCCGTCGGCTGACGGAGCGGCTCGGAGCCGGCGGCGAGGCCGACCTCGCCGAAGCGGTTGGTGCTGTAGGTGTCGCTGACGGTGAACTCGCCCTGCGGGGCGATCAGCATCGACTCGAGCGACTCGCGCTGAGCTGCCGTGGTCGGCCAGCCGATCGTGGCGGGCGTGGGCGCCTCGGCGTCGGCGATGACCTTCGCACCGCCGGCCTCGACGGTGATCTCGGTGAGCCCGTTGAACTCCGACACAGCACCGGTGACCGTGACGGTGTCGCCGAGGGCGACCTCGCCGGTCGCTCCGGGCGCGTAGACGAAGACGGCGTCGGAGGCCTTGTGGGTGGCGACGTCGAGTGCGCCGCCGGTGCCCGGCGTCTGGATGACGTAGCCGTTGTAGCCGCCCGAGGGGTAGTGGGCAGTCACGACACCGGTCGTGGTGACCGTGCGGCCAGCGAGGGGAGAGGCATCCGTCGTCCCCTGGATCTCGGCGATCGTCGCGACCTGCGGCTCGGGATCCGGCTCGGGCTCGGGCTCGGTGTCGTCGCCGAGCCCGGTGGGCGTGGGTGCACCGGCGGCGAAGTCCGCCGCGTTGTCTGCGGTGTTCGCAACCTCGTCGTCGCGCGAGACGCTCGTCGCGTTCGAGGTGCCCGGCGCCGGGGCCGACCCGGCGAAAGCCGTGGCCGTCGACCCCCAGCCCACCAGGTCGACGACCTGATCGAGCGTCGCGATGCCCGTGCTCCCGGTGAGGGCGGTCTCGCTCGAGACGAGCGCGACCTTGGCGCCGCTGCCGCTCATCGCGATGGAGCCGTCGACGTCGGCGTCGAAGCCGGGGAGCGACGTGTTGCTGCCGGGTGCCTGACCGATGAGGAGGTTCGCGCCGGCGGGCAGGTCGACATCGCCGATCTTCGTCACCTGCCACGATGCGCCTGTCGCAGAGGCATACTGCACGCTGTAGCCGCTCAGGTCGACCGTCTCGTCGCCGGTGTTCGCCAGCTCGATGAAGTCGCGGTTGTAGGCGGCGCCGTTGTTTCCGCCACCGCCGTACACCTCTGAGATGACGACGGGCGCGTCGGGTGAAACTGCTGCGGACGCTGCGGTGGGGACGAGTGCGAGTCCGGCTGCCGTCAGGGTGGCGACGGTCAGCGCTGCGCAGGTCCGGCGGAGAACCGGACGTGCGACGGACGCGGGGGCAGGTGGGTGCGACACGGTGGGTTCTCCCGAGGCGGCTCGGGCGCGGGGCTTATCGCGCAGGAACCGACCGCCACACTGAGCATTCGGCGGCGCGGCGCACCCCGCAAGGGTCGGCTCGGTTAACTCTTTCTCATGACCCTCGCCGCTGGCGTGTCGGCGATCGGAGCGGTTATCTTGCGCGAACCCCGGAGCAGGTGTGCAGCCGGTCGCCGGTAGACTCGCCTGGTCATGTCACCCCGCGCCCTCACGCCCCTGCAGCCCGCGGCCACGCCGCCCGCGCAGCTCCGCAACTTCTGCATCATCGCCCACATCGACCACGGCAAGTCCACGCTGGCCGACCGCATGCTGCAGATCACCGGCGTGGTCGCCGACCGCGACATGCGTGCCCAGTACCTCGACCGCATGGACATCGAGCGCGAGCGCGGCATCACGATCAAGAGCCAGGCCGTACGGATGCCGTGGGCCACCGACGCCGGCACGTTCGCCCTCAATATGATCGACACCCCCGGTCACGTCGACTTCACCTACGAGGTGAGCCGGTCGCTCGCCGCGTGCGAGGGAGCGATCCTCCTCGTCGACGCCGCGCAGGGCATCGAGGCCCAAACGCTCGCGAACCTGTACCTGGCGCTCGAGAACGACCTCGAGATCATCCCGGTGCTGAACAAGATCGACCTGCCTGCCGCCGACCCCGAGAAGTACGCGGCCGAGCTCGCGAACCTCATCGGGGGCGACCCTGCGGACGTCCTGAAGGTCAGCGGCAAGACCGGCATGGGCGTCGAGGAGCTGCTCGACCGGATCGTCGAGCGCATCCCGGCACCGAAGGGCGACGCCGACGCCCCGGCCCGCGCGATGATCTTCGACTCGGTCTACGACGCCTACCGGGGCGTCGTCACCTACGTCCGCATGGTCGACGGCAAGCTCGAACCGCGGGAGCGGATCCAGATGATGTCGACGCGCGCCGCCCACGACCTGCTCGAGATCGGCGTGTCGAGCCCGGAGCCGGTTCCCACCAAGGGCCTCGGCGTCGGCGAGGTCGGGTACCTGATCACGGGTGTGAAGGATGTTCGCCAGTCCAAGGTCGGCGACACGATCACGAACCACCGGAAGCCTGCGGCCGACGCCCTCGCCGGCTACACCGATCCGAAACCGATGGTGTTCTCGGGGATCTACCCGATCGACGGCAGCGACTACGCCGTGCTCCGCGAGGCGCTCGACAAGCTGAAGCTCTCGGACGCCTCGCTCCAGTACGAGCCCGAGACCTCCGTGGCACTCGGCTTCGGTTTCCGTTGCGGGTTCCTCGGCCTGCTGCACCTCGAGATCATCACCGAGCGCCTCTCGCGCGAGTTCGACCTCGATCTCATCACCACGGCCCCCTCGGTGACCTACACCGTCACGACCGACACCAACGAGACGGTCACGGTGACGAACCCGTCCGAGTACCCGGACGGTCGCGTCGCGGAGGTGTCCGAGCCGGTGGTCAAGGTCGGCATCCTCCTGCCGAAGGACTACGTCGGCACGGTCATGGAACTCTGCCAGTCGCGCCGCGGCACGCTCCTCGGCATGGACTACCTCAGCGAGGACCGCGTCGAGCTCCGCTACAACATGCCGCTCGGCGAGATCGTGTTCGACTTCTTCGACCACCTGAAGTCGAAGACGCAGGGTTACGCGAGCCTCGACTACGAGCCGGCGGGCTCGCAGACCGCCGACCTCGTGAAGGTCGACATCCTCCTGCAGGGCGAGAAGGTCGACGCATTCAGTTCGATCGTCCACCGCGAGAAGGCCTACGCGTACGGCACGCTGATGACCGAGCGCCTGCGCAAGCTCATCCCGCGTCAGCAGTTCGAGGTACCGATCCAGGCCGCCATCGGCGCCCGGATCATCGCCCGCGAGAACATCAGCGCGATCCGCAAGGATGTGCTCGCCAAGTGCTACGGCGGCGACATCAGCCGCAAGCGCAAGCTGCTCGAGAAGCAGAAAGAGGGCAAGAAGCGCATGAAGATGGTCGGCCGCGTCGAGGTCCCCCAGGAGGCGTTCATCGCGGCTCTGTCGGGCGATGTCGAGGGCAAGGACAAGAAGTAGGCTGACACGATGCGCCGCGGGAGTTTCCAGGCAGGAACCGTCGACTACGCCGCCGTCGGGGCCACGCAGGCCCCCGATCTGATGGGCTATCCGCCGCAGGGGACGACCCCCGCGGAGGAGTCCTGGCGCCTCGGCAGCGGCGAGGAGCGGTTCGTCACCTCGACCGAGCAGCTCCTCGGGTGGGGGGCACAGCGGGGCGCCGGTCTCACGGTCGCCGATGTGCGCCCGGCATCCGGTCCCATGTACTCCGGCGTCGGCTTCGACGCCGACGGTAACGCGGTTCAGCCGAGCCGACTGGACGACGAACAGCGCTTCGATGCGGACGGCACCCCGTTCGTGAGCGCAGGCACGACGGCGCACCTCCACGGTCGTGTCGCGGGGATGAGGGCGGATGCCGAACTCCGCGTCATCTCGGTGATCGACGAGCCACGTCGTGTCGGGTTCTCCCTGGGCACCGTCGGAGGATCGGTCGTGAGCGGCGAAGAGTCGTTCCTGCTCGAGTGGCGGGACGACGACGAGGTGTGGTTCACGGTCCGCGCCTTCGATAAGCCGACCGGCCTGCTGTACCGCGTGTGGCGTCCGCTCGTGAAGCGTCGTCGCCGAGCGCTGTTCCAGGGGTACCTGCAGGCGATGTCGCCCATGTACGCCACCGGCTCCTGATGGGCTCCGCTCTTCCCCTGGGAGATCCGGCACCTACCGACGGCGCGCTCCCGCACGACGTCGAGGTCGACTCCGAGGTCGACTTCGGCGTGTACCTGCACGTTCCCTTCTGCCGCGTGCGCTGCGGGTACTGCGACTTCAACACGTACACCGCGACCGAACTCCGGGGTGCACGTCAGGACGCCTATGCCGATGAAGTGCTCCGCGAGATCGCGCTGTCCCGGGAGGTCCTCGCTGCGCGCGGCCCGCTGCGACCGGCCCGCACGGTGTTCTTCGGCGGAGGTACCCCGACGCTGCTGCCGCCGGGGGATCTCGCGGGCATGCTCGACGGCGTCAGAGACGCATTCGGTCTCGCGGAAGGCGCCGAGGTCACGGTCGAGGCCAACCCCGACACGCTGACCGACGAGGTCGCGCGGACGCTCGCCGACGCGGGCGTCACACGGTTCTCGGTCGGGATGCAGTCGTCGGTGCCGCACGTGCTCGCGGCGCTCGACCGTACGCACGACCCCGCGAACATCGCGACGGCCGTCGCCGCCGCCCGCGGGGCCGGGCTCGCGGTCAGCCTCGATCTCATCTACGGCGCGCCGGGGGAGTCGCTCGAGGACTGGCGCACCTCGCTCGAGACGGCGATCGCGCTCGCACCCGACCACATCTCGGCGTACGCGCTCATCGTGGAGGACGGAACGAAGCTCGAGCGTCAGATCCGCCGCGGCGAGGTGCCCGCCCCCGACGACGATCTGCAGGCCGACATGTACGAGCTCGCCGACGAACTGCTCGCGGCCGCCGGTTACGGCTGGTACGAGGTCTCCAACTGGTCGACGACACCGGACCAGCGTTCCCGCCACAACCTGTCGTACTGGCGGGGTCAGGACTGGTGGGGCTACGGCCCCGGTGCCCACAGTCATGTCGGCGGTCTGCGCTGGTGGAACGTCAAACACCCCGCCGCGTACGCGCAGCGCCTGTCCCTCGGGGAGTCCCCGGCGGCGGGACGGGAGCGACCGGATGCCGAAGCCCGCCGCCTCGAGGTCATCCTGCTGCGCTCGCGCATCGTCGACGGCGTCGCGGTCGACGAGGCGACGGTCGCGGGGCGGCGGAACGTGGCATCCCTCATCGCGGACGGACTCGTCGACGGCGCGTCCGCCGTGCGGGGCCGCATCGTCCTCACTCGCCGCGGGCGCCTTCTCGCCGACGCCGTCGTGCGTGCGCTGACCGCGTGATCCGAGCACATCGCCGCTCGCGCGGTAGAATTGGCACTCCCAGATCGAGAGTGCCAGCGGAGGAGGGGTGATGGTCTCGGAACGCGGACTCCAGGTGTTGCGCGCGATCGTCCAGGACTACGTCGACACGCGTGAGCCCGTCGGCAGCAAGGCGATCGTCGACCGGCATCAGTTCGGCGTTTCCGCCGCCACGATCCGCAACGACATGGCGCTCCTCGAGGACGAGGAGCTCATCACGGCGCCCCACACCTCGTCGGGGCGCGTACCCACCGACAAGGGCTACCGGGTCTTCGTCGACCACCTCGCCGACGTCCGTCCGCTCACGTCGGCGCAGCGCTCGGCGATCGGCTCCTTCCTCGAGGACACCGGCGACCTCGACGATCTGCTCGTCCGGACGGTCCGCACCCTCACCCGGCTGACGGGCCAGGTTGCAATCGTGCAGTACCCGTCCTTCTCGCGGGCGAACATCTCCCACGTCGAGGTCGTGCACCTCGGCGGCACGCGCCTCGTCCTCATCGTCGTGACCGATACCGGCCGGGTCTCGCAGCGCGTCGTCTTCCTCGCGACCGAGCCGTCGGCGGACGAGGCGTCGCAGCTCAAGCTCGCGATGGCGACCCTCCTCACCGGGAAGAGCGTCAAGGACGGCGCTGCAGCGATCGCCCGCATCCTCGAGGAGAACACCGCTGTCCCGCGGGAGGAGAACCGCCGCATCGTGCTGCGCGCGATCGGCGAGGAGCTCGACGAGTTCCGTCAGGACCGCATGGTCATGGCAGGGTCGGCGACCCTCGCGCGACGCGAGTCGGATTTCCGCGGCAGCATCTACCCTCTGCTGGAGGCGATCGAGGAGCAGGTGACGCTGCTGCGGCTCATGGGCGAGATGGTCGCCGACGACCGCGGGCTGGCGACCAGCATCGGCCGCGAGAACGAGCCGTTCGGGCTGTCCGAGGCATCCGTCGTCGCGGGCGATTACGACGCGGGCGGTTCGCACGCACGCATCGGCGTCCTCGGTCCGACACGGATGGACTACCCCACGAATCTCGCGGCGGTCCGCGCCGTCGCGCATTATCTGACGCGTCTGCTCGAAGAAGACGAGACGTCGCGCTGAACGAATCGGCCCGCGGGCCGGAGAGGTGATTGTGGCTGACCACTACGAGGTCCTGGGTGTCGCGCGTGACGCGAGCCCGGAGGAGATCAAGAAGGCATACCGACGGCTGGCGCGCCAGCTGCATCCGGACGTGAACCCCGGTGAGGACGCCTCCGAGCAGTTCAAGCTCGTGACGCACGCCTACGACGTGCTGAGCGACCCCGACCAGCGCCAGCGCTACGACATGGGCGGCGACGCGAGTGCGTTCGGCGGTGCTGGCGCCGGCTTCGGCGGGTTCAGCGACATCTTCGAGAGCTTCTTCGGCGGCGGTGGCGGCGGTACGCGCGCCGGCCGGCCGCGGTCCCGCCGGGAGCGCGGGCAGGACGCGCTGGTGCGTGTCGACCTCGACCTGGGCGACGTCGTCTTCGGTGTCCACCGCGACATCGAGGTCGACACGGCGGTGCTGTGCGAGACCTGCCAGGGCTCGTGCTGCCAGCCGGGCACACAGCCCGTCACGTGCGACATCTGCCACGGATCCGGCCAGATCCAGCGGACGGTCCGGAGTCTGCTCGGCAACGTCGTCACCTCGCAGCCCTGCACCACGTGCCAGGGCTACGGCACGACGATCCCTTACCCGTGCTCGACCTGCCAGGGGCAGGGGCGCGTGCGAGCCCGCCGGACCGTGTCGATCGACATCCCGGCCGGCGTCGAGACGGGTCTGCGTCTGCAGCTTCCCGGTTCGGGCGAGGTCGGCCCGGCCGGCGGTCCCAACGGGGATCTCTACCTCGAGGTGACCGTCGCTCCGCACGACGTGTTCAGCCGAGACGGCGACGACCTCCTCGCAACCCTCGAGGTCTCGATGATCGATGCCATCCTCGGGACGAGCGTCACGATCGACTCGCTCGACGGCTCCGTCGATCTCGACATCCGCTCGGGCGTCCAGTCCGGTGACGAGTTGACGATCCGCGGGCGGGGGATCACGCCGCTCCGCGGCGACCAGCGCGGCGACCTCCGCGTCGGCGTGCAGGTCGTGACCCCGTCGCACCTCGACCCGAAGGCGCGGGCTCTCGTGCAGGAGCTCGCGAAGCGGATGCGTCCGGCCCCGCCTCACCTGGCCGAGTTCCACCCGGGTCTGTTCTCCAAGCTCCGCGGCAAGTTCAAGCGCTGATCGTGGCCCTCCATTTCCTGATCGAGGATGCCGGTGCCGCCGGTCCGGGAGACACGGTCCGGCTGACGGGGGCCGAAGCGCACCACGCTGCGGCCGTCCGCCGTATCCGCGTGGGAGAGGACGTCACGGTCGGCGACGGCCGCGGCGTGTGGCTGACCGGCACGGTCTCGGCCGCAGCACCCAAGGAAGTCTCGGTCGAGGTCTTCGCCCGGACGGTGGTCCCTGCGGCATCGCCGCGCACGGTCCTCGTGCAGGCTCTCGCGAAGGGCGATCGCGACGAGCTCGCCGTCCAGGCCGCCACGGAGCTCGGCGTCGACGCGATCACGCCGTGGCAGGCGGCGCGCTCGGTCTCGCGATGGGAGGGCCCGAAGCTGGCCAAGGGCGTCGCGCGCTGGGAGACCATCGCCCGCGAGGCGGCGAAGCAGGCGCACCGGCCCTGGCTGGCCGAGGTCGACCAGCCGGTGACGACTCGGGACCTGGCTGCACGCGCCCGCGGGGCCCGGATGCTGGTCCTCGAACCCACGGCATCCGTCGCTCTCTCGCGGATCGACATCGACGCGGCCGACGCGAGCGACGTGATCCTCGTCGTGGGGCCCGAGGGGGGCATCTCTCCCGACGAGCTCGATCTGCTGCAGGAAGCGGGTGCGACGCTCGTGCGGCTCGGCGACACCGTGCTGCGCACCTCGACGGCGGGGCCGGCCGCCCTCGCGGTCGTCAATGCGGCCCTCGGCCGCTGGTGAGGCGGACCCGACCGGCGCGGGAAGGCGCTGAGTAGACTGGGAGGATGAGCGAGCCATCGGTGTTCACCCGCATCCTCCGGGGTGAGATCCCCTCCGAGATCGTCGCCGAGACCGACAACGCGTTCGCGATCCGCGACATCGCACCGCAGGCACCCGTTCACCTCCTCGTGATCCCCAAGACCGAGGACTACCGCGACGTCGTGGAGCTCGCGGCGGGCGACCCCGCCCTCCTCGCCGAGCTGGTCGGCCTCGCCAACAGCGTCGCCGCCGAACATGCCGGCGGCGACTTCAGACTCGTGTTCAACACCGGCCCCGACGCCGGACAGACCGTGTTCCACGTCCATGCACACGTGCTGGGCGGCGGGCTCACCGAAGGGAGCCTCGGTGGCTGACAGCACCGAACCCACCGTCGCGCACATCTACGCCGACGGTGTCGCCATGGTGCAGCTGCTCGGTCCGCAGGACCGTCTGCTGCGCACTGTGGAACGGGAGCACCCCGATGTGCAGGTGCACGTTCGGGGGAACGAGATCACCCTCACCGGTGACGAGGGAGCCGTCGCTCGCGCACACGAGCTCGTCGACGAGCTCATCGGCATGGCGCGGGCGGGCCAGGGTCTCGATCCGAGCGATGTCACGCAGTCCAACCGCATCCTGCGCGAGAACAGCGGGATGCGTCCCTCCGAAGTGCTCGGCGAGGCGATCCTGTCGTCGCGCGGCAAGGTCATCCGACCGAAGACCCTCGGGCAGAAGGAGTACGTCGACGCGATCGAGGAGAACACGATCGTGTTCGGCATCGGTCCCGCCGGCACCGGCAAGACGTACCTCGCGATGGCGAAGGCCGTCCAGGCGCTGCAGCGCAAGGAGGTCAGTCGCATCATCCTGACCCGTCCTGCGGTCGAAGCGGGGGAGCGGCTCGGATTCCTCCCGGGAACCCTGACGGACAAGATCGACCCCTACCTCCGTCCGCTGTACGACGCGCTGAACGAGATGATGGACCCCGAGCTCGTCCCCAAGCTCATGGCATCGGGCACCATCGAGGTCGCACCTCTCGCGTACATGCGCGGTCGCACGCTCAACGACTCCTTCGTCGTCCTCGACGAGGCGCAGAACACCACCCCCGAGCAGATGAAGATGTTCCTGACGCGTCTCGGCTTCGGCACCCGCATGGTCGTCACCGGTGACATCACGCAGGTCGACCTGCCGCAGGGCGCCTCGGGTCTGCGTCTCGTCACCCGGGTCCTGAAGGACATCGATGACATCCACTTCTCGCGTCTGACCAGCGACGACGTCGTGCGCCACACGCTCGTCGGCCGCATCGTGGACGCCTACAGCGCCTACGACGAGGAGAAGCTGGCCGCGCGTCGTGAGCGCGACGAGGCGAGCGAGTTCGCGAACCGCGCCGAGCGCCGGACGGGCCTGCGCCCCGCCGGCCCCCGTGACCGACAGCCCAAGCGAGGACGTTCATGACCATCGAGATCACCAACGAGTCCGGCGTCGAGGTCGATGAGACCGTCCTGCTGCGTCTCACCGAGAACAACTTCGCGGAGCTCCACGTGAGCCCCGACGCCGACGTGGCCATCCTCCTCGTCGACGAGGGGGCGATGGAGGCGCTGCACGTCCAGTGGATGGACGAGCCCGGCCCCACCGACGTACTGAGCTTCCCGATGGACGAGCTGCGCCCCGGCACGGATGAGGCTCCGACGCCTCCCGGACTGCTCGGTGACATCGTGCTGTGCCCGCAGGTGGCCGAGACCCAGGCGCAGGCGGCCAAGCATTCCACGATGGACGAGCTCATCCTCCTCACGACCCACGGCCTGCTGCACCTGCTGGGATTCGATCACGCCGAGCCCGAGGAGGAGCGCGAGATGTTCGGGCTGCAGAAGGAGCTCATCGGCGCGTTCCACGCGAGCGAGCGCCACCGGCGCGCATGACCGAGATCCTCCTGTTCATCGCGGCGGGTCTTCTGGTCGCGCTAGGCGGCCTGATGGCCTCGCTCGAGGCTGCGCTCGATGTGACCTCCCGCGCGGACCTCGCCGATCTCGCCGATGAGGCGCGTTCCGGTGCCGCCCTGCGAAGGATCGCGGCCGACCCGGACGCGCACCGTACGGCCGTCGTCTTCATC
>Ga0207748_1000763_pt1 | contig 11733 bp, 8 predicted proteins | sample HigsolmetaGSP13D_FD_184841 | JGI IMG/M metagenome (GOLD analysis project Ga0207748, IMG submission 184841) | High solid enriched microbial communities from the Joint BioEnergy Institute, USA - SP1-3-D (SPAdes) | ecosystem: Engineered > Bioreactor > SSF (Solid state fermentation) > Aerobic >... | reverse complement strand
CCCCCTCCCTGAAAAGAGAGAGATGAGGGAAATAAAAGATTCAATCCATCTATTCCAGTAACTTTTTCCGAATGAAGGAAGAAAAAACGGTCTTCAAGAGACTACATCTATATATAAGATAAAGATGGAAGATGAGCCGCGCGATCGAGGGTAGGTTTAAGCATCTAAGATTATCGTAGGTGCGTGCACTAGGTATGTATGTATCACTCGACATTAGGAACTCTACTGTACACTCATAGAGACTACAGAAGATGCATTTATTGATTTAGGGGACAGCATTGCATTCAATCATTGCTTTCAATAAACCATTGCACAATACTTGTGTCAGCATCGTAGTTGTTGAAGATTAGGTACAGTACCTACTTAACTAGGCAATCTACCCACTTTTTTTTTATCAATGTGCGATCCAGTTAATTAAAGGTTTTTATTGGTTTCGTTTATGTGTTCTCTGACTTCTATTCTTAACTTTGTCTTCCTCCGACTGCTTAACTCACCTGACTTGATAGTGCATGAATTGCCTCGAGGACCGGGTGTCAAGTTACCTAAGTAGTTAGGGCTCAAGTAAGATTAGACGTCCTGCTTCTGCTCGTTTGATCTATTGTCAGTATGGGAAACTAAATAATGTTGGGAGTCATGTGGTGGGAGGAAGTTAACTGACGCATGATCAGAATGGATGGGCGGAGAGGTCGAGGCGGCAGCCCCAGCCCAGCCCCAGCCCTAAAGCCCTAGCTGGGTGGCCAGGCCAATCCTACCTCCGACATCTCTTAAGTAGGTAGTAGTCTGCTGTATGTACATCGACTTCTTAATGCATATCATCTGTCTTAAATGAACACTTCATTGTCTGTCTGATGGCGGAGATTCGGGTTGTGGTGTGACACCGGATGTATCCTTAGGGCTATCCCCTGTTTGCCCTAGTCCACTCTATCCACCTTAGCAACAGGCAACTTCAGTTCTTGCTCCGCCCATCTATCATCTTGTTACTCTGTACCACATGGGATTTGCAACACCGCTGCAACTTTGATCACAGATTTCTGAATGCATATTGTGAATATTTGACGACAACTATCGTGAAATTTCTTATATATAGATATTAATTTCTGCTTGTGCCAGTATCCAAAATGTGTTCATAAACCATTTGACATAGCATCCAGATGTCATCCAAAACTAGAGAACAGCGCTGACAAGGACCAGGCAACTTGCTGTACACTCCTCACTGCGCATAGCTCTTTATCGCAGGCTCACCACTCACAGGATTACCATATCCTAGGACCTCCGCAAGAGCGACTATCAGGAGTCGCTCAGTACCAAGAACGTCATCCAGCCCCAGCTGAGGCGGAATCAACTGTCCGCAGACCTGATCGAGATCGAGCCGCGACGGGTCGCCCGGCCCATCGTGGTTGATCGCATCGATCGCCAACGCCCAGCTCAGAGGGTTATAGAGCATGCCCTCGTGCGTGTAAACCCCACCGGCTGGTTTCCCTGCGCAGATGGTCTGGGCATGATTGTTCGTGACTCCGACACCGCGGTTGTCTGAGAGGATAGCAGACGCGGAATCGCCGCCCATCGGCTGGACGACCTCGTCGAAGGAGGAGTAGAGCGTTGTCGTGGGGACGTATGCTGAGTCCCCGCCGTTTGCTCGCAGGGTGCTGATGAACTTTGCGTCCCAGCCTTGCTGCCAGATCGATGGCGTGCACGCAAACGTGGGGAAGCCAGGGCAGACGAAATATTCCAAGACGGTGCCGTGGAAGTCCGGGCTGATGGCTATGAAGTCTTCGACTACGTCGCGGGTGGAAGGCCAGTATTTCAACGCCCACTGGGTGTCCAGGCCGCCTTGAGACCATGAAATCACGGTTACATTGGACGATGAAATGCCAGAGATGTAGTTGATCGCGTATGCGACGTACTCGGAATTCACCTGGGCGTCATCAAGAGAGGCGGAAGGGATATTGACCCAGACTGGGTCCACGTTTGCTGCTGCATTGGCCAGCTTGCTGAAGCTGAAGTAATAGGTCGACCCGGCTGGGACCGCAGTGCCAGGGACCAGGATAACCGGCTTCTTTCCGTTCGCGCCATAAGAGAACGAAGCAGGGATGTGGATCGCCGCCCGGAGAGAGGCCTCGTCAACAGAGTACGGCGCGTCGTTCGACGACTTGGAGGGATAAATTGGCGTCTCAGGGGACCTTGTATTCACGTTGCTGATGGAATTGAGGTCACTGTCGAAATATCCATTCAGAAAGTCAAAGATGGAGCTGGGGATGAGCCCTGATGAGACGATATCAAGTACCGCATCTGCTAGATCCGTCACGCCACCTGAAAAGATACTTTCAATGACTGCGAAGGCAGACTCCACGGATGATGCTGTCGAGGGATCTTCTTTCAGCTTCGAGACAATTTCTGCGGCTTTCACCGAAGTATTCGTCCCAGCGATCGAGGGGTCGTCAGCGACATTGGTCAACTGTGTGATCACGTCAGTTCCGTTCGTCGAGGTCGCCCGTCGATGAATGTCAGAGAAGGAGCTTGGCAGTGCTCTGGCAACAGCATCAGACAACAGGCTTGCGCCCAAGCACAAAGAGGTCAGCCGCATTTTCGCAAGGATGACGAGTACCGGCGCCAGTTCCCCAACAGCCCAGTTCAGGGGAGGGGGCACCTCCGGCCGTCATCACAGATATATCCCCCCCCTCCCCCACCTCCCGAAGGGATATTGTCAGATGCTCAGGATTTTGGAACGGCCTCGGCATCCATGGATGATGTCTTTGCTTTCTGTAGAGAGCTAAAGTGGAGACCAATGGAAAGATCAGCGTCCGCGGTCGAACCGCGTGACTGCAGCCTACAACCAAATCGTTAAATGAGGTGAATCAGTCCAATGAGAAAAGCAGATATTCAGGGGCAGAGCGACGTCTGCTACTCAGAGAAGTGACCGCTCTGGCAGCTGCTCGCACCCCTCGAATAGATCCATTAGCAAAAACTCAACGTCACCATGGAGCGGAGAATCGGTGGGGCACGGAAAGACGGCCTCAGCGCGTGGTGCGCCGCGGCCAGAAGGTTCGGGAACGATGGAGCTCAGCATCGTGCCCACTAACGATGACGGTCAGATCCACGGCGGAGAGGGTCGGGTATAAGCGTCTGACGAGAGCCGATATCGTCAGCAAGTGTATATACCTCGCAGTCAGGAGGTGGTTGGGTTGCAGAAGATGCCCAAATGCCGACGAGTCAGTCGAAGCCGATTCGCAAGGGACCGGGGTCGAGACGCGGGAGAGATCGACAGTGTGGGGAAAGTGCGGGGATGGTCCCCTCGTCGCCCTCGAGCCACATGTGACCTGCTTGGTTCTCTCTTGCTCCGTTCTCGTGGAGTGGTGGACATTGGGACGATTCATACTAGGCTCCATCTGGCTTTATCTCCGGTTACATGCAACTTCGGAGAAAAGGAAGATGCAGGTCGTGGAACCAAGCGCAACTTATCTGAGCGTTTTAAGTTTTGTTCACAGTCAATAGGGGTTGAGGGGTATAGAAGAGGCCGAGGTTGAGAGAGGGAAATAGGGATTTTTTTTTCCAATGGGAATGTTTCTAAGGTCGGCTGCTGACGACCTAGAGGATGCCGCATAGGAAGAATCAGGATGCGGCAAAAATGGAGTCTTGCTTAAGACACTCATAGGTACCTAGGTAGGTACCAGGTATGTCTGTGGAAAAGATTATACCAAGGATCCCATGATTTAATGCTTAATTCCCTCTGATTGATTCGCTAATTAACATAGCAACAAAAGATATTTTTGGGAAAGCTGGTATATATCTCGCACAGTATGTGCATGTTGTTACCATTATTCACGAAGTTGGAATGGTATAATTAGCAGACGCCTCTTCCGCTGTAACGTTCCGACCAATGCTGCTGGGTACAAATGTCCCCGGGGGAACGTATCCGTTGAGGTTCGTAAGAGCGCGCGTCATCTCGATCATGAAGTCACAGTGGCTATCACTGTCCGCGGAAATCTGTGTGTCCTTGATCAAACTGAAGCCCAAGTTGCCCACGTTCAGCACATTCGCATATGTGTCACCGCTCTGGCTTGGGTGTGGCCAACTGATCGCAGGCGGTATGTTCAGGATCAGTCGATCCGTATTCGGATCACCGTGGACAGCATGGCTGGCCATGTAGCTCTGGTAACCCTGGGCCAGGTTACCGAACCCTGGGATCAGATTGAAATTTACGGATTTGTTGAAAATGTCAATGGAAATAGACGCGTCGAAGAACATAGCAATGAGATCGGTGCCGTGTATGGCCGGGGCGACGCTGTACTGCATATTCCATGTCTTGCCGGGATACGCCAGGGTCAGCACCCTGTTATTGCATGTAAACGTGGAATCGCGGACGAAGGCTCTCAGACGCTCCCAAGTCGTCTTGTATGGGCTCCCCTGGGCGGTCGTCGCTGGGTACTCCGCAAAAATCGCATCAGTAACATCTGGCTTCGAGTATGCCGGAAAGATCTCGTTCACGAATTCCTCGAACTTGGCGTCGGTATCTATTTTCATCGATGTAAAGAGGGCAGCTTCGTCTGCCACATGTGACACGATCAGGGAGTCGAGCCCCTTCCAGTAGTTCCCTATTGAAGTCAGATCCGACCTTCGGATAATCGTGTAAGATATCAAAGGAACAAGATCAATACCTGACAGGTATTCGAGCACTGCTAGTTGTCTGACCCAACTTCCATCACTGGCAGGCCCAATGTTAGAAGATCCACCAACGGCAGAAGCGATAACCTTGGAATTCGCTGCTTTCATAGTTTCACTATCCACTGCTCGAAGGCAGGTGATGTTCCCACCGGGGCATCCAGCAGCAGTCACGAAGGTCTGGAAGGTGTCTTCTAGTTGCCCTTCGCGGTCAAATAGTACCTCAAATGCAGGGCTCATTAAGACGGCTTTCGAAAACAGGGGATCTTGCGTGCCCCCAAATGCAGTCAAATGGTGGAAGATTGACCCTGCGCCCGCAGACTCACCCCATGCACTGACCTGGTTCTTGTCACCGCCAACTAAGTGGATGTAATCTTGAACCCATTGCAACGCAGCCCGTTGATCCCATAGACCTAGGTTTGGCGTTGCCTCCCGCTCCATGGTCTTTCCAGCTAACCAGCCATAAGCGCCTAACTACAACAATTAGCACATTAGTTGCTAAGAATCTATAGTATCGACATGCAATGCACATACTCGGTAATTGCTGGTCACGAAGATCATATTCCCGCCCGATTGCTTCAGCACTCCTGTTCCCTGATATAGCGGGAGAATAGGAAGGTCACCAGTCAGCCCGGTCAGTTGATCCTTTGAACCCAGTGTGTATGCGCCGCCGTAGAACCACACAACCACTGGGAGGCTGTACGAGTCAGGGTCTCTAATCGCCTTTCCAGGGACATAGATGTCTAGGAAGAGGCAATCTTCAGAGGCACCTCCGCCGGCTAATTCAAGAACTGCGTTCGCGATATCGCCAATGGGCGTGTCAGACAGTTCATCCGCATTAAACAGGGAAAGCGGAACCTCCTGTATGCACGAAGGTCCATAGCTCCCGTCCTGAACTCCAGGAGTCACTTCAGGAGGAGCTGGTTTGGCGAATCGAAGATCCCCGACGGGAGGTGCTGCAAAACGGATGTTCCTGAAGTGGTAGATCTGAAGAAACCTAAGCTTCTGTACCTACTCTGCTGGGGGTTTGCGGAGTATGTATGGAAACTAACATCTCCATTTGCCTCGTACTCTGAGGCCCTGTATGTGGCGTACGGGAGCGTCAGGGTCGGAAGCTCATCTCTCTTCTCAAATTGGATTCCCAAACGACTGGGGCTCGGTGCAGGGATGGCTGCGACCAAGGCAGCAGTAAGACAAGCTGCAATCAGGACTACTGAAAGCATTATGTCAGAAATGTAGCGGTACCTCTCTTTAGACTCACAGCTCTTCGGCCTCCTAGCCTCCAGAAAGCAATATCTGTTCCTTTATTTATGCTGGATTTCATGGCTGACCGTAGTAGATGGACGCCAAGGGCTTGAGGATAGATCATGGCACTTAGTATAACTAGGAAAAACCTCCGAGCTCCGTCGTGAAGAATATCCCATGATCCTCGCTGTTGCGGGATAGCTTAGGCGAGTGACCGAAATCTTTTTGTAAACGCGACCTTTGTCCTGACCGCGATGTTGACGAGAGGACAGGGAGCGCCGGACTCGAGGAGCCACCCCACCTAGCGTATGCACAATCCTTGCTTTCCCCGGCATTAGAAGTGTTAGCCTTCTCTGATCGCTCTGGGGGCCCCGCATCAGTCCTCTGATGCCCACAAAATCAAGCACATTCGAACACTGTTTGAATATCAACCGTCTGTTCATCCAGCCCAGTAAACGCAGTTGCTAAGGGAAGACCTCGGCACCCCAAGAGTCCTCCGATGCGCATGTGCTCGTGGCTTTGCAGCAAGGATTTGCTCATCCCTCCCCATCGATAATCGCTCAGCCATGTAGACAGTACTTTGGTTTATACAAGGCAGGTACCTATTTCATGTCCAGACCTGGAAACACCGTTGTCGTCACATTAGAATTCTAATAACACACTTTGAGATGAGATCATCAAGAAGTGAGTCTTACTTTGAATTGTGTGACATCGCGGGGATGGAAGCATCATTGACGAAAGCCCAGGCGGCTGCTCCAGGGCGGTGTACGACGTAAGCTGGCATCCCTCCCCAGCTGCACGCCCACTAGTTGCAGACCACACAACCAGGGTACTAACTCTAAAGCACCAATGCCGAAGTTAGCCTCTCGGAAAACTGTGCACCCGCAGGGCGGACATACCCCGTGGTGGAGGGAATGTTGCTAAACAGGTCTTCCACCGGCAGTTGCAAGCCGGGATAAGCACACTCTTACAGTCGTACAAATACGTCTCGAGAATCATCAAAACTTCCAGAAGAGGCTGCTAGAGGATTACACCTCACACTGGAAGAAGTATCGAATAGTATCAGCTACTTCCATGATCTATATGATATATAGATATGTTCACCACCCATAAGCCTGATAGGAGAATACGAAAGTCGTCTCGCGATAATGCATGGAGGTAACCATCTCTTCACCGATGACCCGAGGTATTCCAACATTAGAATAGAAACGAACAAAAGGAATCTGATAGACGCAGGCTTCGTGTTAGCATATCGAGTCAGAATACATGTGTTTCCTGCTCTAGTCAGAGGTGTCCTGCATGGGGAAAAAGTACATAATGCGGGGAACCCTCTGGGTTAGGTCCTTAATATATCTAATATACAGTCCTAAATATCCGTTGCACACACTTTACAACTTCACAGATTAATCACCTAGACAATATCAGGATATATCTCCGTTCTGACCAGTAGACGACTGGTCTCGCAGGTCAAAGTGCCTAGGTAAGTCGAAGCTCTTCGCTTCGGCTCTCGTATTCCGCCAGCTTCCCAGAGAAACTTAGTCCTATCAAAAGAATATTCTGATCCCGTCCAACTCCCATTTCAAATTATGATATTGGGGGACGCCTCATTCCCTAGCCGTAAACACATGCATGCGGAATATGTTCATGAATCTCCTCGCCCCAGTTGACCGCTAAGATCCTCAAATGCATCTGCTTCCCACCCCACCTCTTTTACTAGGCCCTTCGATTTACTCATTCACAAGCTTTGGTAAGGAAATATCATATTACGCCTCGTGATGCGGTTTTGGCGGCCAACTGACGGCGAAAGCAATACGCCCCAAAGCGAAAAACGGAATTACACGCCTCATTCATGCGACATATCGAGCACATATACGGGACCACGCCTGATTGTTCGTAAGCCTTTTATATTATATCCCAGTCCTTAGCAATCCACAAAGACTCTGACAGAAGATGCAAAGCATTACAGACAAGGGAGACCAAAGCCTCTTCAGGGTAATCTCAGAATACTCAAGATCAATACTGCATTCTATGTTCCCATAGTCCAGTAAGTGTTTAGTGCGCCCGAACTCCAGAGGAATGCTACTTCTTTATACAGCAACAGACGATGCAGAGTAGCGGCAGACGTTATCCAAGAGAAACAATGTCATGCACATGAGGCTCTTAGTAGCAGTAAGGCAGGGTGCGATTCATCCGTCCCTCTTTGGAATCAGCTTCCTGCAGTTCAAAGCAGTCAACGATGTCAGCCAATAAGTCTTTCAGACAACTGCAATCGTGATTAAACTAGTCACATACCATATCAGCTCCCAGTTCGGCAACCAGCTCGCTCTCGAACGCAATCCACTTCTCCTGCCTTTCCGTAAGACCATTCATATCAAACGTCTGAGCCCTGTCAAAGTCTATCCAGATTGCCCTCTCTGGATCATCCTCAACAATCATCATATTTCTTGGATGAATATCACTGTGTCAAACCAGCGCTTTGAGGATTTTGTGGATCTTATTGATACCCCTGGTAAAGTTTTCCATACGCTGCTTTGTATAATTCGTCCAGTGGAATTCCCGCATATTAGGGATGTACTCCAAGAGAATAGCATTGGGAATGTATTCATCATTCAGAAACGCTTTCAGATGAGGCTGACAGAGCTTTGGATCAAGATTCTCTATAGTCCCGTAAAATTGTGGTATGATACCACGGTCACATAGACCAAACTCCTTCAGTCGCCTATATGCAGTGGACTCTCAAACATGGGAATTTGTCTCTCGGTCTGGAGACTCGCAATATTGCTTAGGGCCACGGCCATGATGCTATTTATGCCCGCGTGTCGGGGCAAATCCATGCTTAGCTGGCGTAGAACCTACCACTTTCATGACACAGGTCTTGCCGCGGATAGTTACAGATATCACAGAGAAGCGTGAGTATGACAGCCGCTTCTCGAAAGTGATCTCGGAAGGATCGATTCCAGTTAGCTCCACTATGGATAGTAAAGCATACTTTATTGAGAACCAAGAGAACAAAGTACAGAGATGATGTTAGTGAGGGAGGAGATGCCTCAGAACACAATAATGGACATTTGAGGAACAAAGAGATGGCTTAATTGAGCGCCAGAATATTGTTTGACTCGTTTGTTCGCTTGTCAACTGTTTATGCTACTCTCCCACACAATCAGTCTTAACCATCATGTTAGATATGTGTGTCCGGGTTGAGCTATTTGTTGGATATATGGACCGTATTCGATTCTTATAAGCCCTCCTTATCTTATTACACAATAATACACAAGCTCCCGGCAGAAGACCATTATTGCACCTTCTCCAGTGTGCTAGGATTATGTGCTACCTTATGTCCATGCTGATCCGTGTAGACAACCTACCCACAAAAAGAGAAGTTAGATAGACCGCAGGATCTTAATAGGTAGTTGAACGTTGTAAATATGATCCCACTGACCTTCGGCGGATTCGCCACCCCTTCTTCCCGAGCACCGCGCTCGTCCATAACTATCTTTTCCACCTAGACCCATCAAGTCAGCAGACGGATTTTGAAGAGGAAGAAATAAAAATAAAAAGGATTCTATAGTTCTACTTAAACTGTGCGTCCTACCTCCCCTTCATGACTACCGCCGCGGTACTTTGTGAAGACATAGTCGCCTTCTTTGATGTTTTCGCCCCGTTTATCTTGAACTCTCTCGACAGACATGGTAAAGATTCTTCGAATGATCCTTCGGAAAAATTTCCTTTTTGTATACACAGCCGGAGTAGAAATTTATCTATTTATAATTTAGCAATATCGTGCAGCAAAGTAATTCATGGTTTTGTGAAGTGCCTAATGTATAATTCTGTTCCGCCGCTTGTGATGTCATCATGATGACCCAACCGAAGAACATGGAGCTTGCGCATTACGTTCTTTACTGGTATTAACGTTAACCAGGGGTGAGAAGTAAATAAATCCATAGGATCCAATTTTAGTTCGTCTGTAGAAGAAGAAGGTGGGATTACATTTACTACAGGCCTGGAGAGGATGGGCGTTAGCGATAAGCTTGACAGATTCTCTCATCTAAATTATCAAGTCCCTTTACAACGACTATAATCAGCTAATTTAAACTCTACTGCGTATTCAGCATTGAAAAGCCCTTAAGCGTCTCTCGCAAACGTACCTCTGGCTCTCTCTCAAACAAAAATGTCGGTTAATGCGCCAAATAACCTTTCATATTTTTTTTTCTTTTTTTATTCCAGTGGACGTCTCGAATATTCTAATCGTGAATAGATAGTGTCCGTTTTCAATGGAAACTGGTATTCGCGTTCTACACAACAGATTTAGACTTTGGCATCATGTCACTGGACACTGCACAACTAGAGAACGGACAAATCTGCATGTAAAAGGCCCCATTCCTAGAGAAGTGGTGCAAGAAGTCATTGAGGTCAGAGTCATATCACAGAGGTTGTTCGATTTTACGCAGATCTACTCTACTACATAGTGCATTTACAGACAATCTGGACTTATGATGTATATCTCAACCGAGGAAGTGTCAACATGAAGAACTATGGTATTAGGAGTCAACAATGCTCTGTACCATATCATAGAAATTGGTAGACGTGGTACATCGGCACTATATATACTTCCATATTCCAACTCCCATAGAACCAACAGTGAGATTTGCCATCTGGCATGTTGCCACAGGTGACTGAAAAATCAGAATTGCATATTTCAGATATCATACTTGACAACCCACTTTCGGCCGTCTGATGGGACCCTGTTGAGTATTCTTAAGCTAGCGACCCCTTGGTCCAAAAATAGAATTCTTGTTATATGATGCACAGATGATTCAGTTGAGAATCTTTTTCCTTTCTTGAAAAGAGAGTTTTCATCTTTTCCCCATCGATTAACAACTTCTAAGTTTTTTCCCGTGGACTTGGAATGACAAAGAGCCATGGGTGATGAATGTGTCCAGTCTCTGTCATGTGGCTAAATATTATCCCAAACGAAAAAGGGCATAAAAAAGATAAAAAAAGGTGAAAATATCGCGTTGTAGTAGACATACAAGGGACGAAGGATGACACCTCAGAACTGGACATATACCAGATATATGCCGCTACAGCACAGGAGGATGCCTATAGTTGCAATATTAGCAGCCTCCCGAGACATCTCAAGTCTTCGAGGCAATTAGCCTCCCCAATCATCGTAAAGACAAACAGGAACATCGTCATCGTGTAGCAGTCAGGGACCGATGAGGAAAATCCTATTTGATGTATCTGTCATGTGTCACCAGAATCAAGTCGCGCATAAATTCAGATAAATGAAAATATATATATATATATATATATATAGCTGCAGGAATTCCGTGAATTTAGCAGAATCTATGTACGCTGACAGCCTATGAAAGCAGCCATTATAGCCATCAGGGATAAGCACTGTCGTATCTCGAATCAAAACATGGATGAGTTCTTTCTCCTCTGGACGGCAGGAAAAGCGACTAATTTGCGCAGGTCCAAAGAAAGACAATTGAAGAAATCGTTTGTAGGTGTCTAGGTAAGTATCTCGCATAGCGACTTAGACAGTTCTCCCAGGAGCAGTCAATATTTAAAAACATTTGACAATATGGATGATAAGTCTAAAGCTTTCTTAGTATAGTGATAACAACAGCTGATCCAATCCATTATATCGTAATATAACAGAAAGAAGGGGCCCAGCAACTATCCTTATGGCAGGACAAAAATCATGTCCACTGTCTGAACGAATTGAGTCAGCGCCCTATCTTGAGAGGACACGAAAAAAAGAATTAAGTTCGTATGGCGGCCATGGAAATAATGTGGTAAAATGGCTTGGCGGGGCGGGGGGGG
>Ga0207748_1000759_pt1 | contig 11924 bp, 9 predicted proteins | sample HigsolmetaGSP13D_FD_184841 | JGI IMG/M metagenome (GOLD analysis project Ga0207748, IMG submission 184841) | High solid enriched microbial communities from the Joint BioEnergy Institute, USA - SP1-3-D (SPAdes) | ecosystem: Engineered > Bioreactor > SSF (Solid state fermentation) > Aerobic >... | reverse complement strand
TACGGAAATATTACATCTTTTCCGAAAATTACACCGAGCAAGTAAAGCACGGTAGCCGAAAGTGTACAAAAAGAGTGTCTTGGAATACCCGATATTTAAACCTTGTCGAGAAAAACTTGACACATACTTTCACACAATGGTTATTGACATTTTTTACGATCTGGATATAATTATAAAAGTGACATAACAAACAGTTTTGTTTGAGATTCATAGGATCATGCCGGTGTGGCGGAATTGGCAGACGCGCACGACTCAAAATCGTGTTCCTTCGGGAGTGTCGGTTCGACCCCGACCACCGGTATCAAAAGATCACATTTCAGTTTTTCGGTAAAACGTTCCTTATAATCTAGTAAGGAGCGTTTTTTCATTTTCCGGAAGAAGTCACTCTCTTCAATCGGTGAAGGGCAGAAGGTAAGGGATGAATTTCGGTTTGCATTTACTAAAGGCTGCTTATTTGTTTTTTTCATTATTCAGTCGTAAAATAAAATAAAGAATTTAATAATAGCGAATCTAAACACAAATCACTATACTTATCAAGGCTATGAAGCATATCAGCTAGTTCCGGGCGTTCCAGATTTGTTCAGCAATCCCAATTCGCCGAAAACAAAGCATATAAGTGATATTCGTAGGCTTTGAAAACCGTTCAAGTGCGCTGATACATAACGAATTTCAGAGGAGATGGGTGAGAGTGAAGATCAGAGCTGCTGTACTACGGGAATCAGGTGCTGCTATGCCATATGCAGCAAGCAAACCGATTAAAATTGAAACATTGGAACTCGATGAACCGCAACAAGGAGAAGTGCTTGTCAAGATGAAGGCGGCCAGTTTGTGCCACTCGGATTTGTCTGTTATAAATGGCAGCAGACCCCGGCCTTTACCGATGGCTCTTGGGCATGAGGCTGCCGGTGAAGTGGTGAAAACCGGTGAAGGTGTGACGGATCTTGCGCCGGGTGACCATGTTGTTTGTGTGTTTGTACCAAGCTGTGGAGAATGCCTGCCGTGCAAGGAGGGACGCCCTGCATTATGCGAAACGGGTGCGGCTTCAAACGCGGCAGGTACTTTACCAGGAGGCGGCATCCGGCTGCATGCAAATGGTGAAGACATCATGCACCATCTCGGCGTATCCGCTTTTTCAGAATATGCTGTTGTGTCCCGTCGTTCTTTGATTAAAATTGAAAAAGACGTTCCGTTTGAAAAGCTTGCCCTTTTTGGATGCGCTGTCATTACGGGGGTCGGGGCAGTCGTGAATACAGCCCGGATTAAGTTGGGCAGCACAGTTGCGGTTGTCGGTTTGGGCGGCGTCGGATTAAGCGCATTAATCGGGGCTGTATCAGCAGGGGCGAGCCGTGTAGTAGCAGTAGATGTCAATGAAAATAAATTTGCGTTGGCAAAAAGGTTTGGAGCAACAGATGTATTTGATTCCAAAGATCCAGATGTTGTTGAGAAAATACGTGAAGCAACTGGCGGGGGACTGGATACTGTTTTTGAGACGGCAGGTGCAGTCCCGGCGATGGAAACGGCATACGCCATCACCAAGCGCGGTGGCACAACCGTTACGACAGGACTACCGGATCCAAAACATCATTTTTCTTTCCCTTATGTAACGCTGACGGCTGAGGAACGGACGCTAAAAGGTTCCTATATCGGTAGCTGTGTTCCAGAAAGGGATATTCCAAATTATATCCGGCTTTTTAAAAACGGCCGCTTGCCAGTGGATGAATTGGTAAGTGATGTCATTTCTTTGGATGAGATAAATGAGAGTTTCGACAAATTGGCTAAAGGGGATTCATCTAGAATCATGATTCGGTTCGACTAAAAGATGATTGCCAAAAAAGGTGCCCCGTGCCGATAAAGTGGCAGCCATGTTAAAACACAATAAAGAAGAGATCAAGCAACTAGAAATGAACTTAAGTATTTACATCAAGTCCGAGCACCCATTTGCATGATGACGACTTGGTACAGCAGATAACAGGGCTGGAATATTTTGTTCATTTTATAAAACGGCAAAAATTTTGATTTCCTGACTGAATCCAGCGATTCGCAAATGGTTTGAGGAGAAATATAGGATTCCGTCAGCATCCGCTTTGAGGAGGATGGCGGCAGGGTCGTATACGTGGTCTACAAAAGGCTTGGCGCCACGCAAAGTGCCAGGCCTTTTATTTACAATTTTTTCAATACAAATTATACTGAAAATACGACTTTATACATAAAAGAAGGATTACTTTCATGAATAAACCGGCATTTTTAAAACTAAGCATCTCCATGGTGATTTTTGGTTCAATCGGATTTTTCTCTAAGTATACGGGCCTGCCCGCACTGGAACTCGTTTTCGTCCGCTGTGTGAGTGCTTCAGCGATCTTAGCCGTTTACTGGCTTGCGACCGGCCAGTACAAAAAAGAGCGCTGGAGTATAAAAGAGATGCTCTTTATTTTAGGCGGAGGTGTTACGCTTGTCATCAACTGGCTTTTCTTGTTTTTGGCGTTTGAAAAAACTTCTGTCACCGCCGCGATTTCCATTTACAATACAGCTCCGCTCATTGTGCTTGTTGCAGGCTGGACGCTGTTCCGGGAAAAATTCCAATGGGGCGGACTGCTTGCCACTTTGGCGGCCTTTATCGGCACCATCATGATTACCGTAACAGCTTCCTCTGCGTTCAGCCACGTTCTCCTGGTTGGGTCGGTTTACGCATTTTGTGCGGCGATTTTTTATGCAGGTACAGTGATGATCGGCACAAGGATCAAACAGGCAAGTCCATACCTCGTCACGTTTCTGCAAACATTCATTGGGATCATCATGCTGTCGCCTTTTGTCGATTTTTCAAAATACACTGGGCTGACTCCCGGAAACTGGACATTCAGCTTGCTGACAGGTGTCATCCATACCGGTATCGTGTATTTGCTGTTTTATGGCAGCATCCGATTTTTGCGCACGTCCGTCATCTCAGCCCTTTCTTATCTTGATCCGTGCGTTGCCATTTTGCTTGATATTTTCATCACTGGTTTCGCACCGTCCTATATGCAGGCAGCCGGCATCGCCATCATCTTTTTAGCTGTCTCCTATACAGTAAGAAAAAACAGCCAGGAAGACCCGGCAACACAAAGACAAGTATAAATTGGCTTTCTTATCCGCAGTTTGATCTAGGGGATGGGAACGGTTATTTTTTTGGGGGGGTGGTTGGATTGTTTATGGCAGCAAAAATTCAGCAGCACTTTTTCATATGGTCGAGCTACACATCAGTTTTTGCCATCTCAACCGACGCCCGCAATCGTGGCACTTTTTCATATGGCTGAGCTGCACCATCATTTTACCGGTCACAATACATGTTCTTTATCCTCTGCAGCTCCGCTTCTTTCCCATTCTTTTAAAAGAGTGCGTTTATGGGACCCCGCATATTGCTGTTGCATTTCGCTTTCACGCCGTCCATTTGGGATACCTGTTGATTGCCAAAAATAGAAGGCTTCCACTTTTTTTAATCTCTAAAAAATCTGCAAAAAGGGTTGACGAGCTGAATAAAAAATACTAATATAGAGATATTTAATTTTTGAAATGTTAGAAATCCATACAATATTAGCAACCGCTTCAATTAAGTTGAAGTTTCATTCAGCTAAAAAAAATGACAATTCAGGGAGGTATGACCGTTGAATCAGACGATCGGGCATCAGTTGGACAGACTGTCAGTAGGAAAAGTGCAACGACGGGCAACCATGGTAATTGGAATGGGATTATTTTTTGAGTTTTTTGAGTTATTTCTTGCAGGGGTGCTCTCCAGTGTATTAGGTGAAGAATTTCATGTCTCGGCTTCACTTATGCCTTTGCTGCTGGGCTCCAGCTTTTTGGGGATGTTTATCGGGGCTATTTTCCTTTGCCATATTGCGGACCGTTACGGCAGAAAGCGGGCGTTTATGCTCAATATCGGCATTTATAGTCTTTTTACTATTTTCATTGCCTTTAGCCCGAATGTCGGCACGGTCATTTTTTTCCGGTTCCTGGCAGGAATGGGCCTGGGCGCGCAGCCGGCGTTATGTGATACATATTTAAGCGAATTGATTCCGTCGGTAAAACGCGGGAAATATATTGCCTGGGCGTATACGCTTGGTTTTCTCGCCGTTCCTGTTGAAGGATTTCTTTCCCGTGTCCTTGTACCTTTAAGCCCAATGGGATTGGATGGATGGAGATGGGTGTTCCTGCTTGGGGCGGCAGGGGGTGTTTTCGTCTTGATAGCGGCGCGGTCGCTTCCGGAGTCTCCGCGCTGGCTTGCCACAAAAGGAAGAATGCAGGAAGCAGTTGCATTACTGGAGAGATTTCAGGAAGGAAAGAAAGAGGCCGGGATGGTTTCAAAATTGCAATCTGAGCCTGCAGATCAAACGCCAAAGGGAAGTACTTTGAGTGCGGTCTTTCAAAAAAGATTATGGAAAAGTACGGTCATGCTTTACATTTTTCAAATTTTCCAAACGATTGGCTACTACGGCTTTGGGACGCTCGCACCGCTTGTACTCGCATCAAAGGGCTACACCGTCACGCATTCACTGGAGTATATTGCCTTGTCATTTATCGGCTACCCGCTCGGATCATTACTTTCTGTTCCGCTTATCGAAAAAATGGACCGTAAATGGCTGGTGTGCTTTTCCGCTGTTTGTATGGGTGTATTTGGCGTTTTATTTGGGATCGGCGGCTCGCCTTTTCTGGTCATTGTATTTGGATTTGCCTATACACTTTGCAGCAATATCTTTTCAAATGCTTTCCACGTACTGCAGGCGGAAATCTTTCCAACTGAAATCCGTGCGAGTGCTACCGGAATGGCATACAGCATCAGCCGCATTATGAGCGGCCTCATGCCGTTTATGCTGCTCCCGGTACTGGAAAATGAAGGTGCAACAGCGATGTTTATTATTGTTGCAATAGCAATGCTGATTGTCGTATTGGATATCGCACTACTGGCGCCAAAAACGACAGGACGTTCACTCGAAAATATAGAGAGTCTATCTGAACCGCAACTTTTTGGAAAAAACAGGGTTCACCTTTAAAATGAAAAAGAATATACAGGCAAGCAGAATATTGATGGCTGGAAAAGTGATCAGACATTTACCAAAAGAAAGCCTCATACAAAGGGGCCCTATCCGATAACAATTGAAAGAAGGGCTCGCTTTGAGAAATCAGTCAATATTTAATACTTTATCACTTAGTGAAAAATTCAAGTAGTTTTTCTTAGGGCAAACAGTCTCTTTATTCGGAAGTGCGATGACTCCTGTTTCTCTTGCTTTTGCAATTCTTAAAGTTAAGCAGGGCCAACATCTATTGGGGTATATACTGGCGGCTGCGGTTCTCCCTAATATTTTGATGCTGGTTATCGGTGGCAGTATTGCTGATCGTTACAGACGAGATAAATTAATACGCCTAAGTAACCTCGGTTCCGGATGTTCTCAAATGGGGATTGCCATTATCGTCCTTGCAGGCGGAAATCCATATACGATTTTCCCATTGGCAATTATAAATGGTATATTAGGAGCCTTTACTTCCCCTGCAATGCGAGGTATTATCCCTGAATTGGTGGAAAGAAAACATATCAAACAAGCTAATTCACTGTTAAATTTATCACGGAGTGCATCTAAAATTGTTGGTCCTGCTCTTGCAGGGACTTTAGTAGCAATTTTCGGAGGAGGATGGGGGATTGCAATTGATGCGGTCAGTTTTTTTATCGCCTCTATTTTTATGAGTAGAGTTCATATTCCTTCACATCCTGTTGTTTCGAAAACTTCGTTCATGCACGAAATACGCGAGGGGTGGAGTTACTTTCGAAAGCGTCGTTGGATTTGGTTAATAACGGGAGCTTTTGCTTTAATAAATGCAGTCCAAATAGGTGTGTGGCAAGTGCTTGGACCTATTATTGCTAAAAATACCATTGGTTCAACTGGATGGGGTCTAACATTAAGTATAAAAGCAGTGGGTCTTCTTATAGCTAGTCTAGTGATGCTGAAATTACAACTCCGGTATCCTCTTCGGGACAGTTTGATTGCCGTTGCTTTCGGTGGAATACCTTTGATCGTCCTTGGTCAGGGATTCGCATTACCTTATTTATTAATTGTTACAGCAATCGCGGGGGTTGGACAAACGATCTCTGGAATCGGCTGGGATACAACATTACAGCAAGCGATTCCACGTGATAAACTTTCGCGGGTACTTGCTTTTGATGACTTAGGAGCTTTTATTACAATCCCCATTGGTCAGGTGATGGCAGTTCCTTTGGCTGAGATTTTTGGATATAAAATGGTTGCTACAGTTGGCGGAATAAGCTTTATCCTGGTTGCCCTCATTCCACTATTAGATCGGTCTATAAGAAAAATGAACCCGGAGAAGGAGTATATTTTCTAGTCAACATATTTGTATAATTGCGATGTTAACATTTTTTCTTGTCCTTTCAGACCCTGTGGAAGAATGGGTTTAGAGCCAAAAAAGCAAAAAAAATATAAACTGAAAAAACAACTACCAGGTGGGTATTGGTGTCCATATGAAATTTTTTAAAAAGTTGGTAAACATGACATAATTTGACGACATTTTTATTTATCAAGTGATAGTCTTCTTATATGGAACAAAAATTGTTTTGTTCTAAATTTTATAGAGGGGATAACGTTCATTGAAGAAATTTATGGCTGTTCCTTCTGCTATGCTGTTGTCTCTGTCTTTTGCTATTCCATCTTTTTGAGCTGAAGGAGGATCAGTAGACCTAACAAATGATACTCCTTCAAGTGATCAAGGTAATGTTATTACACCATTCTCGTCTGTTAGTAAAGGTGGTGGTACTTGGAACTACGGTACTGAATTTGTATTAGTGGCCAAAAAAAGAGTTTGGTCGAATTATATGCATAGATCTAAAATTCACTCAGCTAGTTACACGATTGTTAGTCTCATAAGTACAACTGGGTAAATAAAACCCGGTAAATGGGCGAACTCTTCAAAAGTTGGTGGCTTGAAATCAGAAACTCACGCATACTGGGCAACATATTAAAAAGTAATAATAGGAAGAAAACGTGAAATGTAATAGTAAGCGTTTTCTTCCTACATACATAATAATAATGTTACGAGATAGGAGAAAATAAATGAAAAAAATAATGATTTTGTTTTTCCTACTCCTTGCTTTTTGTTCATTTCTTGACGCGTATTACCAAGTCTCCGTCAATGACGTGAAGCACTCAACCAAATCTGTAGAAAAGATAGGAAAAACATTTTGGGTTCCAGATTCATCCATAACTTTGGGACCAAACAGTTGGGATCGTGTATATCCACTATTGAACAAGGCAGCTCAAAGAACAAATGTAAATTTAATTCGAACAAGTTTAGGTTACAACAGTAAAGATGAACCACAAATTACTTTTTTTATACTGGCATCCCATTCAACAAATCTGTTTCGTTTGTTCTCTCTAAAAGAAGGACATTACCCATCATTACAAGAGATGAACGGTCATGCTGTATTTTTAAGTTCAGAAAAAACACAAGATCAACAACAAGTTGGTCTATTAAAAACATTTGCCAAGCATCCCATTCGATCAATCCAGCCCCTAAAAAGAGCCGCTGATTTTGATTTACCAGCATCCGGTCGTTACATCGTGGAGACAACCAGCTCTGATCAATACGAAAAATTCGTTCACTATTTTATGAAATCGATCAATGCTCAATTAACGCACGAAGGGATTCGCCCATTTGTGCAAACAGAATTTACTCAAGGGAATGAAAGCAGCATTCCTGATAACTTCGGCATTTCAGGTTCAACGGTTATCAGCAGTTTTCATTATCTTCCCTACTTGATTTTCGTGGCTACTATATTGCTGCTTGTTTACTATAGTTTTTATTCTGCCAAACGAATTGGCGTGATGAAACTACACGGAATTGGCTTAATCAAAGGTTGGTACTGGTTGATCGGTCGATTAATCATTGGAACTTTTCTATTCTTAACTGCAGGTTGTCTTTTGATCGCAGTAATCATGAAGGGCGCGAATATTCTATTTTTATTCACGTTATTTAAGAGTCAACTAATGATTTACGGCACCACGGTAATTGCCTCACTTATCGTGATTCCATATATTTATACCGTGCGTGTGAGCGACGCCATTAAGAATCACAGGCGAACGCGTAGTATTTTAGTCATTAATACAGTGATGAAAGTATGTTGCATATTATTGGTCTTGGGGGCAGCATCCAGTGCAATGAATAATTACTTCCAATTAAAAGATAAACAAAAGCAACTGCAGATATGGAAGAACACGGGGGTGACATCAGAATACGGGCTACTCTATCCTCGTAGAATAGGATACGGTTTAGTAGAACTTATAATGGGGAACGGGAGCCAGCAGTATATTCACACTCAATTTTTATATCCATATCTCAATCGTTCCGGTGCTTTATATATAGATGCATCCAGTTATGAAACAGATGCACTAACACAACCTTTACCTGAAGGGGAATTTCGGACAGTATCGGTTAACCCAAATTATTTGCAACAATTTCCTCTTTATAGTGACAAAGGGCAGCGCATTCGTATAGCTGAACAAACAAAGTCGTGGATTGTTCTTGTGCCGGAACAGTACAAAAATAAAAAACAACTCATTCTTAAAAACGTTCATCAAGATCGGAACGAAAGTTATAAATTTATGGTACACGGACATGAACTTGTGGCACCTTGGATTGAGAATCAACAGATTAAGATTATCTGGCTAAAGAAGAATCAACGGTTGAATACTTTTGATCCTCTCGTATTTCCGAGCCAACATAACGTAATCGTCGATCCAATCATAAATGTAGTTACTGAGAAAAATAGTACGGATTTAGATGGTATGGGCTTTATCAGTGGTGATGAAACATCATCCTTAAAGATAAAGCTTTATGATCATAACGCGAAGAAGACCATGCAAACACTCGAACCAACATTAAAAAAATTTCATCTTAATACCTATTTCAATCATCTCGTTAGCATAAACGGTGCTATTAAACAAAGCATTGCTGATTTACAACATCAATTAAATATATTAATGCTTCAAACTTTGGCTATGCTTAGTTGCTCATTAATTTTAGTCGTGCAGAATATAGTCATTTTCTTTGCTAAATATCGTCAAAAATTCCTTGTTCGTCGATTATTAGGGGTCGGGTTTATTTATACCTATAAAAAATATGGCTTTTTATTAGTAGGAACATGGTTTTTTCAATTGGTTATTGGCGAGTTTATTTTAAACCCGGAACCGATACATTTCATTATCTTGAACGCTATTCTTATGTTGATTGAAATAATGGTTTCTTTTGTTGCTTTAACCTATATCGAACGTAGTAATCTTGCAAAGATGTTAAAAGAGGAGGCGTGACGCTCCATGGGAACAATCTGCGAACTTGCTCATATCACTAAAAAATACGATGACCATGTCGTACTGGACGACTTTCAGTTATCAATTGAAGAAGGAGATATGGTTGCGATAATGGGTAAAAGTGGTTCAGGAAAGACTACCGTGTTAAACTTAATCGGCTTACTCGAAAGGCCAAATAGTGGTTCAATAAAGCTGTTTGGCAAGGATGCTCCACGAGTTGGATCTCATCGAGCCAATTTATTTAGACGTAATTACATTTCTTACCTTTTTCAAAATTTCGCATTGATTGATGGAGAAAGCATTCATGCAAATCTTGAAATTCCTTTCGCCTATTCGAGAAAATCCTTGAGTGAAAAAAATAAATTAAAACGGGACGCACTAAGCAGAGTAGGGCTTGATGCTTCCCTTAACCAGAAAATCTTCAGACTGTCGGGAGGTGAACAACAACGAGTTGCAATAGCGCGTATTCTCTTAAAACCATCTAAGCTTATCATTGCAGATGAACCAACGGGATCGTTAGACGCTGAAAACCGTGATTTAGTTCTTCGCATTCTGCAAGACTTAAATAAGCAAGGAAAAACCATCATTATTGCTACTCACGATTCAGCCGTGTCTTCTGTATGCGGAAGGGTTGAGTTTATTTGAATGTTATAAAATTTTTAAGACAAATTGCTGTGCCATCTATTGGTATTTGACCAATTATTGCGGTGCGGTCCCTTTCTAAATCTTTGATTTAGTGGGGGGCAGCCGCTCATTTATTAGGACTTCTTGATTTTTTCTAATGATGCCCCTCAGTTGATAAGAGGAGATAACTTCTGCTCCAAAAATAAGGTTTCCAGTAGAATTTACGTATTTTCGACAGATGCATTCTTCTATATATTGAGGCAAAGCTTGCTGACAAAGTCAAAATTGGATTCTTTCAGCAAACGCGAAATATTCCATATGATTTTGGAAATAATATTACAGATGGAAGAACTGATATGGAGTGATCGATGGCAATGGAGAGGGTTCATAAAAAAGAAAATGGAAATGCTGCAAATCGTATCGCTTTTTCAAAACGAAATCTTTGGTCAGGATTCATATTTGGCATCGGCCTCGTATCCTTTTTTGATGAGGCTGTCTTTCATCAAATACTACATTGGCACCATTTTTATGACAAATCCTCGACTGCGATTGGATTGGTATCAGATGGTCTGTTTCACGCGTTTAGTTGGTTTACGACGATCGGAGGGCTGTTTATGCTTGCTGATCTTCGCCGCCGAAATGGATTATGGCTGCTTAAATGGTGGGGTGGTGTATGTGTTGGAGTTGGTGGATTTCAGCTATACGATGGGACCATCCAGCATAAAATCATGCGAATCCATCAAATTCGTTATGTTGAAAATGTGATTGTGTACGATTTAGTATGGAACATCATTGCAGTGATCATCATCATGATAGGTCTTATTCTTATTTATTGGGCACAAAACAAATCGAGGTAAACCGTTCTATGAACCATTATGATCATATCCATCCTTCTAACTACTTTGGCGCCGGGATTTTCCCTCAACTACTGATATTTCTGCCATTTGTGATGCTGTTGATTTTGTATTTCTATGCTGTAATCTTTTCAAGTCGGCGTTTTAAACCATGGTCATTTTATCGAACAGTATGCTTTACTTTAAGTATTTTCTTCGTCGCTATTTCTATTACAGGACCGTTAGCAAATCGTGCGCTAGTGGATTTTAAAGCCCATATGATCTGCCATTTATTTTTAGGTATGCTGGCACCATTGCTAATGGTGTTAGCTGCACAGATGACGCTTGTTTTGCGGACGATTAGCATTCCCAATGGGAGACGTCTTACAAGGGTTTTAAGGAGCTGGCCGTCTCGCCTGTATACCCATCCCGTTGTTGCATCCTTCCTAGACATAGGAGGGCTTTGGGTTTTGTATACAACTCAATTATACGCGTTCATGCACGAAAGCATGCTTTTACATCTCTTCATCCATTTTCATGTATTTGTTGCAGGCTATCTATTTACGGTTTCAATGATTTCATTTGATCCAATGCCACACCAGGTTTCTTTTTTGTACCGCGCGATTGTATTGATTATTGCATTGGCTGGTCATGACATATTATCAAAATATATCTATGCAAACCCTCCTGTTGGAATCCCATTAGAAGATGCAAAAGTAGGGGGCATGATCATGTACTATGGGGGAGACGCTATTGACATGGTAATAATCTATATCCTTTGTTTGCAATGGTTTAAGGCAGCCCGCCCCCGCAGTTCAGCCATAAGCAACGGCAAATATGTAGATTAAAATGTGAAAAAACAATGAAGATGAATGATGATGTCCCTATTCATTTAGAAATATTCATAACAATCAGGGCTGGATCCGATAAAGTGATCCAGTCCATTTTTCTTTTTACCCTTTTTAGTGTAAAATAGTTTATATAAAAACAGTTCCTGAATCCGTGACGAAAATCTAACAAACATCGGTAATAGGTAGTTTTCCCAAGTGTGGATTTCTAGATGTAACTGATTATTCATAAAATATATCTTTGTAACTTTGGTAGGTAAATTTTTTCCTAT
>Ga0207748_1000757_pt1 | contig 11949 bp, 9 predicted proteins | sample HigsolmetaGSP13D_FD_184841 | JGI IMG/M metagenome (GOLD analysis project Ga0207748, IMG submission 184841) | High solid enriched microbial communities from the Joint BioEnergy Institute, USA - SP1-3-D (SPAdes) | ecosystem: Engineered > Bioreactor > SSF (Solid state fermentation) > Aerobic >... | reverse complement strand
GGGGGGGGGGGGGGGGGGGGGGGGGGGGGGCAAATCTACAAGTATTCATTTCAATAATTGCCACAAGAGACGAGAGACAGGTAGACAATCAACGGAGAAGAAGAAGAAAACAATAACAGGCTATACATATAATATAACATTTCACTAGGGAATTTAACATATCAGAGTCAGGGTGATGGATAGAAGGCGACTTTGATGAAATTTATTAACCCCCTTGTAGAAATTCATGCATGATTGCCTTCATGTACAAAACATATAAAGCATGTCTGCGACAGACTTACCTCCTCACCTCGATATTGCCAAACGTCAAGGAGATCAACAGCACCTCGACCTCCTCCGGCTTCGCGGACAGCGCGAGCAGGATGGCGAGGATGTCGTCGATGCCCTGGACAAGACATTCATTAATCAGTCTGTTCAGTTCAAACTGTCTCATCTCATCTTGATTCTCCTGAGCAGGATCCAGATCCAGATATAGGCCCCCATGTTCATGGGTATGATACGATGTATGTACATGTACCTGGCTGCCAGAGCGGGGACATGGTGGGGTAACTATGGTGTGCATATGGTCAGAATGCATGTACTCACCGGATCGGTGTCGATAATGATCTTCTTCTTGGCCGGCATCGTGGATTCGTGTATCCTGGACTCGAACTGGACAAGTGATGACTTGAAAATTTAGTTTACTTTTGCTTATCGATATTATTGAGGGGTAGATTTGGGGCACAGGGGACGGCAGAAATAATATCCGAGATTAGCATGAAGTGTCAATCACAGGACTGCACTTCGTACCCGCCATCGCATGCAGTACAAGAAAAGAGATTTTTTTTTTAAAAAAAGATCTGACACTCTTTCTCCCTCCCTAGCGGTGCTATTTGGTTTGCGGGAGAGGGCATCTGTCAGCAGGTTACATCGTCGAATGAGGTCCCGAGTGGCAGCCGCCTTTAGCAGGATTATCGGCGCTCTTGTTCTCCGCACAAGTCCACTTCCTAAGTGTTCCGAGTATTACTGTACGTAATATCCAGTACGCTACGGTCAATGTGGCCTTGGATGACCCAATTGGCATGACTATGAGTATGTGTTGATGCTTCATGCAATAGATACTCGGCGTCGATTGAAAACCCAGGTATGGAAAGACGTTGAACGGCATCCGATCACAGTCCATATGCCCCCTTGCTCACTACTTGAGCAAGAACAAAAAGCTCTGTCGGAGATGCCAGTCAAACTGGCCCAAAACACTGCTGCTCAGCTATTATTTTTTTTTTTTAAAAAAAAAAAAAAAGATTTCCACCGGAATGCTGTCATTCGCCTCGTCGCATAACATACATGGAAGCATGCACAAATCAAGACAAGCATACGAGAATACTCCGTACGGCGACAAACCAGCTTTGGAACTTTGGAAGGGGTGGGAGGCGCCGCTGCGGGGAAGATATGTCCTGTCCTCGATCTCAGAGATATAGACCCACCCGATGTCGCTTTCGGGCATCTGCTGAACATGCTGATCCGATGATCTGCTCTATCACCTAGCGATAAACTATCGTAACACTTGTGGACTGTAGATTCCCGTTAAGTTTGGTAACGCCGGCGGTAGCTTATTATTCTTCACGACAGGTGTGCCGTGTTCCGGGCTGATGCTACGCTATCCGGATGGTCTCCGTGCGCCTTCGACCCTGGTCTTCCGAGGTCCTCGTGGAAATCTGAGAAGCGACGTGTCCTGATCCTGTCTGCTGCAATTTTCTTTAAGGGTCGGCTGACGGGTTGCATTCCATACACCGAGCAAAGGTGTATACGCAGGATTCTTGGTCGTCACGAGTACAGTGGCAGTTCCTGGAAGGAAACGTAAGATGCTCTAGGAGGCATACATCATGCTCTACACTCCATACAGCAATGGGTGACAGATGTGATCAAGCGGCCCGCCCAGCGAGCACACGCCTCAGATGCACGGAACAGCATCGTCCGCTCTCGGTCTGGAGTTAACAAGAGAATGAGAGGATCCGGAGTTGGGAACAGCAGCGTTGACGGCTCGACATCGACACCTGGGCAAGGTCCTCCTCTGCTCGAACGGGGTTAGCTGCTTACATTAGGGGGAAATGAGACAGGGTCAGGCACGCTGCCCAGGGCTGACAGGCATCGAGAGACGTGCCAGTCAGCACGGCCCTGTCCGCGTGTGCCTCCAGGGGCAGCTCATATCCGCCTCCAATCGGGGATCTCGCATCGATGATCCGTGGCATTGTGGGTAGAAGCCTCGATGGACTCCCTCCAGGCTGGAACCCGCCGTCAGGGGAGACGCAACTCATGAACACTCGGAGCACACACACCTGGGAGCTGTATGCGTCTCTCGGGACTCGGGAGGCGTGGTGGAGAGACGAGAAGCACCGGTGAGAGCTGTCTGGACGCTGCAGCCAGTCAACGGGCACGCTCTCCACAGCAACGGCGAGTGAAGGGACTATTGGGGAAGAAGTGGATTCTGGAGTCGAGAGGCAGCAGAAGGGGCGTGGCCGCGGACGGAGCTGGGCGGCAGCCAGCCAGACGCCCAGCTCCGCCGAGCGCGCAAAGACCACATCACCATCAACCGTCCTTCTTCCCTGCGAGCCCTTGTATACTTCACACGGTTTCCTGTCCGCATCCCTCCTGGCCTGTTCCTCTGGCCTTCGCTCGTTCCAGAGCTGTCCTCCTCCCTCCAGGCTGAGGTCGTATCATGACGCCTGCTTGTGCCACGCTCGCCGTCTGATCGCTCGCCTTTGTTCTCTCCTACATATGTCCTTGATACCTTTGACGCCCCCTACGCGCAATCGAAACCGTTGACGCTCCAGGCCCCCCAACGTTCTCTGGAGACCATTGCCACCTGACTTCCGGTCGCGACTGCAGTTCGACCGGCCTTCTGTTCTGGGAGCGGTCTCCCGCCAAGTTTCTGTCGTCTAGCGGTCTCCGTTCTCCAGGGGCCATCTGGCCTTCAGGACATTCCTCGCTGCACATCGCCTCCATTCCCTGTGGTCCCCAACGACCCAGCCTGATGACCTAAAGCGCTGTGCACCTGCGAGAGATCGCTATACGACTATTGCGTTCAACAGTCCAACCAAGTTTCGAGCTGCTTGTTGTCGCCACCTCTCCGCACTCGATCTCCGCGCCGAGGACCCTAGCCGGCCGCTAGGGCGAACCTCTCTCGATAGACTCCACCAGAACTCCATCTACTAGCTATCTCGACAGTGCTTCAGGTACGGATACATGATTCACTTCCTGTTCGCGATTTTTGATGCAACGGCTGACAACCATATAAACAGTTCCAGTGAAGATGAATCCATTCCTGAGCTGGGCGATCGTGCTGGTCGTTGCAGGCAGCCTCGGCTGGTACTACAACAATACTCCCAACACCAAGGGCAGGGCCGCTGTCAAAGCTACCGCCAAGCCCGCCATCGAGAAGAGCGAGAGCACCCAGGGCGCGAAGAAGCAGAAGCGAAAGATCAGGAAGACCCCTGAACCGTCCCCTGCGCCGGTCAGCAAGCCAGAGGAGAAGCCTGTGTTGAAGGCGGCATCTCAGGATGACGAGAAGCCGGAAGAGGACATCGACAAGAAGGAATTCGCTAGGCGTTTTGCCGCAGTGAAGAAGGGGGTTGCCACACTGCCCAACAGCAAAGACGCCAGCAAGGAGAAGCGTGCGAAGAAGGTCGCTGCTAGCCAGCTAGAAAGCGGCAGCAGTGAGCTGTCTGGATCCCATGTGTCCACACGTGCCTCGTCTACGACGGGAGCTGATGCAGATGACGACCTTTCACCGGCCGGTTCGCCTGTGGTGAACGCTACGGTCCCAACTGCCGGCTCTGTCTCCGACATGCTCGAACCTCCTGCGTCCGGTGCTTCGGTTCTTCGTCTGACGGGCTCTGTTGAGAGCCAACCAAAGAAGCAGAAGCCACAGTCCTTCAAGCCTGTGGAGACCAAAAAGCAGCGCCAGCAAAGGCTGAAGAACGAGGCAAGGAAGCAGCAGGTCCAGGAAGCGGAGAAAGAGAGGCTCAAGCTTCTTGAGAAACAGCTCCACACAGCCCGGGAGGCTGAACGCCGTGAGGCCGCCAGATCCAAGCAGACGCCTCTGCCCAATGCTTGGAAAGCCCACGGCACCATCAACATGACCAACGGTGCCTCGACGGCAGTCCCGAGTCAGAACGTGGAACTCCTCGATACCTTCGAGAAGGAGACGTCTTCGCAACCAGCTACAGAAAATTCCACTCAAGGAAAGTGGACCCAGGGTCTGCCGCCTGAAGACGAACAGATGCGCATGCTCGAGGCCATGAGCAGCGAGAACGAATGGACCACCGTTTCCAACAAGAAAGCCAAGAAAAAGAGCGGCAAGGCCGATGAGAGCGTCAGCGATGCCGATGCCAGTTCTTCCGAGAACCAGGCCCTCAACGACTGGGTCGAAGCGAAGGTCCCGCCGATGCCCCTTCTGCAGGAGGTCCCGCGCCAGGAGATCCCGCGTCCTGGCGTGAAGGGTCACCCTCTCGACTCCGACTGGGCTGCTTGAGTCATCTCCCGCCTCTCAAATTCGCTTGCCGCGTCTCTTCTCTCGGGGTCCTTATCTTTTACTTCTTCACCCTACCATTACCCTGTACCATTTACCATCTATTTATGACTTTGGCGTTCTGGTTCATGTTATTAAATTCCCACCGGGCGAGGTTTTCTCTGTACACGTATTTTGGTCAGGGGAAAAGACGTCCATTCGATGGTGTGTTCAATATGAATATTGTTGTCTTGTCCATGCGGACAAGAGATTCTCACCCCAATTACCCTGCGCTTACCATCAGAGTGAATATTACCATACCGCTTGCCTGAATGACAGATTGTGTGCCTTGCAGGACGCTGTTTCCTTTGAAGTTCTCGTGACCTTTATCCGATTGCTATCTTCCCTGCAAGTCGTCAAGAGTACAGCTTGCACGGTTAATGTTTCATACATGATCAAACTCTGGATTTCGACTGCTGATCGCTGCTGTCCTGTTTCTTCGAGACGTGGGATATGCACAGATGGTCCAGTACTCCGAGGAGAACCCGCCTGACAATGGCACGGACTCTGGTTTTCACCCCGCCCCCTTTTGTTGCCCTTTGTTTGGTTTTTCCATATTGTCCTTGTATGCTCCTAATGATGCAATGGGTTATGGGCAGGTTGTGCTAGCCTGCCCGCATCAAGCTTCTGTATGCGTGTACTACAGTGGCGAATGAATGCAATCCACTGGCATGTGGCGATGTTGGTCTAGCGACTGTCACGTATATCTGTAATTGGATAGATATAGAGATCAGGAATCAATGTGATGCTCCGGTTTCATGCGGTACGCGTAGTAGAGACGTGCTTCGCGCGTATTGCCTTGCGTGTCCGCAGTAGAAGAGAAACCGCTTCGAGAAATACACGGTGGATCCGCAACGAGCGGCTGTATCCCGAGACATGTTAGATCGTCATGCTAAGCACCGGGATTTCTGGATGCTGGGGCTGAAGGGACGCGAGCGCGTGGCGATCGCTGTTCGTCCGCGCCTGGCTCTTGGCGACCATGCCCGATCCGTCCCAGGGCCGAGTTACGGTCATCGTGTCCTGAACGGCGCCCAAGCTCCCCATCTATCTATAACTTGCCAGGCTCTTCAGGCAGACCCCGCCCTCTCTCCCTGTGTTTACCGCTCGTCCGCTGGTTCTTCTCTTCGTCTCCCTCCTCCGTTTGACGCCCCCGGTGACGCGATCGTTGATTTTGGTTTCTTCTCCTCCGCCATGGCGCAGATACGCGGGACTGCGGGCTACAATCTCGGACACCAGAACCCCTTCGGCGGACCAGGGAGGGCGGACGCCACGAGTGATCCAAGCCCGCTGGATGCGATCCGGGAGCAGACGAGCAAGATAGAGGACTGGCTGGACACGATATCTGATCCTGTCAAACCGTATGTCTCTTGATTTATCCCCCCCAGCGTCCGTGGTCTCCGTGTTGGCCGGAAACAAGGGGAGAGTTTCAAAGTCGATCAAACTCGTGGAACTGACGGCGTTTTTCTGCTCCTCTTTCCAGATACCTCCCAGCGATCGGCCGTTTCCTGATCGTCGTCACCTTCTTGGAAGATGCGCTGCGTATAATCACGCAGTGGAGTGACCAGCTGCTGTATCTCCGCGAGTACCGAAAAAGTAAGCTCTTCTTGTTTATCCAGAGGCAACCTCCTGCCGGGCGACCGTCCGCACGAGCCGCAAAGGAGCACATCAGTTCTAACCAGTGACGTCTTGTTTCTACAGTACCATGGGGTATAACGCACCTCTTCCTCATCGCGAACGTCATCACCATGCTCTCCTGCTCTCTCCTCGTCATCGCCCGGAAAAAGAGCGAGTACGCCGTCGCGGGTCTGCTGGGAGTCGTAATAACCCAGGCGATCGGGTACGGGCTGATCTTCGACCTGAACTTCTTCCTGCGCAACCTGAGCGTCATCGGGGGCCTGCTCATGGTGCTCTCGGACTCGTGGGTCCGCAAGCGGTTCGTGCCGGCCGGCCTGCCCCAGATCGACGAGAAGGACCGCAAGATGTACGTCCAGCTCGCCGGGCGCGTGCTGCTCATCTTCCTGTTCATCGGGTTCGTGTTTTCGGGCGAGTGGAGTTTCTGGCGCATCCTGGTTAGCTTCTTTGGATTTGTGGCGTGCGTCATGGTCGTTGTTGGGTTCAAGGCCAAGTGGAGCGCTGTCCTGCTGGTGGTCATCCTGAGTGTCTTCAACGTGCTGGTGAACAACTTCTGGACGGTATGTGGACGATTTCTCTTGGTCGTGGAGTACTGCGAGGTTGGTTGTTTGCTAACTCCTGTCTTAGCTGCACCCGCACCACCCGCAGAAGGACTTTGCCAAGTACGACTTCTTCCAGATCCTGTCCATTGTGTAGGTGCCCTTGTCTCCATATCAGCAGATTGCGCTCAATCGGTACTAAGCTAACATACCGCGTTTCTTTACAGTGGCGGTCTGGTCCTCCTGGTCAACATGGGACCCGGTCAATTAAGCGTCGACGAGAAGAAGAAGGTCTACTAGATAGATGGGAGGGGAAGCTCCGGGCATATCCACTGCATAAACATAAGTGTTCTGCACTTTTTGCAAACTCCTTATGATGTCTCATCATGTCCTGGAAATGCCTGCAAAAAAAGCTGCATCATTTTTTTCCTTTGAATTTTACTCCTCCCGGCGCTTTCCATGTCCTTGTTTTTTTGTTTTGTGTTGTTGTTCCTCTGCATAGTATCTAGCTAGAAAGAAATACTTCAGCCAGCCAGCCAGCCAGCCAGCTATGCAGTGCAGCGTTCCGTTCCATGCCAGTGATTAGTCTATTTTGAGCGAGCATCTTCTCTGTTTTATCCGACCTGATCTGATCTGATGCCTGTTTGATGATCTTGAACTCATCCTCTGTCCTAAGCTGTTTATTTTTCTTTTTCGGCTACATGACACATAGCCTGGCTGATCACGACTTGTTGTATCTATCTAGGTATCTAAGTATCTAAGTATCTATCTAGGCATCAGCCTAGTATCAGATTTATAGTCCGTACGTACCCATACCCAATATCCATATATGCATTTAAATGTTTGCTTATACCTGAAGCCTGAAGTCCTTTTCTTCGACTTCGTCAGGAATCAAACTTCTATATCATGGTCTTACCTTTCTAGCTTAATCTAGGCATCTATCTATCTATCTATCTATCTTAGATTTTGTGTTTATGGTTGCTTTCACCACTCACTCACTCGATTGATTGATTGATTGATTGATGAATGACCTTTATCTGTATATATATCTAATGAAATCTCTATACAGATACATATATACAGACCAGAAGACATGGTATTAGGTAGGTAGGTAGGTAGGCAGATAGATCAACGCACACACCCATCCGCTGGGGTATTTATTTATTGCAGGCGGGGCGACGATTCAACAAAATAAGAGAACCAATAAAGAACAGAAGCCCAATTCTACTCAATTTGAGTCGATTTGTTCAATTGTTTTTTTTCTTTTTTTCTACATAGCGGTTTTTCTCCTTTCTCCTTTCTCTTTTCCTTTCATTTCTTACCTCCCCTGTCTCTTCATCTATCTAGGGATATATATGGGAATCGGAATGGGGATGGATGGATAGGGACTGCCAATCAGCACAGCGAGAATAAGTCAGGTAGCGACGATAGTCTAGCCTTCTCTTCCCGACATTTAGGTCAGGTTAGGGTAGGGTGCGTATATAGGTGTGCGTGGAGAGGTACGCAAAAAGGTCAAGCAACTGGCCGGTCGATGGACAGTCACCGAGTCAAGGAGCAAACTCGCTAAGAAAAGAGCTTTGCTATGCAATACCAGACAACCCAAAACACAAGACACGAGACACGAGACACAAAATGCAGACACAAACACAGACGCGAAACACACATCATTATTCCAAAACAAAACACCAGAATGCAGAGACGGACAAGACGCAGATTCAGAGCGACAGGAAGAGGGACGAGACAAAGGAAATCAGCAGGAAAAACAGCGGAGACGTGGTGGATGATGAGAGCACTAGGTACATGGAAGGGAAAGGCGCTGCGATTAGGATGAGTGGTATATTGTACAAGGCGCCAAAAAGGAGAGACGGCAAGTAACCAGGTAAAATGTAGGCAAGGAGGGAATGACTGGATCTGAGGTCAGCAGTGGCCTCTGTAATGAGTGGACTCCATGGGCAGGGAAGGGGGCCAATATCATGTTCGTCGGTCGCATCTGGTCCTGCCGCGTGTCCGAACGACGACCTGTACAGAGGCATCCGTCCTGCGAATAGCCAGTCGCGTGTATATTTCAAACGGGAGAGTTCTGAGATTCAGATCTATGCCCACCGCAGAATCCCGATGGGCGGCTCAGGTGTTATAAGTCGACGACTGTACTGCTGCGGTTATATGTCCATGCTCCATCGCCACGGTCGTACTCTTCGAAGTTGGTCAGGGCCATTCAGTCCGTCCCTTTCGTCATCGATTTCCACATGGAGGGATTGTATGTCTTTGGAGAATGGCTGCAGCGTGGGCAGCAGTTTCGGAACTGGAGGACGGAAAGCCTGATCACTGTCACCCGAGCCCGGCCGTGAACGTGGTGTCTCAGGGCATCGGAAAAGCCCTGGTGACGCCTCTGACGACTCAGCTAACGAGGAGAGGGTAGAAGGTGAATATGATCGCGAGTTCATCGACGGTGATGCATGCAGGCAGAATTCATCGCGGGGTGGGGGAGTATGAGGAACCGTGACTGAGTGGGAATGGGATGCAATTGTAGCGAGCGGCGGTCGTTTCGGCAGATTGAGATGTCCTGGGGAGGAGTCTGGGTTATCTGATGTTGTGATCGGAGGAGGCCTCTGCTTCTTCTCGGATTTCTTCCTCGAAGGAGCCGGAGATCCGTCGTCAGGCCGACTGGCCCGTTCGTCGCGGGTGGTTGAATGCCCCAGTGCCTTTGCTCCCTCTTCCTTCTTTGGTGTTTGTCGTGATGCTTTCCGACTGGAGTCCCCTTTCCGAACACTGCCATCCCGGCTCGCGCCCCGGCTCCCGCGAGCTGACACGCCTCTCTCCTTTCCAGCCATGACCCTGGCGCTAGGCGGTGGCTGCAGCATCCACCTCACTTCTGCTCTGCTAGTCGGACAACTAACAATGGGAGGATGAAGGTCGTTCACGGGAGGCACTCTCGCGGTATAGTATTTGCTCGAGCTGCTCGTTTCCGCCCTCCCTGCTCCAGAGATACCGACAGAAGATCCCTTGATCTCCTCACCCCAGAGGGGCTCGTCCTCCCTCTGGTACCGCATCCAGGTCAATCGTTTATCCTTTCTCTGAGACGACTCATCGCCTACGCTCCTGCTCGACTCCGTAGACAAGCTGGCGGACTCCCCACCTGCCTGTTGACCTCCCCTCGGCCTGTTATTCGTGCGCTGCCTCCCTCTCCTCGCTGGGGGGCCCGGGCCCAGCGCAATTTCTTCCTTCCATCCCGGGTTGGTACTGAACGGTGTGGGCTGCGGGAAGGGCCTCGGTTGTTCGGTGACCAGAGCAGCGGCCTTGGCCTTCTCACGCTGCGACCGTTCTGCTTCCTTCTTCCGTTTCCTGCGGTCGAAGCATTCGGCACATGGCGTGCACGAGGCGTAATACCAGATCGCAGACTGCGCCCCTCTGTAGAGCCACATTGCGAGGCACCTACAGTGCGCGTTGGGGGACGATGGGTGTTGGACACTCCGAAACCGACAACTTGGGAGACAACATCTGCAAGGCCCTCAGGCGGGAGCGTCGAGGTTTCGAGGACAGAGCGGGGTATAGCCAGGGGTTGGCCGTCACAGCGATGTCAAGATGAAGGCGTTGTCGGAGATACGGTGTAACCTGAGGCCGCCCAGCGACCCGAGACGGATGGGACTGGTGACGATCGCGGCAACGGCGGTGGATGGAGACGAGGACGCGGGGGAGAGTGTGACCTTATCGACGGAGGAGTTGCAGCAGCGTTCAGCAAGGCCGGTGAAAGCCCTGATCTGAGTATATACAGAGAGTACGCGAGGAGGGCGAGGACGGGGATGTGAGCAGCACGGGAGGGATCGAGGGGTGTGGCTGGGGCGCGACGGGGAAACGCAGCGCCGCGCCGTCGGGCGCCGGGCGTCCAGGTACGCGCGCCGGCGACGGACGATCGCAACGTGGGCGCCAACGGTCCCTGTCGACCAGCTCTCCTGCAGAACACGTCTCTCCTCTCGTCGCCCTGTCGGTGGCTGTTCGCCCCCTGCCGTCATCATTATTGGCCGCGATAAGATAAAATAACACCAGCTGGCCAGGAAACATGTCCCTCGGGCGCCAAGGCCAGCGGCTCTCTCGACCTCGACAGACACTGAGACAGACCCAGCGTGGCATGCGTCGCATCCCCAGGCGGGAAAGGAGCTGACGCAAGGGGATGGGTGTTTCTGCACCCTCTGATCGGCCAATGCGATCGTCAGCCGTTATAGCATCATGTCCACAGCATGGATGAGTATGCAGAGTCCGCACGGAGGCCAGCGGCGCGTTACATTGTGATGATCTCGTGCAATTTCGCTTACGGGCTGCTCTGAAAGGACGAGGTGAACCTGCTGGCTCGAGAGACGACGGCGATGAGATGCATCCTCTAGCATAGCACCGGTTACAGGCAGATCCGCGGACCGAGACAGACTGACAGACGACGTCGACCCGCGCTTTTCCCGTTTCTGAACGGTTATGCTTGGTGGTCCAGCTCGCAAGACAGTTCGCTGCTGCCGGGGAAATAATGGGCGCCTCTTGCTTCTAGACCATCCACGGACGTCCCCTCTTGTCTTGCTTGCTCTGCAATGCAGCGTCGCAGCTGGCAACACGTTTCTCGGGTCTTCTCGCTATATAACTTCTCTCTTAAGGTTATTTTGTCAGAAATATAGGGAGACTCGAGACGCGACAGCACCCAGACCAAGGGTTTTTCCCGCTAACGAATGCCTAGCAGCAGCCTTTTTTAGCAGGCTTGGGATGCAAGTCATGCAACCTAGGCTATCCCTTAGGTTGAAAGCTGGACTACGGATAGGAAGACATCCGGTTCGGAGTACTCCGTACGGAGTACGCTGTTCGATACTCTCACAAAAGTCACAACTTCACAACGTGAATGAAGGGGGAAATCTCATTGCTGGATCCTCTAACCCATTAATAAGTCCTTTTTCTGGTTCCGCCATATAGCTTGGCCGACCTGAGCCTTGGATCTGGTCTGTCCCCGACTCCCCGGGCGCATAATTCCGCAGCGGGGCGGGTCTGTGTGGAATTACGGGGTAGTAATACAGGAATCTCCATCTCCACGGGCTAATTTAATTTGAATTCTTGAAATTTGAAAGACCACCTTGCAAGATCATATGGAGTAGTCCCATAAAGGAATGCATTTATTATATTGGATCTTGTTCAGTTGGTTTCATCCACAGTAGTGGGATATATAATCTGGCGGTCCCCTCCGGAGAGGGCGGGGGGGGG
>Ga0207748_1000754_pt1 | contig 12081 bp, 17 predicted proteins | sample HigsolmetaGSP13D_FD_184841 | JGI IMG/M metagenome (GOLD analysis project Ga0207748, IMG submission 184841) | High solid enriched microbial communities from the Joint BioEnergy Institute, USA - SP1-3-D (SPAdes) | ecosystem: Engineered > Bioreactor > SSF (Solid state fermentation) > Aerobic >... | reverse complement strand
CCCCCCCTCCTCTGTGGAGACAGAGGAAGCAGCAATCAGCATGACCCACGCTGTATCAATTCAACGCAAACTTTTCCTTCTGTCTGGGGACAAAGGCCCAGGAAACCGCCATCCCAGCCAGCAGCCCGATCATGATCGGCTGCAGGACCCTGACGCCGGCTCTGGAGGCCACGGCGCCGGTGAGGAAGGGGAAAGCCGCGGAGCCGGCTTGGCCGGTGCTTGCGGCGAATCCTTCGGAATACAATTACAGTGTCAGCACATATTGATTTCTTGGCTGGAACAGGGGAGGAGAATTTTTAGTTAGGTCTTGATGATCCGCACCTATCGCTCCGATGTGGATTTCTTTGGGCAGGATCTTGGTCAGGACGGAGAGTCCGACGGGGTAGAAGGGACCGAGGAAGAAGCCTGTTGAGAAAAAACGATTAGAGAGGTACTGCACGTTTTACGCAAGGGGAAATAGAGGATAGAAGGAGAGGAGGGGGAAATGTGACCTAAGAAGCTGGCAACTACCGCATTGGCGACGATGTCAGGAATGAACCAGAACATCAGCTGCATCGCCATCGACAGGGCAATGTAGACGAAGATCATCCGTCGCTCGCCCAGCCTGTCCGTGATCTCTGCCAGAGCGACCCGGCCCGCTGTGAGGCCGGTGAAGAACCCGGACGACACGTAGCCTACCCTGCTCGGATCGCCGCCCCGGACGGAGATGAGGAACTGGACGATCCAGCCTGGACTTGCAATGTTAGCTCAAGTTCAAGTGGAGGAATAGCTGGCAGATAGAGATGATGATGATGATATAAGTATGTACCGCCAGCAGTGACCTCTGCTCCCACGTAGAGGAAGAAGAACGCGTTCAAGATCCACACGGTTCTGCTCGTCAACGTCGCCTTCAGCTCTTTGCCCGCTGTATCCTTGGCATTTAGGACATTGGGCTTGAACAGCTTTTCCCGGAATGTCCAGGCTAGCAGGCATACATTTATCGCTGCGAGGCCCAGAGTCACAAGATAGTAGTAGTGCCAGTAACGTGTGCGGGCTGCAATGGTATTTGCGACCAACGGACTCACGACCGCTCCGACGCCATAGACGGCGTGGAGCACGCCGAGCCAGCGATGGGCGTTTTGCACTCCGGTGGTAAACGAATTCGACTGCGCATCCTGGTAGGCGATGCCCATGCTGGTGAGGAAGAACGCGGTTGCGTACAACGGATATGGCGGCTTCCAGAACATGAGCGCATATCCGGCACACTGGACGATGGCCCCGGTCACAAGAGTTCCGCCTGTGCCCAGGCGGGAACAGACGTGGATGTTTGTGAACGAGGCGAAGAGCCATCCGGCGAAGTTGACGACGTAAATGATGGAAACTTGGAGCAGGCCGATATTGTAAGCTGGCTGCAGGTAAGGTATGAGGACACCTGTAGCGGCATCTATATTATATCAGCCATTGAGCAATCAGCTTCTTGAGCCGTCATATGTCATAAGCAGTCATATCATATCAAGTCAATTGCACAGTACCGTTCATTCCAGCCATGAAGTACGCAAAGTTCGTACTGATGATTCTCCCAATCACCTGGCGAGCCGTTGGCAGAGTCAAGACGGGCAATTCGTCCTGTGTCGGGGACTCCACATGGTCATTTTCGGTCTGGCTGGTTTCTTCTTTGGCCATTGTGCTTGGTGACGGAGATTTACACTGTAAAATTAAGATACACCCATATCTCTCGACATGAACATTCTCGAGGATTGCCTAGTAATCAGAGGAAAAGACCTCCATCCGGGTATTCTTCGGAAGAAGAGCTCTGTGGGCTCATCGCTCTCCAATTCTAGTACCTAGGTAGCCTTCCACACTCGCGTAAAAGAAAATAATATTGCCAGGCTAGGGCGGCTATCTCAGTAATCGTCGAGCCTTCTCCGCTTGGAGCGACGATCTCATCGCGCTTGTCTGCAAAAGACATCGTTGATCGCAACACTGGCCTGGAAACATCGTTCCGGAACAGATCCGGAGGATCTGATCAGGGTCGTGTGATTTCATAACCGTTCTCGAGCCGAGGGTTCATAGATAAGGCGGCTGTCTGACACGGGGAGACCCTGAAGCTGTTATTCTAGACCTCGGGACTCCTGACCTATGGAGTCGCAGGACCTGCTGCCAACGTCAGCATATTGGTCCGAACAGCAGAAGGGCCGAGACGCCCAGAGATGCGATTGGCAGCCATCACACAGTCCGATTCCGGCGAGTCAGGCCAAGAGATAAGGTCCCAGGAAGAAGGGGCGGGGTAAGAGGTTCTCCGCGTTTTAGCCGAAATCATGACGGACGACACAGATAAAAGCCCTGCCCCCTGTTTTCCAGTCCAGGATACAATGATCCATGATCGAGTCTTGCAGAAGCAGATGCCATCCCCATCCAGCCTGCTCTGCCGGAGGTCTGCAGCGGTGCTCGTGTCCCGTGATCTTGCCTGCGGCTCTTGAGGTCTCTCACCCGCTCATTATCTCTCCTCTAGGTATGACCGTGCCCGTGTGCTCCAGGTCGACGCTCATCCGTCCCGTTCGGTCATGTCCTTGATGAGAAGTGGAAAAGAGGATCCGGGACGATGGATCGATGCCCGTGAGAAACGTTGCAACAAATGCCCTGCGTGATGTTACCAGTCCTCGTTGGCACAGAACTCTCACAGAGAGTTCTGTTACGGCGGAATTAATGAATCGAAGATGGAACAGAGGTCAGAATCAGCAGCAGTCCTCTACAGGTGCTGTCTTCTCGAATCCAGATATGGTTTCAGCTTCAGACACGCAGGCACCTAGTCTCTGGCATCGGAGTTCTTCGATGAACTCGATCCATACTGACAACCAGGTCTGACGATGGCCCGGAGAGACAACCGATTCAAAGACCTTTGTGCTGATGTGACACAGTGAATCCTAGATCCGATGTCTCTTCCGTCTTCCGTCAGCAAGACGGCATATATACCTGGATGCAAAGACAATGATGAACCGGCCCCCATGCAGAACCAGCTCGCGACGAAAGGTCACTGTGAAGCTGCTCGAGAAACGGAACTATGCCTATCTCGATCTGGAGACATAGTCATCCAACGCCGGCGCCGGACAGCTACGCTGCACAGTCATGGACATCCTCTCTACCGCTGAACCGGATTCTGTTTTAGTCTCGCGTTGCATCTGCCCTTACATGCTTGCGGAGCAAAGAGACTGTCCTCTCTCTACGGCCGTGTGCGCTTTCAGGTCTGTGTTGAATGCGAAGGCTCCATCGAGCTGAGCGAAGGGCATACTGACGCAGTCGACAGGTGGTTGTGGAGCGGACCATCAGCGGATCCGTGCCGCCATGAGCAGAAACTATCACCGCATCGCACCTCCATATGGGGGCCATGATTGGGTGCAGATAAGGCCGGGGAAGATGGGGCGCGCCTGGCCTCTGCGGGCCACGTATTGAAAAGCGCCGGCTCCCATTGCAGGATGGCGATGAGCAATGCGTCTCCGATCTCGCAGGCGCGGGCGACAGGCCAAACCGGCTCGGGCCTAGCGCTGCCAATCCACGGGTGATCCCGGGACGACTGCAACGCACCTGCAGCCTCTTCCGCCGACAGACGCCCAAGAATTCAACGCCCGCCAGACGAGATCGAGCATCGAGACGGCGGACTCGGGGCTCCGCCCGGCGCAGGGCAACACTTGTGCGATGGGGGCGGTGATATATCGGTCGCATCACGCATCCACGATGGACGATCCAGGTCGCTCCCGGCCCTGGTTTTTAGACTCCGGAGTCGGAGAGCTGAAGTTTCCCTTTCCGGCGTTCGCGCTGGCCGCGAGGAAAGCTTGACCCCGGGTTGCCGCCCGCTTTTCACGTCCCCGCCCTGTGATTCGCCCCGGCCACGGGCTCCGCTCCACCGCCACCCGGCGGATCAGAGGTCGGCGTTGCCGGTGGCGGGAGCCGTTGGAAAAATATGCCAGCAGGGCTTTTTGGTTCAGCGGGCCAGGCTGGTGATATTTTCTCTCCGTCCTCCTCTGCCCAGTGTCCCCTGACTGCGACTCGCGCAATCGCCTCCGGCGCCAGCAACGCAGTGCAGTGGTCGGGAGGTTTCTTCTGTTGGCCGGAGAGCGATCGATATACGTGTATACATCTTGCGCGATCACCCCACAAATACCTACGCAGCAATGGGGCCCCAGAATCCCGATTCGACAGCGGTCAATGTCGACCTGGAGCCGGGACACGACGAGCGCAAACCGCAGTCGATCGAAGGATCTGAGGACCATATCGAAAAGAAGGCGCTCGACGATGCGCCTCCTGCCTACCAGGACGATCCATTCGGAGACGAGGAGTTCGCGGAGGTGAAGTACAGGACTATGTCGTGGTGGTACGTGTCGCCTACGACCGTCGTCGATCCAATTGCGTTTCTGACTCTGTCGCAGGCAATGTGGAATGGGTGCGCGATACCTTCTCGAACCTTATCGATTATCTGGCTGACGGAGGTTTCTTGTGCTAGTCATGGTTGCCGAGACGGTGTCTTTGGGTATCTTGTCACTGCCTTCTGCGGTCGCTGCCCTGGGAATGGTCCCGTATGTCTGACCATTGCACGCTTCTGCGGACTCTGGAGCTGATCAACATCAAGGGCTGTCATTCTCCTCGTCGGTCTTGGCATTCTCGCAACATACACCGGATATGTGATCGGGCAGTTCAAGTTGCGGTATCCGCATGTTCACAGCATGGCGGATGCCGGAGAGATAATGTTCGGGCGATGGGGGCGAGAGTTCTTGGGAATTGCCCAGCTGCTGTTCCTTGTCTTCATCATGGGTAGCCATATCCTTACGTTCTCGGTGATGATGAACACGCTTACGGACCACGGGACATGCTCCATTGTCTTTGGAATCGTTGGGCTTGTTGTCTCCTTCATCTGCGCCTTGCCTCGGACCCTGACGAAGATGTCGTGGCTGTCCATTGCATGTGAGGATCCACCCTGGCAGTTCTTTAGGACCCTTTTGCTGATATGGATTGCAGCATTCATCAGTATTTTCTCTGCCGTTATGGTAACAATGATCGGAGTTGGCATTGAGCGTCCTGGGGACGGTCACGTCGATGCCACCGTGAAGACGAATCTTTACCACGGCTTCCTCGCTGTGACCAACATCGTCTTCGCGTTCTGTAAGCATTAGCGTTCCTTTTCTTTCTGCAACTTTGACGGACAGTATGGCTGAGACTTCGACTTTTTTAGCTGGCCATGTCGCCTTCTTCGGCTTCATGTCCGAGATGAAGAATCCAAACGATTACCCAAAGGGTCTCCTTGTGCTGCAGTGTTCGGATACCGCCCTGTACCTCATCGCCGCTGTGGTGATCTACCGTTTCGGAGGCAAGGATGTGGCCTCGCCCGCCTTGAGCTCTGTTGGCCCGACTTTGAGCAAGGTCGCCTATGGAGTTGCTATACCGACGGTAAGTACCAGGTCGCAGGAAGTACGCCAGACAAAGGTCTCATAAAGCTCCAAGATCGTCATCGCCGGTGTCATCAACGGCCACGTTGCCATGAAGTACATCTACGTCCGCATGTTCCGCGGGACCGACCGGATGCACAAGCGCAGTCTTCTTTCGATCGGCGCCTGGGTTGCAATTGGCTTGGTTCTCTGGGTCCTTGCATGGATCATTGCCGAAGCAATTCCAGTTTTCAATGATCTCCTGAGTTTGATCGTACGTCCCACCATCCAAGCACATCGCTGAACAGACCACTAACTTCCATCCAAGACCGCACTTTTCGCTAGTTGGTTTACTTGTGAGTGGTCCCTATTCTATTCTGCGGTCTGACGTAGCTAACATCCCTTGATAGACGGCTTGAGCGGCGCCTTCTGGCTGTACCTCAACAAGGGCAAATACTTCTCTTCTCCGAGGAAGATTTTCCTCACTATCCTCAACGTGCTCATTATCGGGATTGGCGCCACTCTGGTGAGCCCCGTCGATCTGCAAATGCAGGGTTCAGTCGCTAACCGACAGACAGAGCGGTCTGGGTCTTTACGTCTCCGGAAAGGCCATCCACGACCACCCGAGCAGCGCCAGTTTCTCGTGTGCAAACAACGCCGTCCACTAAGTTCTTGCCAGATATGATGCAGTGCATTTTAGAAGAAGTTCATCTAGTCTTGGCGTTAGTTAATTATAGAGGGCTCCGTCGACACAGCTGCCTCGAGATGAGATGCTTCGAGCATTCTACTACTCCAGGGTACTGTCTGTGACAGCTTGGCTCGGACATTAGACATTAGAGTGAGGATTCACCTGCGTGTTGTCCCTTTTTGGTTATGATAGATGAGATACCCTTGCGGGGTTCATTTTTCTCAGACACATGCTGCAACGGAGTTGATGTTGTTATGGCTGTGAGTTATGGTGTTGTTTTGGGAGGACGAGGTCTTGTATGTGAATACGGTGATGTTGCTATTGCATCATAGATCCAGCGTGTGATGTGAATGATAATATCCCAAACTTAATTGTATATTCACAATCCTGCTTGCACAGTACAGCAACTAGTGGGATCTACGAGTCGCGAATTCAACTGCTTTGAGGCTGCTTGCTTGTGTCCTCGAACTTCTTCGCTACCGTCCGGCGAAAGCGCTGCGTGCAACATTGTCTGTGAGACGGTTCCATTATTCCAATTTCTATCTATCTGTCTGTCTGCTTTGCTTCGAGCAATTAATCGATCTACCGATTGATCGATCGATCATGTCTTTACTTGATACGATGTACGATAAGGCTGAATCCCAGTAGCCCCCTCTGGGGTGGTTTTTTTTTTGTCTTGTTGCTTGGTTTAGTAGTGGAAAACCTATCGATGGACCAAGTATGCTTGGGTAGTTGGAATCTCTTCTCCACGCCCGTGATGGTGCTCGGGGTGAAATATATATATGATCAGCTGAGGAGAGGTCCTAAATTCAAGAACAAAAAAAAAATTGACACCATGATATGTATGCTGCCAGATTTTCGATGCGGATCTGCACTGATCCAGTAGTGTCTCGACTGCCAGCTGCATCAACTTCTCTCTATCTCAGCCTGGCCATATTATTATATCATCAAGACCCGGGTAGAAAATCACGTGCTCCCAGAAGCAGCTAGATTGCCTGTGATTATTAATTAAGCGGCTGAGACATCTGACCAGAGGCTTTCTCCTTCAGTGTCGGTCTCGTTCAGTCCAACGTGTCGGATAGAAAATTAGGATCCAATGTAATCTTTGGAGTACGTAGCTCTGTGCCATCGTGCATGTGTAGATGTATCTGGGTTTGTGGCAGGGTCTGGAGAGGCCGAGCTGGAGAATATATGGAGAACACCGATGGGTGGTAGAGAAGCCCATGGCTAAACATCCGACCGAATAAGTTTATACATGCAAGTCTGTATCCTGCGATGGACTTTTCGTTTAGAAACCTCAATATATCCTTTTCTACGAACCGTGGTGACGGACAACGGCAAGGGACGCCAAGACGGGCATGTCCGGGACGCTTGTACGCGCGCGTACGGTAAGAAACCGTCTGCGAGGGCGAGACGAGACGCAGACAACGCCCTCAGCCCCGACAACCCCCTATATCGTCCCTCGCGCGATCCGCCCCGACGACGAGAGATCCCCGGAGCCATGGTCGTCCGCTCGCGGTCGTCGCTCCGCGTCTCCGCGCGACGAGACGATGCTGATCCTGCGGCCAGCACGCGCGCCTCGCGGCGACGCCTCGACGGCGACGCCCCGTCCCTCGCCCACGCCAAAGGCGCCCTCGATCAGAAGGACAGCAGACCGCATCGCCCGCTGCCTCGACGGCCCGCGAGACCGCAGCGCCCGTCGTCGCGGCGGCCTCCGCTGTCGTCGCGCCCTGCCAGCGCCGCCCACGGCCGCCCGCCCAAGAGGGCCAGGCCGCCGTCCGCCGCCCCCGCGAAGCAGCCGCTGCGCTGCAGAGAGTCTCCGGACCCTCTCAACACCATCTCGTCGCCCACGGCGTCGCCCCCGCGGCCGCGGCCCAGGCTGAGTGCCCCGGCCGCCCTTGCGGGCTCCGGTGCGGCGTCGCCGCCGTCCGCCGCCGCAACACGCGCCACCCGCCGCTCCGGACACGCCCTCCCTGTTGCCGTGGACAACGACGCGGACAAGACCCCCGCGGGGCCGTCGACCTCGGGGGACGACGCTGCAAGGCCAAACGGAGCGCCCCGGAGCAGCACCAGGAACGCCCCGGCCGCGTCCAATGGCAACGTGGTGCCCACGGAGAGGAGATCCCTGCGGTCCCATGACGGCGGGTCCCGCTCCAGGAGCGAGCTGGCCCAGTACTTCCCCAACTACGAGCAGATGATCAGCCTGGAGCCTCCCAAGCCTGGTGAGCACGGCGCCCTGTGGTGAAGTAGAGAACCCCGGTCTGACTGGAGTAGAGTTTTTGACAGGGGACACGACCGCCATCCTCATCGACGACCTGACCGAACCCCCGCTCTCACCGCCCGCCCCCTCCTCCCCGTCCCGCAGTCGGAAGCGCCGCAAGCCCTCTGACGCCGACTCGCCGTTCGGGAACCCCCTCCTGCAGCTCCATGACTGCGAGGTTGTCCAACTGCCGGAACCGGACCCGCCGGCGGAGGATCCGCTGGGGGACGACACATACTTCAAAGCGCACCGGAGGATCGAGCGGCAGGAGAAGCAGCTCCGGAACATCGAACGGGAGAGGGCGCAGCACGAGAAGCTGCAGCTGGACCGCCTGCTGGACGAGCTGCAGGGCCACGACTGGCTCCGCGTGATGGGCATCAGCGGGATCACCGAGTCCGAGAAGAAGCTCTACGAGCCCAAACGCGCGCTCTTCATCAAGGAGGTGTCCGCGTTGATCGAGAAGTTCAAGGTCTGGAAGGAGGAGGAGAAGCGAAGAAAGCAGGAAAAGGAGCAGCAGATGTTGCTGCAGGCAGCAGCAGCGGCAGAACAAGCCGCTCCCCGACAGGATGAGCATGAGTCCAAGCCAGAAGAGCAGGGAGAAGGCGGTGAGGAAGAGGAGGAGGAGGAGGAGGAGGAGGAGGAGGAAGAGGAAGAAGAGGAGGATATCGATGCTCAGCTCAACGGCGGTGCTTCGTCCGATATCCAGAGCTTCGGCGAGCCCCCCGACATCAACGACGTTGATGCCCTGGCTGCCCGTCAGCTGCTCCAGGAAGCCAAGTCCGCCTCCCGCCAGCAGCGACAGAAGACGGCCGGAGGAGAACCGCCGCACTCATCGGCATCCCCTCAGGTTCCCCCTTCGGCCCCTCCGCCCGAGAAACCATTCACCTCGTTCTACTCCAACAGATACCTCCGCGACGCGGCCCTGGCCGGCCATCGCCGCGGACGCAGCCGCTCCGCGTTCGGCCAGCCGATACCCGACCTGGCGGAGCGCGACTTCGAGCTGCCGCCGGACATTTTGACGGAGGAGGCGATCAACAGCTGCATGAGGAAGCGGAGGAGATTGAGGAGGGAAAGCAGGGGTTAGCTTGGTCGTTTCCGGTATAGCATGAGGTGTTATATATTTTTTCTATTCTGTTTGACGATGGTGTCCGTTTTCTTTCTGCTCGTCCTGTTTTAGTATCTTTATAATCATCCTTCTCGTTGATGTCTGTGGCAACGTATGTAGGTGGAATGCGGGAAAACGGGCTCTTTGTTTTGTTTTATCCTTAGATCTGGAAAGTATTCTTTTAATTACAGGGTGGGTGTGTGATATTTCTTTTCTTTTCCTTTCTTTTTTTTTCTTTTGTTTTTTTTTTTGTTCTGGCAATGTATGGATTATTCTACATACATACTACACAGATACCATTCGGCAGGAAAGGAACCCTTTGTAGTTTTTCGTTCCCGAGTTAGCTTCGGACACTCATGTATGGTATGGCATATGTAGCTGCTGCTCCGGATTGAACTGGTTCATTCATTCATCCATCCATTTCAAACCCGTCTTTTCTTGGATCGAGATCGATGATTGCTCTCTGCGCTGGTATACAGTACACAGCAGGTCCGTTCCGTCTGGGCTTGACGGGACTGCCTGCTTCGCGGCTGCTTGCGCTGGCGATGTCCGTCCGACTTGGGAAATGGGAGGAAAAGCGACCGCAGCAAACGGTCCAAACAGAACTCGGCCGACTCCGATCGGGACGCCTGCCGGACGCTCGGACATGCCCCGGGCGACCCCACAGCCTCGGCTGCGACCCCGCGCGCTGGCGTGGGGGTCTGGCGGGTGCACGGCATGGTCAACCCCATATCTGCCGTCGAGCTGACTCGAGCAGCCCGCTGCGACGACGCCGCGGGGCCAATGATATGCTGATGCTCCTGCCTGCGTCGGCAGCTCGGCCGAGGCGGGCGGGAAAGGTGGGGGTCGGCGCGCGTGGGCGTGGGGGTGCTTGCCCCGGAGGGAAACCGCGGCCAGACGCAGCTGCCTGTCTGGCTCGCTAGTACGTAATGGGCGATCCCGCTGCGACTGGTTTGTGTTCCGCTGTGTATATATATATACATATACATATATATATATATATCCGTCCGGATCCTCCCAGCATCTTTCCGCTTCCATACTTCTGTCCCTGCTTCCCCGAAGCTCCTACCATACGAGATGGCCCGTCCGCTGAAACCCGGCGTCTACGTCCCGACCACCGCCTTCTTCACCGGCCCCGACGAGGAGGTCGACCTCCCCACCGTCGAGCAGCACGCCGCCTTCCTCGCGGGCGCCGGGGTCGCAGGCCTCGTCGTCCAGGGCAGCACCGGCGAGGCCGTCCACCTGGACCGCGACGAGCGCAAGCGCATCACCGCCGCGACCCGCCGCGCCCTGGACGCGGCCGGCTTCGCGTCCATGCCCATCATCGTCGGCGCGGGCGCCCAGTCGACGCGCGAGACCATCCAGCTGTGCAGGGACGCCGCCGAGGCCGGCGGCGACTATGTCATCGTCCTGCCCCCCTGCTACTACCACCCGCTGGTCGGCCGCGACGCGCTGCTCGACCACTTCCGCGCCGCCGCCGACGCCTCCCCGCTGCCGCTGCTCATCTACAACTACCCCGGCGCCGCGTCCGGCGTCGACCTCACCTCGGACGACATCCTCGCGCTCTCACAGCACCCCAACATCGTCGGCGTCAAGCTGACCTGCGCCAACACGGGCAAGCTGGCCCGCATCGCGGCCGCCGCCAAGCCCGGCTTCGTCACCCTGGGCGGCTCCGCCGACTTCACGCTGCAGACGCTCATCGCGGGCGGGCAGGGCGTCATCGCGGGGCTGGCCAACCTCGCGCCCCGCGCGTGCGTGCACGTCATGGAGCTCTACAACGCGGGCAACGTCGCGGAGGCGCAGAGGGCCCAGGCCGTCGTGGCCCGCGCCGACTGGGTCGCCATCAGGGGCGGCTTCGTCGCCGTCAAGAGCGCGCTGGACGCCTTCTACGGCTACGGGGGCCTGCCGCGGCGGCCGTGCGTCGCGCCGTCCGCCGAGGCCGTGGCCGCGCTGAAGGAGGGGTTCCGCGAGGTCATGGAGCTGGAGCGCTCTTTGGCCAAGTGACGCGCGAAGGGAATGGATGGAGAAAGAGAAAACGGAAGGGAAAAGGGTTACACGGATCTCATGGTATATAGGATAGTAATACAGCATTCGAGCTTGATGAATGACAAATCATGAAGCATTGTATCTACAACTTTTGCCAGTAGTCTCTGTTTGAAGCTTTCTGACCATGGTATCAAGCACACTCCCCATCTACGCCGCGGTCCAGACTACCTGGTGCCTAGGTAGACAGATAACTGTCTTCCCTGAGCTTTGAGTCTCTCATCAGCTCTAGATTAGGTAGGTAGCAGCCTAGACCTTGCTGACTTTGTTTAATTACTCCGAGGTACTTTTGTTGTTGTTGTTGTTGTTGCATCCATGTCTCCTGAATGAATCAAACAGAAAATGAAATAAAAAAGTAAAAAAAAAAAAAAAAAAAAAAAAAAAAAAAAAAAAAAAAAAAAAAAAAAAAAAAAAAAAAAAAAAAAAAAATAAAGGGACTCTGTTCATCTTTGCAGCAGCATATTATTTATATTGCATGTAGTGACTGACTATAACCTCCGCGGGCTCAGAATCGGCTGGCTCCTGTCGGGGAGTTCTTAACTCGTCTATCTGGCGTCCGGCGTGGCGTGGGGGGTGACGGGGTGCGGGG
>Ga0207748_1000752_pt1 | contig 12119 bp, 11 predicted proteins | sample HigsolmetaGSP13D_FD_184841 | JGI IMG/M metagenome (GOLD analysis project Ga0207748, IMG submission 184841) | High solid enriched microbial communities from the Joint BioEnergy Institute, USA - SP1-3-D (SPAdes) | ecosystem: Engineered > Bioreactor > SSF (Solid state fermentation) > Aerobic >... | reverse complement strand
AAGCAGGATACCGGCGGGCAGATGGGGACAACCTTTCGATTTAATGGGCGCCATCATATTTTTAGCGAGCCCTGCATCTGACTATGTGACCGGCCATGTGCTTGCGGTGGACGGCGGCTGGCTCGTACGGTAAATTATTTCGATGCAAATCACCTTTAAAAGGAGAGTCTGGTCCATTCAGTTTAAAAAATTCACAAGGAGTGGTTGAAATGTCCCAAACCATGGAAACAAGATATACCCACAGCCCGGAAGATATCCGGCATTACACTACAGAACAGTTACGGAAAGCGTTTTTAGTGGAAAAGATTTTTGTTCCCGGTGAAATTATGCTGACTTACACCCATAATGACCGGCAGATTTTCGGCGGGGTTACACCGGTAAATGAGCCGCTCGAGATCCGGCTTTCAAAAGAACTTGGTGTAGACTACTTTCTGGAAAGAAGAGAATTGGGCGTCATCAATATCGGGGGGCCTGGCAGTATCACAATAGAAGGCAAAAAAGACCCGATGAAAAAACAGGACGGCTATTACATAGGGAAAGGGACAAAAGACGTCGTGTTTGAATCGGACGACCCTGATAAACCGGCGAAGTTTTATGTTGTCTCGGTGCCTGCACATCACAAATATCCGAATGTGAAGATCAGCATTGACCAGATTACGCCGCGTAAAACAGGGGAAGATCTGTCCATGAACAAGCGGAAAATCTATCAATATATTCACCCGAATATTTGTGAGTCCTGCCAGCTGCAAATGGGTTACACTATGCTTGAACCGGGCAATGCCTGGAACACCATGCCAAGCCATACGCATGAACGGCGCATGGAAACGTATTTGTACTTTGATATGGAACCGGATACACGGGTATTCCATTTTATGGGTAAGCCGGATGAAACCAAGCACCTTATCCTATCTTCAGAACAGGCGGTCATTTCCCCAAGCTGGTCAATCCATTGCGGGGTAGCGACGAGCAATTACACGTTCATCTGGGCAATGTGCGGGGAAAATATCACCTATGATGATATGGATTTTGTCCCAATGGAAGAATTAAAATAGAATGTATAACAATAAGCTTCTCTTCTCCGAAGAGGGGCTTTCTTTTTACAAAAGCAATGCTTAATTTCTTGATGAATGGTTATGTTTCTGACATTCCAAAATAGCCGAAAGTTGACGGAGTTGCCTGTCCGGAATTTGGCGGGTATAATGTCCTCATATTTATTATTCTGGAGAAAGGAAAAGGACATCCCCCACAACGTATAACTGTACCATCAGCTACACGGGGAATGTCCCACCAAAAACAACGATTATGGTTATTGTATCAGATTATAAGCTAATTGAAAACACTCAACTTGGAGTTTTTGGTTAGGGCTGCGAAAAAAGTTCCTTCCCCTTGTTGTGGTAAACATATGAAGGTTATTGGGACAAGAGATCGAAAAGCCATTGATAGATCCGGAAAGAAGCATATTTATAATATCCGGCGGTTGCGATGTGAACAATGTGGAAAGATTCATCACGAACTCCCAGAGTTTCTGGTGCCTTATAAAAGATATAAAGCAAAATGTATTGAAATGGTTTTAACTAATCCATCCAACCATGATGTTCCGGCAGATGAATCAACCCTTTATCGTTGGCTAGACTGGTTTTATTTTTATGTAGAATACTGGATCCATTGCCTTGTTTCCATTAAACATCAGACCAAACAAGATGGGGACGACCTGAAAGTTTTGCCCGAAACTTCGGGGACCGCACTCCAAAGATTAGGGCGATTGGTGGGCAATGCCTCCGGATGGCTGGCGCGTGTTGTCCGACCCGTTGTAAATTTTTATTTATGGGTACATACCCGTTCTGCATTCTTGTCCGGCGGGGGTTGATTTACACTCATGGTAGATAAATAGGAAAGGAGTCTATCATGAATGGATCACAAGAAAGCAGATGAAATGGCAGCCCAAAGGTTTCAACTCATTTCTCCATTATTGGCGGATGGATTGGATGCCGGAAAAGCGAAGGAATTAAAGGAACAAATTTGTAAGGCCTCCGGCCTTTCTGAAAGGACTATCAGGCGTTATTTAACGCAGTTTCGAAAAGAAGGATTTTCAGGATTGAAGCCCAAAGGAAAGCAGTCCCAAACCAAGCCTGAGGCAGTCCCGCCACATATCATAGAACAGGCCATTCTACTTAGAAGAGAGGCCCCCAGCCGAAGTGTTTCACAAATCATACAGATACTTGAATGGGAAGGTCTTGCAGAACCCGGGCAAATCAAACGTTCAACCCTTCAGGAAAAGCTATCAGAGAGAGGATACAGTTCCAGGCAGATGAGGCTTTATTCGCAATCAGGAGTGGCAGCCAGAAGGTTTCAAAAAAGACATCGGAATCAGCTTTGGCAGTCTGATATCAAATATGGCCCGTATTTACCGATTGGCCCAAATGGTGCCAAGAAGCAGGTATACTTGGTCGCCATTATTGATGATGCGACGAGGTATGTTTTACACGGTGAATTTTATCCGACACTTGATTCCCGGATTGTGGAGGATGCTTTTCGACAAGCAGTGCAAAAATATGGTGCTCCCGAAGCCGTTTACTTTGATAATGGCAAACAATACAGGACGAAATGGATGGGGAGAACCTGTTCAAAACTTGGAACCCGGCTGGTTTACGCGAAGCCATTTTCGCCAGAAAGCAAAGGCAAGGTTGAAAAATTCAACCGGCTCATTGATTCTTTTCTGGGGGAAGTCTCACTAGAAAAGCCGAAGACATTAGAACGGTTAAATGAACTGTTTCAAGTCTGGCTGACAGAGTGTTATCAGGAGAAGCCGCATTCTGCGCTTGGGGAAAAGATAAGCCCAAGATCGGCATTTAGGAGTGACAGAAAAGCACTTCGTTTCATTGAGCCAGATACGTTGGCGGATGCATTCCTGCATTGCGAAACACGCAAGGTAGATAAATCCGGCTGTATCAGTTTCATGGATCAAAAATACGAAGTAGGCCTGGCATTTATTGGGCAGAAAGTCGAAGTTATCTATGATCCTGCGGATCTAGAGGAACTCACCATTGAGTTTGAAGGGTATTCGCCATGGAAAGCTCATAAACTTGAAATTGGTGAAAGGTCAGGGAAAAGGCCACCCCTTCCTGATCATCTTCAGCCACAGGAAGCCGATTCATCAAGATTATTAAAAGCTGCGGAACAAAAGTATCAGGAACGACAGATGGAACAAACACCAGCCGTCTTCTTCCGGGCTGTATGGAAGGAGGACGGTGAGAATGTTTGAAGCCTTCTACGGTATGACTCATACGCCTTTTTCACGGAATATTCCGACTGAAAAGCTTTATGATTCTCCCATGATGCAGGAAATACTGGGGCGGTTAAAATATACAGCCGAAAGGCAGTTATTTGCGGTTTTAACTGGGGATTGTGGAACAGGAAAAACAACAACGATCCGTAAATTTGTTGACCGGCTTGATGATGGACAATATAAAGTACTGTACTTGTCTGATTCCAAATTAACGCCTCGGCATTTTTACAAAGGGTTGTTGGAACAACTCGGGTGCGAGTCTAAATTTTATAGAGGCGATGCAAAACGGCAGCTTCATCGAGAAATTGAGCTGATGAGAGGGATTCACGGCGTCCAGCCGGTAGTGATCGTAGACGAAGCACATCTCCTGGCTCGTGAAATGTTAGAGGAAGTCAGATTTCTACTGAATTTCAAAATGGATGCGCAAAGTCCAATGAGCTTGATACTTGTTGGACAAAGCGAATTATGGGACCGGCTGCGCCTCCAATCCTTCGCAGCGATCCGCCAAAGGATCGATATTCAGTTTAAGCTGGGATATTATGACAGAGCACAAGCTACAGAATATATCACCATGCATTTACAATATTCAGGAGTAACTGAACAAATTTTCACAGACGTAGCTTTGGATGAAATCCATCGCTTTTCCGGTGGAACTGCAAGGCTCATCAACAAAATTTGTACCCACTGTCTACTTTATGGGGCGCAAAATAGGCATCGAATTATTGACGACCATATGGTGAAACGTGTGATTGAGGGGGAACTCTCTTGAAAAATAAATGGATTGAAATGAAATATGATACAAAATTAGAAAGTTGGTTTGTTAATCAGGGAACTCGATCATTCGTCATGCATTGCGGAGAAAGTTTTACCCTTAAAATTAAGCAAAACGAAGGAATAGGTTGTCGTTTAGAGTTGGGAAGCAAATGGTACATCATTTTGGGTCCGGAAGGAGTTAGGTTGGATTTAAATCCTTACCAAGTTTATCAAATTCAGTTTTAGACTCATAGGGGAAGCCACGATCAATTGCGAACTGGCTTCCCCTTAATGGACAACGATTCCGTCAATTCTTGGACAAACAACATCGTCCATTTCATGCCATTTTGAAACGTTAGTAACATGGTTAAGTGAACCTATGATGAGTGCCATGAAGTCGATAGAGTTTTGCCGGTTTTTACTATTCCGTCAAACTTTTAATCGATTAAGTTGGACAGTGATTTCTTCTTTCAACCATTATTGTTAATGAACACCACCCCAGACTTCATCTAAATTCTCCACAGAAAACAGACATTTCCAATTATTTTAAATGAAATGGTTTTAACTTGTCTTTCCAATATTGACTGGCAATCTTTATTAGTTCCCTTGCTGCATGATTTAAATAAGTATCTTTTTTATAACTCGCGCAAATCTCCCAGAAAGGTTCTTGTTGAATGGAAAAATAAACAACGTCAGGGGTATTTCTTGTATAGGAGATAGGAATTACTGAACAACAAATTCCTTCTGCAACCATTTGAAATAGATTATGGCAGCTCCTTGTTTCTAACAAAATATCGGGGCAGGTATTCTCCTCAATAACAATCTTGTCATATATTTCCCGAAGTGTGGATCCTTGTTGCATAATGGCAAAGAGACTATTTGAAAATTCAACTAAGCCTATTTTTGGAAGTCTTTCTCCCACTTTTCCGCCAAAACGGGCAAGAGGATGAGACTTGGGGACGGCCAATATAATTTCTTCTGAACAGATATGAATATGTTCATCGGCTTTCTTTTGAGAGTCTTGTAAAGTTAAAAAGCCAATATCGAGATTTCCTTCTGAGATTTCACGTTGCTGCTCCTTGACGCTCATTTCAAACGACTCAATCTTAACATGAGGATATTTTTTGTAAAAAACAGGATAAATGGCTGAAAACATTTCCGGTCCCCGTTCTAGGGTTAAACCAATCTTCATTCTTCCTTTTTTTCGTTCAAGCAAATCGTTAATTTGATTGTATGCATCTTTTTTGATACGCAAAATTTTTTTTGCATTTTCAATATAAATTTCCCCGACTTTTGTGATTTGCCAGTTTCTCTTTGAACGGATGAATAAAGGTGTTTCAAGCTCTTTTTCTATTTTTAATAACTGCTGGTTTAAGGCTGACTGGGTAATATATAGTTTCTCTGCTGCTCTTGTAATATTTTTTTCTTCCGCAATGGTAATGATATATTCCAACTGTTTCAAGTTCATCTGATTCCCTCCTGGCTCTTAATTTTATTAAGAGAAGGCTTAAAATTGCAACTTTTACTTTTCTTATATTCAAGACTACAATGATTTTGAGAAAAAACAAGTTTTATGGAGGTGATTGAATCATGTTTATTAAAATGCATAAAAATGATAACGTTATCATTGCGGTAGAATCGATACCAAAGGGAACAGAAGTAGTCGAAGGGATTGTGGTAAACGAAGATATTCCCCAGGGACATAAAATTGCAATAAAAGATCTTGACCAAGGAGAAAGAATTATTCGCTATGGTGTGACACTTGGATATGCCTTAAAACCGATAAAACGTGGGGATTGGGTGAATGAGGATAATTTAGAACTTCCAACTCCGCCTTCATTGGATGAACTGGAGTTTGGGAAAAAACTGGTAACCCGATTGCCGGATCCGCCCGTGAAAACTTTTAAGGGTTATCCAAATCCCACTGGGGGTTACGCAGGAACTAGAAATATATTAGGTATTGTGACAACCGTCCAGTGTGTAACCGGGATCCTGAATAATGCCGTAAAGAGAATAAAGCAAGAAATTCTTCCGAAATATCCCAATGTCGATGATGTTGTCTCTATTAACCATGCATATGGCTGCGGTGTGGCAATCAATGCCCCGGAAGCGAAAATACCAATCAGAATGCTGAAAAATATTGTCAAACATCCAAATTTTGGCGGGGAAACGTTGGTCATATCTCTGGGATGTGAAAAGCTAACTTTGGATATGTTGCTGGATCGTGAGCATAATACGCCCGAAAATGTCGTTGTTTTACAAAACTTAAAAGGGCATGATGCTATCATTGAGGAAATAATAAAAGCGGCAGAAGAGAAGTTGAAGAAATTAAACAAAAGGAAGAGAGTAGAACTGCCACTTTCCAAGTTGTGTATTGGTTTACAATGCGGAGGAAGTGATGCATTTTCCGGTGTAACTGCAAATCCTGCTGCTGGTTATGCTGCGGATATGCTGGTCAATGCTGGAGCAACCGTTATGTTCTCTGAAGTAACAGAAGTACGTGACGGGGTTCATTTCATTGCAGAACGATGTATAAATGACGAGGTCGGGAAAAAATTAGTGGATGAAATGAAATGGTACGACAAATATTTGGAAAGTGGCTGTGTGGACCGGTCCGCTAATCCTACCCCCGGAAATAAAAAGGGCGGCCTGTCCAACATTGTGGAGAAGGCAATGGGGTCAATCGCAAAGTCTGGAACTTCACCCATTGTAGAAGTGCTTTCACCTGGCGAAATGCCGACAAAAAAAGGAATGATTTTTGCTGCAACCCCGGCAAGTGACTTTGTATGTGGCTCTTGCCAATTATCCAGTGGCATGACACTACAAGTTTTTATGACAGGGCGGGGGACGCCGTATGGGCTTGCATTAGCGCCAGTCATTAAAGTCTGTTCAAGAGATGAAATGAAAAATATGTGGGAAGACTTAATTGATATCAACGCAGGTCCGATTGCAAAAGGTGAAGCATCGATCGAGGAGATTGGAACGCAATTGTTTCATGAAATTATTGATGTTGCAAGCGGGCGAAAACAAACCTACGCTGAAAAATATGAAATCTATAACGATTTCGTTCTTTTTAATCCGGCGCCGATTACCTGACAACAGCCTTCACTTTAAAGTGAAGGCTGTTGCATTCTATAAAGCACGTATCCTGTAAAAAGTTGAAATAAGTCCATAAAGTTACGCGGATTTTTGTTCGTTAAGCCTTCTATTTTTTGCAATCTGTAAGTCAAACTATTCCTGTGAATATGGAGTTTATTGGAAATCGTATTGACTTCTCCGTTATTTTCAATATAACAAAGAAGCGTTTCTATTAATTCTTTTCCTTTTTGACTCTGATCCATCTGTTTAAAAAATTGATTTAAATCATGAAAATCGATGTCTTTATGAACGAGATAATCAAAAAATTTTAAACGCTGATAACTGCAAAAGATGCTGGAGAATCCGAGTATCTCTGATATTTCAATTGATCTTCTTGCTTCCTGTACAGATTTTGATAAAATTACATGCTGTTCGCCAATGCCGATTTTGACGTTCCCAATCATATCTGATTCAAGCCTGCTTAAAATCGTACTGTTTCCCGGCACAATAAATAAAGATAAGCCGGCGTTAAGTTTAACACAAAATTCCTGATCAATGAGGGGCGGTTTTTTCATGATTTCCCCCTTCACCATCACCGCTCTTTTTTTAGTTGTTATATCAATTCCTATTGTCTTTGCCTGATCACAAAAGGAAGCGTCGTATGCATCACGAAAAATCCATTGATAGATGAACTCATCTCTCATTTGCTCCTTTATTTTATTGTCCGATTGATTTTGCCTGATAAATAAATTTGTCATCATACGGATCAGATCTGCAAAGGGTTCAATGACACACGGGTCGCCACTTATGTTGATGGCGCCAATGATCTTATTTTGCCCCTGAATTGGAATATGTACATCATTTTTGGTTCCCAAGATAGTCCCCTTTTTAATTGCAGCAGCGGCATCTTCTTGCAACTTGCCAATCTGTTCTTTATCGACGCTTCCGATAACATAGCCTTCCTCATCTGTAATCCTCACTGGATAGGGAAGAATCTGCATAACTTGTTCGGTAAGTTTCTGGGCGAGTACACTTGTAATTTTCATCTTTTCACCATCTCCCCAAATTATTATTCATTTGCCCAAAATTATAGAGAGTTTTTTTGTTCTCTTGCCAGATGATTTTATTGTAAGACAATTATACAATAAAAATGTAAACGTTTACTACAAAAATATTATAAAATCATCTGTTTTTTTAAAATGCAAACGCAAGTTTATTCTATCAGAAAAGGGGCGTAAGTGATGTTTAAACCAAAAGGAGTTATTCCCGCGTTAATTACACCGCTGGATAAAAACGGAAATTTGTTAGAAGGTGCTTTAAAAGAAGTTATTGATTACACCATAGCTGGCGGGGTTCATGGCATATTCATTTTAGGGAGCAGCGGTGAAATTTACGGATTAACAGACAGCCAAAAACGCCGTGTGATTGAAGTAACTGTAGAGCATACCGCTGGTAGGGTACCAATTTATTGCGGGGCCAGTGAAATTACCACAAGGGACTGTATCAAGACTGCACAGTTGGCGCAAGAAATCGGCGGTGTATCAGCTTTATCTGTACTTACACCTTATTTTATGTCTCCGACACAAAATGAGCTAATTGAACATTTTACTGCAATTGCAAAATCAACAGAGTTACCAATTGTTCTTTATGGAAATGAGGGACGAACGCATGTAAAGATCGCCATAAACACATGTGAAGTATTGAGCAAAATAGAAAATATCATCGGCATTAAAGACAGCAGCGGCGATATGACAAAAATGGCTGAGTATATCCGGGTGACAGACAGAGAGAAGTTTTCTGTTTTAGCAGGCAAAGATACACTCATCTATGGTGGGCTTTGCCATGGGGGTTCGGGAGCAATTGCAAGTACAGCAAACTTAGCGCCTCAACTTGTTTCAGATATTTATAATACATTTATAGCCGGTGATTATAAAAAATCTCTTGAACTACAGTTTAAGTTAGCTCCACTGCGCTTTTGCGTTGACAAAGCAACATTTCCTATCGTGCTAAAAGAAGGATTGAAAATGATTGGGATAGATGCTGGTTACACGTTTGCACCAGTATCAGAGATAGCTTTTGAAGTTAAACAACAATTAACGGATGTACTAAAAGATTTAGAACTATACCAAAAAGTAAAAAATCAAGGCTGAGGGGAGTGAATATGCATGCCATTACTATTTGTTGCATTAGCTGTCGCGCTTATTTTGATCTTAATGATTCCGCTTAAGATGAACGGATTTATTTCTCTCCTTTTAGCAGCATTGTTTGTTGGTTTTTTGCAAGGCAAGTCAATGGATAAAATCTTAACTTCGATTACGAACGGTGTAGGGGGCCAGTTAGGAAGCGTCGTCATTTTGATTGGATTTGGTGCAATGCTTGGAACCATTATGGCTGATGCCGGGGCTGCACAAAGAATTGCGACGACCTTAGTAGATAAAATGGGATTAAAGCGCGTTCAAATTGCGATTTTAATCGCATCCTATATTATCGGTGTTACGATGTTTTTTGAAGTCGCATTTGTTCTGGTTATTCCGCTCGTTTTTGTCATTGCCCGCCAAACGAAATTAAATTTACTGTGGATTGCTATTCCCATGTCGGTTGGATTATCTGTCACACACAGCTTTCTTCCACCGCATCCGGGGCCTGCTGCAGTAGCGGGAGTATTTCATGCAAATATGGGATTAACTTTAATTTACGGTTTGATTATCGCAATACCAGCAGGCCTTATTGTTGCATTGATTTTGCCAAGAATGAGATTTGTTAAGAAAATCAATCCTACCATTCCGGAGGGGATTGTCACTTCCAGAGTATTTAGTGAAGAAGAAATGCCGGGTTTTGGGATAAGCATGTTTGTTGCACTCGTGCCTGTTATATTAATGGGAATCAATGCGTTCTGTACGATTGGTTTACCTGAGAAAAATACGCTCAGACACATCATGGAATTTTTTGGATCAGCCGATATTGCCCTTTTCATAGCGGTATTACTTTCTGTCTGGCTTCTCGGAACAAGAGTTGGGCGACCTTTAAAAGATGTCATGCAGTCGTGTTCCAATAGCGTAAAACCAATGGCCATGATTATCTTGGTTATAGGAGCAGGCGGGGCATTTAAACAAGTGTTGGTAGACAGCGGTATTGCCAATTACATTGAAGAAATTACAAGCAACTTGCATATGTCGCCATTGCTGCTTGCATGGTTAATCGCTGCACTGCTCCGGGTTGCACTTGGATCTGCTACGGTAGCTGTTATGACTGCTTCCGGAGTAGTACTACCAATTGCACAGTCTTCCGGAATAAGTTTGGAATTAATGACACTTGCGGTAACATCGGGAAGTATGGCATTCTCTCACGTGACCGATCCGGGTTTCTGGATGTATAAAGAGTACCTTAATTTATCACTTGGAGATGCGCTTAAAACGAGGGTTACCTATACGACTGCAGTTAGCCTCATCGGATTAATCGGTGTATTGGTTCTCAATCTATTTATTAGATAAATAGAAACATGATTTTACAAGTGTTTTAACGTTGCTGATAAGAGTGATCATACTCTTATATATAACAAAAATTATTAACAGGAGTGATGAGCTTATGAAAAAGATCGGATTTATTGGTTTAGGGATTATGGGCAAACCTATGAGTAAAAATCTAATCAAAGCAGGTTATCCTTTAATTGTAAGCGATTTTAATAAAGACTCAGCAAAGGAGCTACACGATTTAGGTGCAGAAGTGGAATCTACCCCAAGGGAAATTGCTGCAAAAAGTGATATTGTGATTACAATGCTGCCAAATTCTCCAGAAGTTAAAGAAGTTGCTTTAGGAGAAAATGGGCTTATTGAAGGCGCACACGAAGGATTAATTTACGTTGATATGAGTTCTATTGCGCCGAAAGCATCCCGGGAAGTTTATAATGCATTAATCGAAAAAGGAGTGGAGATGCTGGATGCTCCTGTAAGCGGGGGTGAGCCAAAAGCCATTGACGGGACAATTTCCGTTATGGTTGGCGGCAAGAAAGAAGTTTTTGAAGAAGTGAAAGATGTATTGTCGGCTATGGCTGGCGATGTGGTCCATGTTGGCGAAATTGGCGCGGGGAATGTTACAAAGCTTGCAAATCAAGTGATTGTTGCGTTAAATATAGCAGCTGTATCCGAAGCCTTCGTTTTAGCGGAAAAGGCTGGCGTTAATCCGGAGTCAGTTTATCAAGCAATCCGGGGTGGCCTGGCAGGAAGCACAGTGTTGGATGCTAAAGCACCTATGATGTTAGAACGCAATTTTAAACCAGGCTTCAGGATCAATTTGCATATTAAAGATTTGACAAATGCATTGGATACCAGCCATGAAATTGGCGCTCCAACCCCATTAACTGCTGCTGTATTAGAAATGATGTATGCCCTAAAAATTGATGGCCACGAGTTTGAAGACCATAGTAGTCTTTTAAAATATTATGAAAAGATAGCCAACACTGAAGTAAATCGTTAACAAAAAAATCCAATATGATTGGAGAATTTAAAATGAGTACCTTACAAAAAGTTAAAAAAACAACCCCCGTTGTTACGGAAATGACTGTATATCCGGTTGCCGGAAGGGACAGTATGCTTCTTAACTTGAGCGGAGCCCATGATGCTTATTTTACTAGAAACGTTGTTATTCTCAAAGATGATAGTGGCAATGTTGGCGTAGGAGAGGTTCCGGGGGGCGAAGGAATCCGAAAAACATTGGAAGATGCAAAAGAACTAGTGGTCGGATCTTCAATTGGAAACTACAATAATGTCTTGAACAAAGTAAGGAAGAATTTTGCGAACCGGGATGCAGGGGGTCGGGGTATCCAGACTTTTGACCAGAGGATTACCATTCATGCTGTAACGGCAATTGAAGCGGCGTTGTTAGATTTACTTGGCAAATATTTGAATGTGCCTGTTGCGGCCTTATTGGGCGAGGGACAACAACGGGATAAAGTAAAAACATTAGGATATTTATTTTATATTGGGGATCGGCATAAGACAGATTT
>Ga0207748_1000751_pt1 | contig 12161 bp, 7 predicted proteins | sample HigsolmetaGSP13D_FD_184841 | JGI IMG/M metagenome (GOLD analysis project Ga0207748, IMG submission 184841) | High solid enriched microbial communities from the Joint BioEnergy Institute, USA - SP1-3-D (SPAdes) | ecosystem: Engineered > Bioreactor > SSF (Solid state fermentation) > Aerobic >... | reverse complement strand
CTTTTCTGTATGCTGATGGAAGTGCCTGATCCAATCCATTGCAATCTCATCTGTTGTATATCCTTTGGAAGCTGTAGCAATTTGATATTTGTCTGTATCTGCAGAATCAGGAATTTGTTGATACCAATGTTCCAGTTGATATTCGCCCTTGAAGATGAAGTATGGAGGAAGGACAGTACCATCAGCTGCAATACATTCAATGGCTGTCAAGGATTTGTTTGTCTTGCTAGTTGCAATGCCTCAGGAGGCTTGTATAGGGTTGGAAGTGATGACTTTTTGAGATTTCCCCTGCCCTAATTGAAAGCCACTTTCATCAAAGTTATATATATTCTTTGGTGGAATCCGGGCTATATATGGCTTCAAGAGATCAAACCAATGTGTCAGAATACCAATATCTTCTGCCCCTAGTCGATCTTTCTCAATTGGCTTCTGTTTGATAAGATGTAGGTCGTCAGGAAGGCACTGAATAAACTGATATACCCAGGTTTCCCCTACATGCGGAGCCAGCTTGGATACAGATAACACATTCCTCTGCAAAATTGGTTTGCACAGCACTCTATCATCTCTGGGGTAGGCAGTGAATGTAGGGAATCAAGCTGTCAAATCCAGCAAATAATTGCCTTCTCTTGCTGGTCGTCTAATACCTTATTGCGCGGGATTTTGGCAGTTCTTGATGGCCGACCCTTGAAGTGTTCGTGAAGCCGTCTGTGAGGCACGTCGAATTCTTGCGCCAATGCAGAGATATTTGGCTTTTTTTGACATGAAGCCTTTTTTAAGGCCTCCTGGATTTGGGATTCGATTTTATCTGGCGATTTTGGCATTGTGGTGAGGTAGAAAATTGATGAAATATTCAAAATTGGATGTTGTGGTCAAAATGGACGTTACGGTGCAACGCACCAACACGGGACGATGTTGGGGCGGGAGCACGGGTACTATAAGGTGCTGTACATACTATATCGAGATTCGTTACTTACCTAGCACTAGCATAGCTAGCTAACAAGCAAAAGATAAAACAAATACCCCCGCTCGCTGCTTTTTTTTTCTTTTTTGGTGATTTGATCTGTTTTGTATGTACATACATTGGATTGGATTGGATTGTATTGTATTGTATTGCGCTGCATCTGCATTGTACATAGGTAGGGCAGAGCAGGGCAGGGCAGGGCGCAGAAAATTTTGAGAGGAAATATATATATATAAAGTCCAAGGATGATATGATGATATGTACAGTACTGTACATACATACAGCAGACAGTAGATATACATACAGATTGAGAGAATTCTATCGTTCATTCATTCGCTCATTTTAATAAAAATGACAATGAAAAAAATTAAGAAATAAATCTATTTCAATTTATTTATTACATTACCCTTCTCATATGCTCTAAGAATAATAGAATAGGAATAATAAACCGTGACAGACATCCGTTCGTCGCTTCGCTACTCTCATTATACTCTTTTTTTTTGATTCCTTTGAATTCTTTTTCCCTTTGCGGCCGCACGATCATGAACCATAACCTCATGAATCCCGCTCCTGATCGACATCGACGAAGAAATCATCCCTCGTAATCCCGCTCCGATCGCACATGCCCCGGAATATCCCCCCCTCCCCCTTCTCCCACAGCGCCAGCGGGGTATCCATCTCCGCGATCCGCCCCGCATCCATCACCACGATGCGGTCGTACGTCAGGATCGTGCGCAGCCGGTGCGCGATGCACAGCACCGTCTTGCCTTTAAATCCGACGGCCATGGTGCGCTGGATCTTGCGGTCCGTCTCGAAGTCCACAGACGAGGTGGCTTCGTCGCAGACGATGATGCGCGCGTTGCGCACGAGGGCGCGCGCGAGGGCCATGAGTTGGCGCTGGCCGAGGGAGAAGTTGAGGCCTTCTTCGGACACGGGGGTGTCGAGGGTTATTCGGGCAGGGTTGTTGGGGTTGGATCTGGAGACTTCGTCTGGAGAGGGATTCTCTTTGTCGGGGGACGATAATGCCTCGCCCTGCGGCTCTTCGCCGACCAAATCCGCCTGCCGCAGCGCGGACCACAGCTCGAGATCGGTGTGCTCGTTGAACGGGTCGAGGTTCGAGCGGACGGTGCCCTTGAACAGCGTCGGGTCCTGCGGGATGATGGCCAGCCGCGAGCGCAGGTCGTGCAGCCCGACGGTCGCGATGTCGACGCCGTCGATGGCGATGCGGCCGCCCGACAGCTCCGTCAGCCGGAACAGCGCCGACATGATGCTCGACTTGCCCGCGCCCGTGCGGCCCACGATGCCGACGCGCTCGCCGCCGCGGATGTCCATGGTCAGCCCCTTCAGGACGAGCGGCAGCCCCGCGCGGTAGCGCATCTGCACGTCGGAGAAGGTGATGCGCCCTTCCTGCGGCCAGCTCGGGTCGAGCTTGGCGTTGGGGAGGTGCAGCGGCGCCTCCTCCTCCAGTTTGGTGCCGTAGTAGTGCACGCGCTCGGTGGCGTTCATGTTGTTCTCGACCTCGGCCAGCTGGCGGATGGTGAACTGCAGCATCTGCACGATCGAGAGGATGTACGAGAGGACCAAGCCTGAGATGCTGGGCGAGACGTTGAACCGCGACGTCACGACCAGGATGCCCGTCACGAGCACCATGATGTTGCCGACCGCGTCCAGCCGCACGCTCAGCCACCGCTGGTTGGAGAAGGTGAGGAAGTAGGCGCTGTCCATCTCGTCGATGGCTTCGCGGAGGCGCCGGCCAAAGTAGTCCTGCAGCCCGTAGGCGCGGATGCACGCTGTGCCCGAGATGGCTTCGCCGAAGCGCGCGAACACGTGCGAGCGGAGGACCGCTTCGTGTCGTTTCATGTCCCGCGCGGAGGCCCTGTAGTAGTTTGCGGCGAGGAGGAACAGGATGAGCAGGGGGCCGAGAGCGATGGCGAACTGCAGACCGGTCAGGAGGAGATCGATCTCAACTTGGACATTGAAAGGGGGGGGACATACATAGTGGTAGAAAACGACAATCAGCACCATGACAGAGATAATCATCGTGATCGTGATTCCGTAAATGCGCATCGCATCCATCAACTCGTTGTCCATGACGTGGATATCCTTCGAGAACCGATTCGTGATGCGCCCCAGCGGCGTCGTGTCGAAGAAGGCCATCGGCGCCCGCAGCACCCGCGTCATCGCATTCTGCAGCATCGTCCTGCTGGCGTTCGTGCCGCAGGTCGTCAGGATCGTCGCGTACGCGTACATCAGGACGGCCTGCGAGCCGCCGAGCCCCGCGTAGATGCCGATGTACTGACCCGTGCTGAGGTCGAACTTGTTGGACGTCCAGTACGACAGCCACAGGCTGGTGACGATGTTGGCGCCGTTGGTCAGCGCCAGGGCCAGGAGGATCAGGAGGACGTTGATGAAGGAGCCGGAGGCCGAGATGTATGCCTTCCAGACGTCCCAGCCCACGGAGTCCACCGCTCGCTCCTCCTGCTGCATCAGCGCGCCGCCCTGTTTGGTCGCTGCCGGTTTGGTCTTTGACATGGGAGCCTTGCCCGCTTCCGTCTCCTCAAGCGCATCATCTTCACCCTTTTGAGCCTCTTCGTCCTTGCCCCTTTCCTCTTGGGACGTGGTCGACATGAGCCGCCTGAAGAGCTCGCTGTCCCGCATCAGGTTATCGAACGTGTCGATGGCGTTGATACGGCCCTCCTCCATGAGAATGATCCGGTCGCAGCGGCTGAGGACGTGCAGCTGGTGCGTGGCCAGGATCCGGCACTTGTCCCTGAGGAGCCCGCAGATGGCGTTGTCCATGATGTGGCGGCCGACGTGGGCATCGACGGCGGAGAGAGGGTCATCCATGAGGACGATATCGGCGTCGAAGTAGATGGCACGGGCGATGTTCAGGCGCTGCTTCTGGCCCCCGGACACCGTGATGCCGCGCTCGCCGATCTCCGTCCGGTCCCCGTCTGGAAACATCTCGAGGTCGGATCGCAAGGCGCAGGCGTCGATGACCCTGTTGTACCACTCCTCGTCGTACTCCTTGCCGAACAGGATGTTGTTCCTGACCGACGTGTTCTGGATCCAGGCGGACTGCGGACAGAAGGCCCGCGTTGCGCCCATCCTTGCGGTTCCCTCGGTCATCCTCATATCGCCAGCGAGAGCCGAGAGCAGGGAGGTCTTTCCACACCCCACGGTACCGATCACCGCCAGGAGCTCGTTTCGCCCCACGGTGAAGGTCAGATTGGTGAGCTTGAAGGGTTCCACGGCCGTCCGACCGCCCGAGCCATCGTCGGCTTCCTTCTGCGCGGCCTCCGTCAGGCCCTGGTTCTTCTCCGCTGCTCCCTTCTCAGGCTGCCTTGACTCCGTCTTGCCCTTGCCCTCTTTCTCATTGGTCGGGACGCGTTCCCAGGTGAAGGACGCATTCTCCACCTCGATCGCATTGTCCATCGTCTTGTCCCACTCGATATCCTCCTTCTGCTCCTCCGCCAGCATGAACTCCTGGATCCGGCCGAGAGCGGTCCAGGCATCCGTGACCTGACCGATGACGAGAGGGAGCAGGTTCAGGGGCATCCGGAGGGAGTTGAAGAGTGCCAGCGAAGAGAAGATCGGCGCGGGGCTCAGAGCATGGCGGGACAGAGAATAGGTGATGAACGCCAGCATCGACGCAAAGATGGGCAGAGACATGGTGACGCACTGGATGGCGTTGCGTATGGCCAGGAGGATCTGGATGGAGTGGATCTCGCGCTTCCGGATCTCCCTGAGGCGCTCCAGGAAACTGCTCTCCCAGCCGAAGAACTTGACGAACCTGACTCCCTGCAGGATCTCCTGGGTGAGGGAGACCCGCTGGTCGGTGAGCTTGTTGATGCTCTTCCTCCTCCTGATGAGCATTCTGATGGAGTATGTGAGCAACGGCATCCCGATCACCAGCAACGCATACCCGGACAGGGCGCTGTAGCCGATGTTGACAAGCAGGAGGACCAGGGTGGTGATGATGGCGATCGGCGAGGTCCAGAGGATGTGGAACATCCCCGACGCGGTGTTGATCCGGTCCGCATCGACGCTCATCAGCGTTATGATCCGTCCGTTGCTCCAGCCCCTGCCGTCCCCGGCGACGCCTGCGGCAACGTCTGCTGTGACTTTGGGGCCACCTTTCCTGTCCTTCAGGAGATCATCCTTGGCCGACTTCAAGTCCTCGACAGCCTTCCCGCCCGCTTTCGCACGGCCAGACAGCTTCATCGCCTTGGTAAAGATCATGTTGATCAGCACCGCCCTCGCCTGGCCACCCACGATCATGCCTCGGTAGATGAACTGGCTCGTGGCCAGGCTCTGGAACGCCTGCATGCACGCGATGCCGACAGCGATCCCGATGCCATGGCGGATGGGAGGGCCGTGTTGACCGCTGAGCCGGGCCACGTACGCGTCCGTGGCGAACGCGATCAGGTAGCGAGTCGTGTAGGGCGAGAAGACCTGCAGCAGGGCCGCGAAGAGCTGGCAGACGCCGCCGATCCAGAACTCCCGCTCGAACGTGTCGTACATGGCCCACAGCAGCGGATAGGTGTCTCCGCGCTCCATGCGTCGCTGGAACGACGCCTCGAGCTTCTCGGACAGGACATCGACCGAGCGGTCCGGGTTGACCTTCCAGATGTCCTGGTATTCCAGCGGTCGCAGGTAGCCCACCTGGAGAGCCGTTAGATCTGTCGCCCGAAGAGCCTTGGACCGATGAGACGTACCTTCATCAACGGCGACATCCACTCGAAGGTGACGATGCTGAAAAAGCCCGCTCCATACTCCCGGGACACCTCCCTCTCCGTCGGGACGGGGGGTATCTTCCGGAGCCTCAGCGGGTTCAGTCTGGAGTACCATCTGGCGCGCCGTCTGGCCGCCTCGACAGGCTGCGTCGCCTCCCGCTCGTCGTCGTCGCCCGTTTCCGAGCCCGACGCCGCGCTCGAAGGACGCTCGAGCTTCCTCTCCGTGCCGACCGTCTTCACACCACCGTCCAGTTCACCCGCGTCGCCGGCGGGGGGTGGAGGGGCAGCGGCCATGTTGACGCATATACTGGATGGCCGTGGCCTGGCCTCGAGACGGACGGCAGACTCAGTTCCCCTTACGCTCCCGAATCCCTTGCTGGGATACTCCAGGCGCCGCGAGACGGGGGATTCCGGGCGCAGCGGCCATATTTGAAGACGGAGCCGGCGTCCGGGCAGAATCTAGACGAGGTCCGCTGGCCGGGGCGCAGGCACTTGACCGACCTCCGACAGACGATCGGTGGTTCGGGAGGTCCGACGGGCGGGGGGTTGTGCCGTGCACACGACGTCAGAGATGCCATGTTCTGGAGAGAACAAGCAAGCATCCATGCCGTTGCCGGCAAGCCTGGATGGGGACGTCGGCGCTTGCGGCATCCGACCGTCAACCACAGCACCGGCATTTGTCAGCGCACGCGCCTCATCGGACGGGGGATCTCGCTTGGGGCGTATCGATGGACGGATTCGGAGATAAGCAGCCTTTTTCCAGGCTCAAACGGTCCAAGCGAGACGTCACCATTGGGTGTTTGCGTGCGTCGGCAGTCTTCGCATCCGTCCCGTCGTGCCGCTAGCCGGTTAGCACTGTGTTCTGGAATGCTTGATCAGACTGCTGCCCTACCGCAAGATGTGTCCTCCACACGAGACAAATAGTAAAAAAAAAAAAAAAAAAAAAAAAAAAAAAAAAAAAAAAAAAATCTCACAAGTCCGTTCGACCACTGTAGGATCCCATCTGGTTCTGACGGGATCGACGCAGCCAGTCCTCAGACTGCAGACATGGGGCCCCAGGTTGAAGCGTGAGGATCTCAGGATGCCGGTTTTCCGATCGATCAGGTAGGACGACGGACTCCATCGTGCCCAGCCCCCGGCCCCGCGGTCTCGGCATGCGGAGGCAGCGAGCAGGAAAGGATATATACATAATATATATATATATATATATGCGCGTCAGATATTGTTCATGGTTACCATCGAGGTCTGTAAGGTTGCACCCGTGGACATGCATCTCGTGATCGCGCAGCGCAGCAGCAGGCACAGACGGCACGGAGCTGCTGCCAGTCCGGTGCAGTGCACACACACATCGGAGAACACATCGTGCAGTGGCGTTTCAACTTTTCGTCTGTTGGCTGTTGTTGACCGTGGATTGATTGGATGAGAGGTTTCGAGGAGACGAACGAGGTCAAGGTCGCACGGTTTTCGAAGACGGAGTATCACTCCATCTACAGTACGTACAGGTATGTACGGTACAGTACATACAGCAGGACAGGCGTCGTCGATGAGGACACATGGCTTTTTTTTGGTCCTTCTTTCCTTGCTTGCAACGGTTCCCGATCTTACCCGTTGGCGCGTGAGATGCATTCATTCTCCGCGACTCGACAAGACTCACCCGTCGCGTGTCGATCGATTAGCGCATATATATATATATATATATATATATATATATATATATATATATATATATATATTATATGTCTTGGAATACTATCAGAGATATGGGGCATATATTGCAGTGTATCATAGTGCACTGCACTGACGATAACCGCTTCCTTCCTTGCTTGTAGGGGGCGCTGTTTGGTTTGACGCTATCTGGTTTACAAGTGCCAGGTGCTCGGTAGTAGTAACGGGGTTCATAGTACAGTGGTATCTGCGTCTCGATACTACTGCTCGGACGCTGTGCACGAACCAAGGGCTGCCGGTTTGGCCCGCAGGGTGGTTTAGGTGGACTACCGCGTAACGACACACATTCCAAGAAAACCGAATCACTGCTATTGATTGAAGATACGGCTCATCTAAACCGGTCAGATACGGGACAGATCCAGTGCTCTGCAGCTTCGATATCCCGATTCCATCTATTCATGACCACAGACGCCGCTCCCACCAGGAACCTGACTTCTTCGAGTTTCCAGAAGACGAGGACGACAGCCATGACGGCAGGTGGAAACCAGACACGAGGCTCTTCTTCCGTTCCCTCCACGGCCACTGCCACGACGACGACGACGACGACGTCGTCGTCGTCGACGGCCCCTTCAACCGCCGCCACAGCGAGTTCAGGAACGACTCCTTGCCCGTACCATTATTGCCAGGCCACCCCCGCACGGCAGCCTCCCTCCGAAACGCCTCGATGATCCGATCAAACTGTCGATCGCGTCTCTCGAGCTCCATCCTCCGGTTCCTGCTCCGCCACTTCGACTGCTCCGCCGGGTCCAGACACCAGACGACGATGTCCCCCCGGCGGCGCCAGTCGTCGTGCCACGCCGTGTTCCAGGTGCGCCAGCACTCGGCGTAGGAGGAGGGGCGGAGGAGGCTCTGCAGGGTGGGTTCCAGCTGGGCGAAGAAGATGAGGTAGTCGGGCCAGGGGTGGGTGACGCTGTTGCCGCCGCCGCTGGTGGTTGGTGACGTCTGCGGTGCTGGGGATGGCTGGATGGATAGAGAAGAGGACAAGGGGGAGGAGAGGTAGGTCGGTTTGTGGGGCAGGTGTCGGAGCCCCCCGAGCATGTTCTGCCGGAGGAACGAGGCCGGGTTGTCGTAGAACTGGTCCGCTTCATCCAGGTAGGACGCCTTCTGCGTCTCGTTGAGGCCGACCGGGGGCTCGCAGGACAGCGCCCACGCGTGGATGGAGGGGAACACGAGGTGCGAGCGCCAAGGGGTGCTGTGGCACGGCATGAGGAACCCCACTGTCATTGCGTTCTGCGTGGCACCAGGGGAGATAGGGCTCAGGTGGGATGATGTAGGTGGTTGGGATTGGGCCTGGTAATGGATCTGGTGCTGTCCTCGGAGATAGGCGAGGGTGTTCAGCGCGCCTGAGGCGTGGGAGAGCGTGGTGTAGAACGCAACGACACCATTCACGAGAAGGAGGAAAAGGAGAATGAGTCTGCGAGGCGTCTGCGCTCTCGCAGAAGTGGTGATTGCTGGATAGAAGTACTTCAGGACAGGTTGGGATGTCAAAACATGCAACGGAGGCAACAATGGGTATATGAAGCGCACTTCTTTGTGGGATATCAGAGACAGAACGAACGGCATGACGAGGCAGATGGAGGCAAGCTGGCGTTTGATTGACGTCCGTAATGGGTTCGACGCTGGTGAGACCGAGGGAAACAGGGCTTGGTATAGACCGACGAGTGCAAACGGGAGTGCTGTCGTAAGAAGAAGTGGGTATCCCTGGGAAACATAATAATGCCAGTCGTTTCGCCCGTAGAAGACGGCGAGGGACTGTGCTACGTTGAAATACAGGAATTTGAGAGGCGGGAAAGTCCAGCTCCCGTAATAAAGGCGATCAATGAAGGCCGAAAACCCCAGGACCGCGGAGCTATAGACAGTAAGCATGGGAATTAAATATAAGCCGGAGAATATGACGCGACTTGAAACTCACCCGCAAATCACAGCCTCCCTCACGAGTGTGACTCGTTCCGCTGCGGTACCCCTTCGCAGAGTGAAGCTGGCCAGGGTTATCCAGATCAGGATGTTTGTTGGACGCAAGATGCATGCCAGAGCAGCCAATAAGAGGCATTGTCGCAGACTGACGTTCTGTATAAGCACTGTGCACCCTCGGAAGGTCCGCGTTGGGTGAACGTACCCTGTGAGCTCACCACGAGCTGTAGGCCCATCATCGAGTTCACTCACTGTCCGCAGCTCATTCTGGTCGATTTCACCGTCGTCCCCCGCACTCAATGACCACTGCCAGGGCCACAGGTACAATGCGACAACGGTCAGGGTGGTCTCCAGGCAATTGGACAGAGTCCGCGTGGAGCAGAACCACTGCCACGGGCTGACGACGGTCAAGGCAAGCTGCAAGCTGTCAGTGTCAGGTCAACACGAGGGAAGGCCCTACACCTACGGCCGTCCACGCTTCACGACTCTGACGCCCATAGACCCTGCCAGCCAGCTTCCACGTGCAATAGTCGCCAACGGCCGCAATGACGGCCTGGGTCGTCTTGGGGGCCGCGATCAAGAGGTCCGCGCGGGTCAAGGGCGACAGTGGAAGGCACCGGGCCAGGAACTTGGCGACATAGTATGATCCCGCGAAGATGATCGGATGCAGGGAGGATCGGAGGTGATGTCTCCATTCCTACCATGCCCTCGTTAGCAACGTCAAAACCAAAACCGGAAATCTGCAGCGGAGACGTACCCAGGTGATCCAGGCCCCGCTGTCGCTGCCAAACACGAGCTGCCACGCCGGCTCAAGAGACTGGAAGAACTCATCTGGCTGGAAAAAGGTGCGGACGCAGAAGGCGTTGACGATGCGGAGGGCGACGAGGAACAGCAGGATGTCGTTCTGCGACCTCTGGCGCTCGCGCCGGGCCGGTTCCTGGACCGAGGTGTCGAAGCTGGCCTTGCTGATGTCGCTGGAGGCCTGCGACCGATCCGTCGAGGCCATGGACATGGTCCCGGGCGATCATCACGGAGAGAAAGGACAGGCACGGGTTATCGCAGGCTGGCGGCGGAGACAAGACCCGGATGACATCGCACACAAAACGACTGGCGCTGGCCGGCGCGGCGTCCCCACGAGGCCCCGGGCATCCAGCGAATCGCGGTGGACGAGTGATGGCATCTCCAGGCATCGCGGGTAGACCTGCACTTAGAGGTCTAGTCCATCCCAACATCCCAGACTCTGTTCGCTTTGCTGCGGATTCAGTCTGCCTGTCCGTCGTCATGCGCCTGGACGACGGCCGCCGCTCCTCTCGCGCTCCCCGGTGAACAGCTCCCTATATCTTCCTCCTGCGTGAACTGGTACGGTCCTCTCCCGATCCATACTTGTCCCCTCTGACCTCATAGCACCGGTTGACGGCCTCCCAGCACCTCTCCACGACCCTGCACTGACAGCCACTCCCTTCCAAGCCCTCACCATGTCTCCAATGGCTACGTCGACAAGCGCCCCAGCCGCATCTCCGCGGGCGGGTGTGAAGTTGACCCCTTCGACGGAGCCATCGCCCTACCATGCCGCGACCACCGAGGCCGCCATCGCCGCGGAGCACGAGTACGCCGCTCACAACTACCATCCCCTGCCCGTCGTCTTCGCGCGCGCCAAGGGCACGTCCGTCTGGGACCCCGAGGGCCGTCACTACCTCGACTTCCTCTCCGCCTACTCCGCCGTCAACCAGGGCCACTGCCATCCCGAGCTGGTCAAGGCCCTCTGCGACCAGGCGTCGCGCGTCACACTGAGCTCGCGCGCCTTCTACAACGATGTCTTCCCCAAGTTCGCTGAGTTTGTCACCAAGTTCTTCGGCTTCGACATGGTCCTGCCCATGAACACCGGAGCGGAGGCCGTCGAGACGGGCATCAAGATCGCCCGGAAGTGGGGGTACAAGGTCAAAGGCATCCCGGAGAACCAGGCCGTGGTGCTGAGCGCCGCGAACAACTTCCACGGCCGTACTGTAAGCTGGCTAGCTTCTCTCCAGATATGTCCAAGTCCATGACTGCTGACTGTCCTCCCAGTTCGCAGCCATATCCATGTCCTCGGATCCGGAGTCTCGAGACAACTACGGCCCGTACCTCCCCAACATTGGATCGACGATCCCAGGCACCGACAAGCCAATCACGTTCAACGACAAGGCTGCGCTCCGGGAGGCCTTCGAGAAGGTCGGGGAGAAGCACCTCGCCGCGTTCCTGGTCGAACCGATCCAGGGTGAGGCCGGCATCATCGTGCCGGACGACGACTACCTGCAGGAGGCCAGAGCCCTCTGCGACAAGTACAACGCGCTGCTGATCTGCGACGAGATCCAGACGGGCATCGCCCGCACGGGACGGCTGCTCTGCCACGAGTGGAGCGGCATCAAGCCCGACCTGGTGCTGCTGGGCAAGGCCATCTCCGGCGGCATGTACCCCGTGTCCTGCGTGCTGGGTCGCAAGGACGTCATGCTCACCATCGAGCCGGGCACCCACGGCTCGACGTACGGCGGGAACCCGCTCGGCTGCGCCGTCGCCATCCGCGCCCTGGAGATTGTCCGGGACGAGAACATGGTGGAGAAGGCGGAGCGGCTGGGCCAGATCTTCCGCGACGGGCTCAAGGCGATCCAGAGCCAGAGCCCGGTCATCAAGGTCGTGCGTGGCAAGGGCCTGCTCAACGCCATCGTGATCGATGAGAGCCAGACCAACGGGCACACCGCCTGGGACCTGTGCATGTTGATGAAAGAGAAGGGTTTGCTGGTAGGTTCCCCAACCCCTGGACCAAGTCATGAAACACACGATGCTCCCATACC
>Ga0207748_1000745_pt1 | contig 12291 bp, 13 predicted proteins | sample HigsolmetaGSP13D_FD_184841 | JGI IMG/M metagenome (GOLD analysis project Ga0207748, IMG submission 184841) | High solid enriched microbial communities from the Joint BioEnergy Institute, USA - SP1-3-D (SPAdes) | ecosystem: Engineered > Bioreactor > SSF (Solid state fermentation) > Aerobic >... | reverse complement strand
GACATCGAGGACGCCGGGTGACGAATCCGCCGCGCGTCGGACGGCGACCACCTCCCTGAGCAGAGCGACCGTGTCGCGTCGCCAGCTCGACGAGCCGGTGAGGGCGAGGACCGGCCGCCCATCGGTAGTCACCCACCAGCGTCCGGACTCCGCTCCCAGCCGGTCGGCTTCGGCGGCGCCGCGCAACGCGCTGACCGCGACGGTGACGAGAGCACCGTCACCCAGCGCGGACTCCCGCACGACGTCATCGAGCGTGAGGGGACAGTGAGGAAGGATGACTCTCGCCCCGTCGGACGTGCCGGCGGAGTCGAACGGCGCGAGGACGTGGTCGGTGTCGACGGCCGACCAGGCAGGCGACGCGCCGAAATCGTCGGCGTCGACCCAGACGGCGGGCGTCTCGCCGCCGCGCAGCACGCCTGCGAAAGGTGCGTCGGAGGTGGTGAGCGCGCGGAGCGCGGGCGGGACCTCGAGTGAGAGCGGATCCATCCCCTCACAGTGAGCCACCTCGTCCCCCGCGGGGCGGCGACGCGAGGGGACGGTGGACAGTCGGCATCCGCCGAACGGTGTGAAGAAGTCGACGGGCCGCGAAGGTAGGCTGATCCCATGGCATCCCGCAGTACCGCACCTGAGAAGCGCCCTGGATTCTTCTCGCAGATCCGCTCGCTCTACACGTTCACCAAGAACGAGTTCCGGTGGCTGCCATGGGCGCTGGCCGGCACGGTCCTCGTCGGCATCGGGATCGGCATCGGGATCGGGTTCCTCGTGCAGCCCGTGCAGCTCTGGAGCATCATCCTCTGGGGAGTCAGCGGCATCCTCATGGGTGTCCTGCTCGCCATGATCCTGTTGACGCGGTTGTCGACTCGGGTCATGTACCGGAAGCTCGACGGGATGCCGGGTGCCGTCGGGCACGTCCTGTCGACCGGCCTCGGCCGCAGCTGGGTGACCTCGGAGATGCCCGTCGGCGTCAACCCGCGCACGCAGGATGCCGTGTACCGCGCGGTCGGTCGCGGCGGCGTGGTCATCATCGGGGAAGGCGCTCGCGGACGCTTGACGCGGCTCATCAACGATGAGCGCAAGAAGGTGTCGCGGGTGGCATCCGGGATCAACGTGGAGGTGCTCTACGTCGGTGACGACGAGGGCGACATCCACATCTCGAAGCTCGCCAAGACGATCAAGTCGCTGCCCAAGACGGTCGACCGCGCCACGCTCGCCGCCGTCGTCAAGCGGATCGACTCGGTGTCGCAGTCGGTCACGTCCCTGCCGATCCCCAAGGGCATCGACCCGGCTCGTGCCCGGGCGCAGCGTCCTCGGTGACCCGACTCAGCCTCTGACGAGGACGGTTCCCACGACTTTGTCGTGAAGACCGCGCTGGTCGGCGTCCCAGATGACGGCCGGCAGAACGACCACGAGCAGCGCCGTTCGAATGATCGGGCGCCAGAGGCCGGGCCAGCCCCCGCGAGCCAATTCGACGCGCATCCCGAGGATGCGGTGTCCGGGGCTTCCGCCGATCGTCGGGATGAAGAGGATCTGCAGGGCGGCGAACACGATCATCGGGGCGAAGAGCGTCCACCCGGCCTTCTCGGGCAGCGCGAACTGGTCGTACCCGAAGAACGCCGTGGCCAGGATCGTCGCCGCGGCGTAATCGATGAAGAGGGCGCCGATGCGGCGGCCGGGACGGCCGATGCTGCCGCGGCCGGTGGCCGGACGGCCGAGCCGCTCGCCGGGATAGTCGGGCACAGTCGAAGACACCTCCTCAGCGTAATCGCGCCTACGTAACATCCTCGAAACATCGGAGACACTGCCGGGCAACTGCTTCCCGATAGGTTCGAAGGGCGCCTGATCCGACGGGCGTCGACATCGCACCCGATCTTGGAGACTCCATGTTCAAAGATTCTTCCGAGGTGCTCGCGTTCATCAAGGACGAGGACGTCAAGTTCCTCGACATCCGTTTCACGGATCTCCCTGGTGTCCAGCAGCACTTCAACATCCCGGCCTCGACCGTTGACGAGGAGTTCTTCACTGTCGGCCAGCTCTTCGACGGCTCCTCGATCCGCGGCTTCGCGAACATCCACGAGTCCGACATGCAGCTGATCCCGGATGTCACGACGGCGTACGTGGACCAGTTCCGCGAGGCGAAGACGCTGGTGATGATCTTCGACATCTACAACCCGCGCACCGGCGAGATCTACCACAAGGACCCGCGCCAGGTCGCCAAGAAGGCGGAGAAGTACCTCGCCTCGACCGGCATCGCCGACACCGCGTTCTTCGCCCCCGAGGCGGAGTTCTACATCTTCGATGACGTGCGCTACGAGGTGAAGCAGAACTCGAGCTTCTACTCCGTCGACTCCGAAGAAGGTGCCTGGAACACCGGCCGCGCGGAAGAGGGCGGCAACCTCGCGAACAAGACCCCCTACAAGGGCGGGTACTTCCCGGTCAGCCCGGTCGACAAGACGGCCGACCTCCGCGACGACATCACCCTCAAGCTGATCGAGGCCGGCTTCGTGCTCGAGCGCTCGCACCACGAGGTGGGCACCGGCGGCCAGCAGGAGATCAACTACCGCTTCGACACCATGGTGCACTCGGCGGACGACATCCTGAAGTTCAAGTACATCGTCAAGAACACGTGCGAGGAGTGGGGCAAGGTCGCGACCTTCATGCCGAAGCCCCTCTTCGGTGACAACGGCTCCGGCATGCACACCCACCAGTCGCTGTGGCTCGATGGCAAGCCCCTCTTCTACGACGAGAAGGGCTACGGCGGGCTCTCCGACACCGCTCGCTGGTACATCGGCGGCCTCTTGGCGCACGCCCCCGCCGTGCTCGCGTTCACCAACCCGACGATCAACTCGTACAAGCGTCTGGTCAAGGGCTACGAGGCTCCCGTCAACCTGGTCTACTCGGCAGGTAACCGTTCGGCTGCCATCCGCATCCCGATCACCGGCTCGAACCCGAAGGCCAAGCGCATCGAGTTCCGCGCTCCGGATGCCTCCGGTAACCCCTACCTCGCCTTCGCGGCGCAGATGATGGCGGGCCTCGACGGCATCATCAACCGCATCGAGCCGCACGAGCCGGTCGACAAGGACCTGTACGAGCTGCCGCCCGAGGAAGCGAAGAACATCCCGCAGGTCCCGAACTCGCTCCTCGACTCGCTCGAGGCTCTGCGTGCCGACCACGAGTTCCTCACCCGTGGGAACGTGTTCACGCCCGAGCTCATCGAGACGTGGATCGAGTACAAGATCGAGAACGAGATCAAGCCGATCGCTGCCCGCCCGCACCCGTTCGAGTACGAGCTGTACTTCGGAGTCTGATCCCGGCACGATCGCGAAAGGCCCGTCGGCATCAGCCGGCGGGCCTTTCCGCTTCCGTCAGTCCGCGGTGATCGGTCGGGCAAGGGCGGCATCCACGATCGCCCGCACGCGGTCCCCCGGCACAGCGCTCTCGCGAGAGACCTGCGCGAGCTGTGCGGCGAGCTCCTGCACTCGGCGCTCACCGGCATCCGGCGACCACGCCACAAGGGTGCCGTTGCGGCCACGCGTTTCGATCGCACCGACCGCCTCGAGCTCCTTGTAGGCGCGCGCCACTGTCCCCGGCGCCACGCCGAGGTCGGCAGCCAGCTGCCGCACGGTCGGCAGGCGCGCACCGGCGGGCAGCGCCCCCTCCCGCATCTGATCCAAGATCTGAGCGCGTAGCTGCTCGAACGGCGGCACCGGCGACGCGGCATCGATCCTGAGCCGACTCGATCCTCTCGTCATACCGGCGATCACCGCTCTTCCTCGTTCGTTGCGGACTCAATGTATCAACACAGACCACCCGGCACGGAGCCCGTGCGGCAGAGTGCGGCACCGGCGCCTTACACCGACGACGGCCGACCGAAGGCGTGGAGACCCAAGTCCGCGCTGAGGATGTCGGCCGCGGCGTGCCCGCGCACACTCGTCCCCCGGGCATCGAGCGGCGGACTGATCATCGCGGCTCCCAGGACGCCGGGCACCGCGAGGACGAGCGCGCCGGAAACGCTGGACTTCGCGGGGATGCCGACGCTCCGCATCCATCTGCCGGAACCGTCGTAGACCCCGCATGTGGCCATGACGGATACGACGTCGCGTGCGACCGCTGCGGGCACCACCCGCTCCCCCGTCACCGGGTTTCGGCCTCCGCCGGCGAGTGTCGCCCCCATGACCGCCAACGCCCGGGCGTCGACGAGGACAGCGCACGCACGAGCGTAGACGGCGACCGCGTCGTCGGCGGTGACCCGCAACGTGCCCTCGGACCGCATCAGATGCGCGAGCGCGTGATTGCGATCACCGAGCAGGTGCTCATCCCGGGCGATCTCCTCGTCGACCTCGAGCGACCTCCCCGCGAAGGCCGACAGCCCCCGAAGGATCCGCTCGTCGCGCCCGGCGACATCGTGGCCGTCGACGAGGGATGCCGTGAGGAGCGCTCCCGCATTCACCATCGGATTCGGCGGACGGCCCGTGCCGCTCTCCAGCTTGATCGCGTCGAACGCCTCACCGGTCGGTTCGATCCCGACGCGATCGAGAGCGGCCCCGTCGGTGTCGGCGAGGGCCAGCGCGAAGAGGAACGGCTTGACGGCGGACTGCAGGCTGAAGGGGACGCCGGCGTCCTCGGATGCCGCGATCTCCCCGTCCGTGCCGACGAGAGCCACCGCGATTAAGTCCGGGTCGGCAGACGCCAGAGCGGGGACGCTGCGATCCACCTCACCACCCGATTGGCCGCGGACCCGCTCCACGAGCGTCGCGAGGTCGTACGACGCCACGGCGCTCAAAAGCCGGGGAGGTTGATGTCCTTCGGGTCGACCTCGATCTCGCCCACGTCGTCAGGTCCGCCCGTCCCCGGTGCCACCTGCACCTGCGACTCGTCGACGTCGCCGGCGACGTCGTCGGATACGTGTTCGGTCTGCTTCTGCTGGGTCTCGGTCTCGCTCCCGGGACTGTACGCCGTGTCCTGATCGACCTGATCGCTCTGGGACTGAGGCGTGTCCGTCGCGGGAGTGGGGTGCTCGTCGTGGCTGCTCATGGTCGGACGCTACGCGCTCGGTTCGCGAGGTCGGGCCCCCTTGACAGGCTCAGTGGGCTCCGGGGGTCTCCGCCGTTGCGTGCGCGCGGTCGGTGCCGCGCATCCGACCGACGAGCAAGATCACCCCGACGATGACGAGACCGATCATCAGGCCGACGATGGCCGACACGAGGGTCTCACCGAACCAGACGATCACCGGTCCGAGTGCCTCGAGCAGATGCTCGATGCCGTGGAGGAAATCCGCCGTCCAGTGCCACCCGGCCTCCGCGACGTTCTGGAGGACGAGGTGGCCGCCGACCCAGAGCATCGCCACGGTGCCGAGGATGCTGATCCCCCGGAACACGGCCGGCATCGAGCGCACGATCCGGGCGCCGTTGTGGCGGACGCGCTTGACCGGGCTCTTGGCCATCTTGAGCCCGATGTCGTCGATCTTCACGAGCAGTGCGACGGCTCCGTAGACGACGCCCGTCATGAGGAGCGCGATGACAGCGAGGACGGCGAGCGTCGTCCAGATGTCGAGGCCGTCGTCGACGTTGGCGAGCGAGATCAGCATGATCTCGCTCGACAGGATCAAGTCCGTCCGCACGGCGCCGAGGACGAGCTTCTTCTCGTCGCGCTCCGCCTCCTCCTCAGCGTGCAGGTGGAAGCCGAACCACTCCAGGACCTTCTCCGCCCCTTCGAAGCACAGGAACGCTCCACCGATGATGAGGAGGTACGGGAGGACCCACGGGGCGAACGCGGTCAGCACCAGGGCGATGGGGATGATGATGAGGAATTTGTTGACGAGCGATCCGAGGGCGATCTTGCCGACGATGGGGAGCTCGCGTGCGGGCGTCACACCCTGCACGTACTGAGGCGTCACCGCGGCGTCGTCGATGACGACTCCCGCCGTCTTGGAGGAGGCCTTGAGGGCGGCGCTCAGGATGTCGTCGACGACGGCCAGCAGTCCAACGGACATAGGTGGTGACCCTTTCGGTCTGGTTCGGCGATCAGCCGTAGAAGAGGTTCTCGAAGGCACGTCGTGCTCGACGCGCGGCCCGCAGCCAATCCTCCTCCACCTGTGTGGCGGAGCGGGGCTCGTATTCCAGAAGTCTGCCGATGCCGTCGAGCTTGCCGCGATCACTCGGCAGAACATCGCTGGTCTGTCCGGAGAGCAAAGTGTTCGCGGACCGGAGCCGGCTCGCGAGCCACCATGCTTGCGACAGCCGTTCGGCAGCGGCATCCGGGATCAGTTCCGCCGCCCGGGCAGCCTCGAGCGCAGCAGTCGTCGATGTCGTCCGAAGACCCTCGACGTCGGCGGCGTGCTCCAGCTGGAGGAGCTGAACGAGCCATTCGACGTCGCTGAGGCCGCCCGGGCCGAGCTTCAGATGACGCGACCGATCGACGCCTTGCGGGAGCCGCTCGTTCTCGACACGCGCTTTGATCCGCTTGATCTCTCGAAGTCCCTGAGCATCCGGATTCTGCGGATAGCGGAGGTCGTTCGCCAGTGTCATGAACCGCTCGATCAGCCTGACACTGCCCGCGACCCCGCGCGCACGCAGGAGCGCCTGCGCCTCCCACGACAGGGACCACCGCCGGTAGTACTCCGCGTAGGAGTCGATCGATCGGGCCATGGGCCCGTTCCGCCCCTCCGGGCGGAGTCCGGCATCGAGGTCGAAGGGCGCCCGCTGGTCCTCGGAGTGCGTCCGGAGGCCCTGCACGATCTTCAGCGCGAGCTCCTGTGCGCGTTGCGGCGGAACGCCGTTCGCGTCGTAGACGAACATGACGTCGGCGTCCGAGCCGAATCCGAGTTCGGCGCCACCGAATCGGCCCATCGCGATGACGGCGAAGTCGAGCGCGTCGTCCTCGGGTGGCACGACCTCGCGCCAGACGGCACGCAGCGTCGCCTGGATCGTCACCTCGCTGATCGAGGTCAATCCCTGCGCCAGTTCGGCGATGGTGAGTTCACCGAGCAGCCCGCCCAGGGCGAGACGCAGCAGCTCGCGTCGACGGAGCGCGCGAACCGATCGCATGGCGTCGTTGATCGATTCGTGGCGCGCTTGGATCGCGCGTGCCTCCTGCTGCAGCGAGAACCCGGAGCGCGGTCGGAGCTGCTCCGACGAATCGAGCCACGCCACCGCCTCGGGGATCCACTCCATGAGGTCGGCCGCGTAGCGGGAGCCCGACAGGACGTGGGTCAGCCGCTCAGCCGCCCCCGAGGAGTCGCGGAGCATGCGCAGGAACCAGGGGGTGTCTCCGAGCCGCTCGCTGATCCGCCGGAACGAGATCATGCCGTAGTCCGGATCGACACCATCGGCGAACCATCGGATCATGACCGGCATCAGGTGGCGCTGGATGGTCGCCTTCCGGCTCAGACCGCTCGTCAGCGCGCCGATGTGGCGGAGGGTGCCCGCCGGGTCGCGGAACCCGATCGCCGCCAGCCGGTCGTGCGCCTGCGCCGAGGACAGCGCACCCTGCTCATCGGCGGGCAGCGCAGCCACCGCCGACAGGAGCGGACGGTAGAACAGGCGGATGTGGATCTCGCGCACCTGGAGCTTCACGCGCTCCCACACGGCGCCGATGCCGGCGGCATCCGATGCCAGTCCCGTCGCCCGCGCGAGCACGCGCAACTCGTCGGAGGAGGTCGGCATCAGGTGCGTGCGCTGGAGCCGACGGAGCTGCAGTCGGTGCTCCATGACGCGGAGGGTGCGGTAGTGCTGGCCGAAGGCGGCGGCATCCGTCCGTCCGATGTACCCCTCGCCGACCAGCGCCACGAGCGCGCGCAGGGTGCTCCGCTGGCGGATGGACTCATCGGAGAGTCCGTGCACCAATTGCAGCAGCTGCACCGTGAACTCGATGTCCCGGATGCCGCCCGGACCGAGCTTCAGCTGGCGCGCCACCTCGTCGGCCGGGATGTGGTCGGTCACCCGTTCGCGCATCCGCTGCACGCTGTCGACGAAGTTCTCCCGTGCGCTGCTGGTCCACACGAGCGGCTGCACCGCGGCGGAATACGCCTCCCCGAGCTCGAGGTCGCCCGAGAGCGGGCGCGCCTTCAGGAGCGCCTGGAATTCCCAGCTCTTCGCCCACCGCGCGTAGTACGACAGGTGGGAGTCGAGCGTGCGGACGAGGGCGCCCTGCTTGCCCTCGGGACGGAGGTTGGGGTCGACCTCCCACAGCGGCGGTTCGACCTCGACGTCCGAGATGCCGCGCATCGTGAGGGTTGCCAGGCGGGTCGCGATGTCGACGGCACGTCCTTCGGCGAGGTCGGCGCCCTCCTGCACCCCGGCGACGAAGATGACGTCGACGTCGCTCACGTAGTTCAGTTCGCGCGCGCCGGTCTTGCCCATCGCGATGACGGCCAGCCGCGTTGCGGCGACCTCCTCGCGCGGGTACATCCCCGACACGGTCCGGGTGCGGGCAGCGCAGAGTGACGCATCGAGCGCGGCCCCCGCGGCGTCGGCGAGAGCCGCGGCGACGTCGGGCAGCACCTCCGTCGCATCGTCCGCGGACAGGTCGTACGCGGCGATGAGCGCGACGATGCGCCGGTAGCGGACGCGCAGGGCGACCCACGCGGACTCATCGGATGCCGCCGCGAAACCGTCGGCATCCGCCCCGACGGCCTCGAGGAGGGTCTCGCGCATCGACTGCGCCGACGGGAGCATGCGCCCCGCTCCGGCGAGGTGCTGGAGTTCCTCGGGGTGGCGCAGGAAGAAGTCCGCGAGCCCCGACGACGCCCCGAGGAGGGACCAGACGACGTCCGACGCATCCGTCAGAGCCCGCGTGAGGGCGTCCGCATCCCGTCGCGCGATGCGGACGCACGACTGCACGGCACCGTCCGGATCGGCGGCCCGCCCCGCAGCGGCCACAAGGACCCCGCGGTCCGTGCCGGTCAGCGAGCTCAGCTCGTCCAAGGCATCCGACGATGCCGCGAGATCGGAGAAGCCCGCACGGGCCAGGTCGGTGAGCGCCGCCCGTCGCTCGATGGAGGCCATCGCCTCAGAGCATCTCGAGGTTCTTCTGCAGCTCGAAGGGCGTGACCTGCGATCGGTACTCCTGCCATTCACGACGCTTGTTCAGGAGCACGTAGTTGAACACCTGCTCCCCCAGCGTCTCGGCGACGAGCTCGGACTCCTCCATGTACTCGAGGGCGTGGTCCAGGCTCGACGGCAGCGGACCGTAGCCGAGGGCCCGGCGCTCGGCATCCGTCAACGACCACACGTTGTCCTCGGCCTCGGGCGGGAGCTCGTACTCCTCTTCGATGCCTTTGAGACCGGCGGCCAGCATGAGCGCGTAGGCGAGGTACGGGTTCGCCGCCGAGTCCAGCGCGCGGTACTCCACCCGCGTTGACTGGCCCTTATTGGGCTTGTACATCGGCACACGGACGAGCGCGGAACGGTTGTTGTGGCCCCAGCAGATGAAGCTGGGCGCCTCGTCGCCGCCCCAGAGACGCTTGTACGAATTCACGAACTGGTTCGTGACCGCCGAGATCTCGTTCGCGTGACGCAGGAGGCCGGCGATGAACTGTCGACCCGTCTTGGAGAGCTGGTACTGCGCGCCCTCTTCGTAGAAGGCGTTCATATCGCCTTCGAACAGTGACATGTGGGTGTGCATGCCGCTGCCCGGCTTGCCGCTGAGGGGCTTCGGCATGAACGTGGCGTAGACGCCCTGCTCGATCGCGACCTCCTTCACGACCGTACGGAACGTCATGATGTTGTCGGCCGTCGCCAGGGCATCGGCGTACCGGAGGTCGATCTCGTTCTGACCGGGACCGCCCTCGTGGTGGCTGAACTCCACCGAGATGCCGAGGTCCTCGAGCATTCGCACCGAGCGACGACGGAAATCGTGCGCCGTCCCGCCGGGGACGTTGTCGAAGTAACCGGCGGAATCGACCGGCTCGGGACCCTCGGGTCCGAAGGACGACGACTTCAGCAGGTAGAACTCGATCTCGGGGTGCGTGTAGAACGTGAAGCCCGCGTCGCCCGCCTTCGCGAGCGCCCGCTTGAGCACGTTGCGAGGATCGGCGACGGCCGGCTGCCCGTCGGGCGTCGTGATGTCGCAGAACATGCGCGCCGTCGGGTCGATCTCGCCGCGCCACGGCAACGTCTGGAACGTGGACGGGTCGGGGTGGGCCAGAAGGTCGGACTCGTACGACCGGGTCAGTCCCTCGATCGCGGAGCCGTCGAAGCCGAGGCCCTCGGCGAACGCGCCCTCCACCTCGGCGGGGGCGATCGCGACCGACTTGAGGGTTCCGGTCACGTCCGTGAACCACAACCGGATGAACTTGACCCCCCGTTCCTCGATCGTCCTCAGAACGAAGTCACGCTGCTTGTCCATCGCATCCTTCCCGGTGCCGAGCCGACTGCCAGACTAGCGGTCCGACGCCGCGACCGAGTGACGCGACGCGGCGCCGGTCAGTCGTCTTCGGCCGCATCCTCCGCAGCCCAGGCACGGGAGCGCTCGCGCATGATCTCGGGTGCTCGGGCGGCATCCTCGGCCGTATCGAAGGGCCCGGCCCGGTCGGCCGACGGCGCTTCGAAGCCCTGCTGGACCTCGCCGGTCTTCAGGTTGTACCAGTACTTGTCGGCGTCGCTCATGGGTCCTCCTCGGCCTCGTGGCGTTCATCCTACGGATGCCGCGGCCCGCGACCTACGGTCAGCGTGCCGCGAGCGCACTAGGCTCGGAGGCATGACTGGGACCGCCACCACCGCCGTCGGAATCGACATCGGAGGGACGGGCATCAAGGGTGCTCTCGTCGACCTCTCGCAAGGAACCCTCCTCACCGACCGCATCAAGGTCCCCACGCCGAAGGGCGCCGAGCCCGACGACGTGCTGAAGGCCGTCACCGAGGTGCTCGAGAAGCTCGAGGTCACCGACGCCGATGTGCCTCTCGGCGTGGCATTCCCCGCGATCGTCAAGAACGGCCGCACCCTGTCGGCCGCGAACGTCGCGGACACCTGGATCGATTTCGAGGCCGAGGCGTTCTTCGAGAAGGGCCTCGGGCGTCAGATCCACTTCGCCAACGACGCGGACGTCGCCGGCGTCGCGGAGATGCGGTACGGCGCAGCGAAAGACCGCGAGGGGCTGGTCCTGCTGACCACCCTCGGCACCGGCATCGGCACCGCGATGATCTACAAGGGCGTTCTCGTTCCGAACACGGAGCTGGGCCACCTGCACCGCCCCGGTCATAAGAAGGACTTCGAGCATTTCGCGGCGTACTCGGCCATGGAACGTGAAGAGCTGGAGTGGGATGCCTGGGCTGAGCGCCTGCAGCAGTACTACAGCCACCTCGAGTTCCTCTTCACCCCCGACCTGTTCGTCGTGGGCGGCGGTGTCTCCAAGCACGCGGACAAGTTCCTGCCCCTGCTCGACCTGAAGACCGAGATCGTCCCCGCGGTGCACCGCAACAACGCGGGCATCATCGGAGCGGCCGCGTTGGCGCTGGCCGGCGACGACTCCGGCGCCTCGGTCGACGAGGGCGAAGACCTGGCGGGCACGACCTCGCGCTGACGCCTCCCCGGAGGGTTGGACACGGGCGGCGCGCCGCCGATATGGTTCGAGCGCACTCACGCGACGTATCCGGGGGGAACCGATGAGCTATCCGCAGCAACCGCCGCAGTATCCGCAGCAGGTGGTCTACCAGCAGGTCGTCCGGCCACCGTCCAACGGCGCGGCGACCGCTGCTCTCATCCTCGGCATCCTCGCCGTCTTCTTCGGCATCAGCGTCCCGATCCCGTTCTGGGGACTCATCGTCATCTTCCTCGCGGTGCCCCTGGGCGCGCTCGCGGTGATCTTCGGCCACGTCGGCATGCGCGCGAGCCGTACGATCCCGGTCGGGCGCGGCAACGCCGTGGCCGGACTGATTATGGGCTACGTCACGCTCGCGATCTGCATCCTGACCACGGCGTTCTGGGTGATCGCCCTCGTCGGGTCGGCGGCGAGCACGTCCAGCGTCTGAGCTCGGCCGCCTGAGGTCGGGCGGCCGGCGAGGGGCGAATGGGCCGGCCTGTACGCCGGGTTCTGTCCGGGGGTCGAAACCCCGTGGACGGTCATCTCTCTCGGCGACACGTTGCCGTGCCGCTCCAGCGGTCTACCCGGGGACTCGGCGGGCCGCGTCGGCATCCCCTGTCTGACCTTGCTCCGGGCGAGGTTTACCGTGCGGGTCGTGTCACCACGACCCCGGTGGTCTCTTACACCACCCTTTCACCCTTACCCCGGTCGGAACCGGGGCGGTCTGCTCTCTGTGGCACTGTCTCGCGGATCGCTCCGGGTGGGTGTTACCCA
>Ga0207748_1000742_pt1 | contig 12357 bp, 12 predicted proteins | sample HigsolmetaGSP13D_FD_184841 | JGI IMG/M metagenome (GOLD analysis project Ga0207748, IMG submission 184841) | High solid enriched microbial communities from the Joint BioEnergy Institute, USA - SP1-3-D (SPAdes) | ecosystem: Engineered > Bioreactor > SSF (Solid state fermentation) > Aerobic >... | reverse complement strand
GGGGGGGGGGGGGGGGGGGGGTTTGTGTGGATGTGTGTGTGGTGCCGGAGGATGAGGTGGTGGTGGTGGATGGTCTGGTTAAGGCGCTAGCTAAGTTGAGGGAGGGGACGAATGATATTGATCTCAAGAACGAGTAGAGTAGTCGATGTTCTTAGAATGGTCGAGAGGGAAAGGAAGTAACAAGGCAGGTTGTCAAGCAAGCTTCGAATTTTTTTTTATCTAATCTTCCTCGTTTTTTTTGGAGCATATACAGCCGTCGTCGCTGTACGACCAGTAGATGGCTATAATGAAACAACCACTTCTATAGATGAGAAAGAAAAAAAAAGGCAGTCTCAAGATCGGGTTAAAAATGTCTAGCATGTACAGGCACGACACAAGACAAGACAAGACAAGAGATACATACAAGACAAGATTCGGGTGTTTTTTTTCCTAACATTTCTAACATTGCGGGAAAAACCGTCCGCGTCGACACGATCCTACCTAGCCAACGCCAGAGGTAGGTGTACACACCTCCAACTGACAAGAGACAAGAGCCGCCCATCACCTGTTCCCTCGTTGCTTCCCCGCGGGTAATGTACCTGGAAGCTTTATCATCATTTAATCCGCTTTCACGCTCTTCCTCTGTGCCTTGCCCGTGGTCCAGCCCCTCTCTTCCCACATCTTGACGTTCTCTTCCATCTTCTTGTACGCCCAGGTGAATTTCGGGTCTGGAAGTTACATTGTCAGCTCCATCCGGCTTTCCGAGACGGAAATTGCTAATTAAACTCACACAGGAACTGCCGCAGGTCGTGCCTGTGATCCTCGGGAGAATACTGCTCCGCGTGGTAACTTGGCGTCAAGACGGTCATCTTGTGCCGGTTGATCGAGTAGTGGTGGAAGAAGTGGCGCGTCTTCTCGTAGATCTCCCGCGGGCTGTACTCGTTGCCCCAGAGGTGGAGCAGTCTCTCGTACATGGACCACGGTCCCAGCTTCGAGATCTTCCGCAGGCGTCCGAAGACCGACAGTTCCTTGTACGTCACGCCCATGTCCGCTTCGTCGGACTGCGTGTAGGTAGCCGTGGTGGGCTCCAGTTCGGCGGTCGGCGTGGCATTGAGGAACGCCTCGAGGATAGGCAGGTCGAAGGCAGTGCTGGCGTACTTGACGAATTTCTTAAGGTCGACTTTGGAAATAGATCCAATGGGATTCAGCTGTGCGATGTTAGTCCTGCGTAGTGAAAAGCAAGTCGAACTAAGCACTCACGTCTGCACTGCTGCAATCATACTTCGTGAGGTAGCCACGAAGACTAATTATACGGTTAGTCATGATCAGGTCAGTTACTATGGCGCAAAACCATACCTTTCGTCCACGTTCGCCGAGCCAAGCTGGCAAGGAGTTAGATTCGGGGACTGCACACATTTCCGGGAGAGGATCGCCACTTACAACAAGAAGACCACCTGCTCCCGGCCGCTTTCGAACGGTCGGAAGCAACTGCGCAAACATATAGGAGAGGACCATTCGAATACGAGCCTGGATGTTCTGCAAAGCGGCGTTCTCGGCATATGTGCCACCATGGACGGCGAACCGGGGCTGGAAGTTGGTGACAGCAGTGAACAGGGCCGTAAGAGCGCTCACGACCGTGTCGATGTTCATGTCGATGTGATACGAACCGATGTCCGCGGCTAGCGCCTTTGCTCGTCCTCTCGTCTCCTTGCTCGAGTGTTGCGAACCCATGAAGCAAGTGTGGAAGATGCAGCTGAACCGCATTAGCAGAGTGCAAGGAATGGAAGGACGATGCATATACATACTGGCAGACCTCCTGAGCGCTGGACGGAAGCCAATCGGAATCTGCAGGTTTCGCGCAGACCTTGCGGACGTCCTGGATGACCTGCTCGTTGCCTTGCTCTATAGCCATCATCACCTGTCTGCACATGGAGAACACGATGACAGCGGTGGCACAGCTGTCGATGCCTCCGCTGAGAGGGACAAAGTATCCAGCAGCACCGGAGCGGCGAAGGTAATCCCATAGCCAGCAGGCCGGTCCCAAGGCGATCTCTTCCTCAGGGGTGTGGTATCGTGGCTCGATAGGAGGAGAAGGCGCGACGCCGGGATCCAGATCACCTTCCCGCTTAGACAGTCTGATGTCGACCTCTAATCGGACATATGGCTCCTGCTTGCTGGCTTGAAGACCTCGACTGGCATTGCTGCGGAAGCTTCGGACCTCCTCAAGGTCAACCGTGGCCGTGACGACCTCGATGTCATTGAGAGAGAACTGGGAGCCTTGAGCAACAAGATAGCCGTTGACGACGATCATCGCACAGCCGTCGTAGTACAGTCTGTCTCCATCACATCCTTGCTGGTTGGCATAGAGATAGATACCTCCCCCCTTGACCATGGTCAGTCTCGCACTTCGTCATCTAGTCTGCGGCGAGGGAGAATACCAGTTTGGTGGCCTGGGTAATCAAATTGACCCGGGTATCAAGCTTTCGCAGCTCGTGGTGGCTTCCCGACGAGTTGGAGATGATCTCGACGCCTAGAGCAGGTCAGCAACATACATATGGTACTTTAGTCCACGCGATGTTAACATACCTGCAAGACTGTACGGGATGTGGGGACTGAAGGATATCAGCACATGGTCTGATATCACCTTGACAGCAAGGGACGACGTACCCGTTAGGAGTGAACAGCTCCTCGCAAGTCTCCAACCCGAGGCAGGTGTCCCGGGTGCTGATGACGGCATCGCCAAACGGGACCGTTCTCTGCCCGGTGATATTCCCCACGATCGACTCGAGGTAGTAGTCCTCGACTTCTCGAGGGCGCTGCCAGGGCGTGACTGCAGCGAATCGAATCAGCCTTCGCGCAGTTCAAAAGAGATGTGAAGGGACCAGGAACGTGCATACAATATCTCATTTCGCGGTAGTTCCCATCTAGAAGTCTCCGTCGTCAGGACAATCCACATAAGACCCATCATGAAGCGATGTCATACCATTCGCCAGCCACATCTTCGGCCGGATCAGGATGATCTTGCGGTTATAGAAGATGACGCGGCAGTTGTAGCGCACATTGCGGTGCCGCACGGGCATGCCCACATCAACCAAAATGTCCTGGCAGTCCGGGTGGTCGATGATGCGGGCCAGCATCTCCCACGAGTGCAGGAAGGTGTCGCCCTCGAGGAAGTGGTCGAGGCAGCCATAGCCGGTGATCTCGAGCTCGGGGCCGACGCGCAGGGTGGCGCCGGCGGCTTTGGCGCGGCGGATGCTCTCGATGATGCGGGCGGCGTTGCCCTCGAAGTCGAGGGCCCATTGGTTGAGGGAGCTGTTGGTTTGTAGAGTAGATGCTGTGTCAGATACTGTGTTCTCTCGTCGACGTGACATGACAAGACAAACGCGGGGCACGGAGGTGGTGGGGTCGTTACCAGGTCGCGAGGGTGACGAGATGGCCCATCTTGGACGGTGTCCGGTGGGATATATCCCGGAATCAAGCGTTCCCGACGGTCGATCGAGCTGATGGAGGACAGACGGATCCCTGCCAGGGACGTGTGAGTTGATATCGGTACGAAAGCAAATCGGCGCCGGGCGGAGAAGGATCTCGCTGCAGGATTCCCCGCACTGCAGCCAAGACGTCTCGAGACGATCGGACACGGATCAATGGATCTCCCTGGTCAGGAACAGCGGGGCAGCGTGCACGAAGATTCGAGGATATTCAGGCACAGAGGAACAAAAAGTTCTATTTTTTGCTCTATCTGGCGGCGGCCGGGAGGAGGGCAACTCAGCATGACGTGTGTGGGGATGCCGGCGCGCATCAACCCTATCTGATCCTCGGGCTGATTAATCCAGCGGGGAAGCCAGAGCATCAGGTCCGACACCCCCGCCTTGCTGAGCTATCGTTATATATCTTTCAATTCAAGATAATACACGACTTTTCTCTTTATTATTATTGTTATTCCCCTGTCCCTCCATCCCCACTCCTACTTTTTCCGAAATACACTCTCCACTCCATCTCCACCACCATGAGCCTCCAGCCCCAGGTCCCCGCGCCAGCGCATACGCAGCTGGAATCGACGTTGTCGCGCCGGTTCGGCAAGGAGACGGTCAACTACTTCTCCAGTAAGGATCCCTTGTTCCTATAGACACTTTTTTATCTGGCACGTGCTCATATATATATATCCCCGACCAGACTCGCCGCTGAACCGCCTCTCCTTCCTCCGCTCCGAGCACCCCTTCCTCGCCGCGGCGCTCAGGCACCCCTCGACGCGCTTCGTGCTGCTCAAGGAGCTGGCCCCGCTGACACGGACCCCGTCCCAGCTGGCGTACGCGCGCTACAAGGATATCGAGCCGCTCGTGCCGGCGGACCTCTACGACAGGTCCGAGGAGGAGATGATCCGCGACTACGACTCGCGGCGGACGACGCCGCAGCTCGTCTTCCTGGGGCTGGACGAGCGGCGGAGTAGCGGGAAGGAGGAACGACAGGAGGGGGGTGATGTGCTGACGTGGAGGAGCTACGCGGGGAGGCCGTACTTTGCGCTGGACGTGACGCCGACGCGGGGGTCGGAGGAGCAGCAGGAGCGGGCGCGGGACATCGTGGAGACGATGGAGGCCAAGGGGCTGACGTTCCTGCAGACGCGGGTCGTGATGACGCTGTCGGCGGATGAGGGTGCGATCCCCATACCGATATTGGATGATACAGGCTAACACTGTCGGCGGCAGCCGCCATCTACGCGCAGGCGCGCGCGCTGCTGGACTGGAACACGCGCAACACCTTCTGCGGCACGTGCGGGCACCCGACGCTGTCGGTCAACGGGGGCGCCAAGCGCGCATGCCCGCCGACGGACGCGGCGCTGCTGGCGCAGGGCCGGCCGTCGGCGCAGCGCCCGCCGTGCAGCACGCGCACCACCATCTCCAACCTCTCGTTCCCGCGCACCGACCCGACCATCATCGTGGCCGTGCTCTCGGCCGACGCCCGCCGCATCCTGCTGGGCCGGCAGAAGCGCTTCCCGCCGCACTGGTACTCGACCCTGGCCGGGTTCGTCGAGCCCGCCGAGTCGGTCGAGGACGCCGTGCGCCGCGAGGTCTGGGAGGAGGCCGGCGTGGTGCTGTCGCGCGTCGTCATCCACTCGTCGCAGCCGTGGCCGTACCCCGCGAACCTGATGATCGGGGCCATCGCGCAGGTGGGCGACCCTGCCCACGAGGCCATCAGCCTCCAGCACGACCCGGAGCTCGAGGACGCGCGCTGGTTCCCCATCCCCGAGGTCGAGGAGGCCCTGCGCGTCGGCACGAGCGCCCTGGGCGAGGCGCCCGGCCCGCTCTACAAGGAGGGCAACCTGCGCCTTCCGCCGCCCACCGCCATCGCCAACCAGCTCATCCAGGCGGCCGTCGAGTACGCGACGGGCGAGAAGCCTTCCCGGATGTAGATGGAGTCTCCCTCTTGCAATGCGCCGTATCTCGGATACCAATGCCACGTCCAGAGTCTCCCCGCAAAGACATCCCGTCCCGCCAACCCTCGAGATCATACAACCGTGCCGGAGACCAGGAGCAATCCGGGGCTGGAACTCAATAGTAAGACATGCCAGACGAGGCGTCACGAGAGGAAGAATATGCCATAGAAGTGTGTATTCGAAGAGACAGCTTGGTTTGGTTAGAGCCTTGACTCGACGGTTACCCTCTAGCATAGACAGACGTCCTCCACCGCACAGAATAGAATGCATCCATCGAGTCATTTAACAACATCTGAACAGGAACATCCTCATATAGTGCAGAACCCGTCCATCATAACCAAAAGTGCTAGGGAGATGACATAATGACACTCAGCGTCCAAAGCATGAGACGGTCCTCATTGCCCACTGGTCTATATACATGCCTCTAACAGTTAGAAAAAAAAGCCCAACGCAAACCCTCTGTGCTTCGATTAGGTATGACGTCTAACGGAGATCAATATACATACAACGGACGCGCGCCCAAGCGCATCCGTATATTCCCATCTGCGGGGAACAGGAGCATAAGCCCCGCTCCCTACTCTCGCGACGAGAGGCCTCGCTTCACCGGGCAAACGGGGTGAGCAATGCGGCGTCTGCACGACCAGCATCGCGGGTTCACTCCCCACTCGGGAGAGGGAAGTATAGGAAATCCTTCCCGACGCTGTTGCAGTAGAATACGTTCGCGTTGACAAGTCCAACCCCAGTGTCAACGCCTCCTGGGATCGTTTACGGCTCACGAGCGAGGATGCGACCCTCGCTGCCAAGCACCATACACTGACGAATCTGTCAGTATGGGCACAAGGCCAGGACACCCGCATATGTTACGGCGAACGGTCCACTGGCATCGACACCATCACCCTATGGCTCAACAGCCTGTGGTGGCGCGCTATCCCCAGCCTCGTGTTTCATCCTCTTGGCGTCTCTTTCACCGCTGTGCGCTGCCGAAGCACCGGCCTTCCGCTTCTCCTTCTCCTTCTGGTATTCCGCACGTCGAGCCTCCCGGTCCCTCTCCTTGCGGAGAGCCTTGGACTCGAATTCGTGCCAATCACCTTCGATATTCTCCAGCCTGCGAGAGAATGTCAGCAGAGATGAAAACAAGACTGAAAGGACATATGATACTTACTCCACGGGCTGTTGAGGAGCCGGCTCTTCAGAGACGAAGTAAGGATGTGCGAGTACCTCCTCAGCGGTGGGTCGTTTCGCAGGGTCGTACCGGAACATCTGTGCAACGAGGTCCAAGGCAGCAGGCGACAAGACGTCGCGATACAGGTCCTCGAAGATCCTCTTCTTCCGTTCCGTGGGCCGCATCAGCTCAAACCAGGGCATCTCGACGATATCTGGCCAGTCCGCCCGAGTGGGCGTGCCGAGACAATTGTACAGCTTCTCAAGCTGGCTGATCTCGCCGCCTTCGCCAGGAAAAACCGCTTTCTTGGTAAACATTTCCATATATACGCAAGCGGCACTCCAGACGTCGACAGCCGGACCGTATCTCGTTTCACCAAGAAGCAGTTCCGGCGGTCGATACCAGATGGTGATGACCCGGTTTGTGTAGTCCAGCTGGCGGCTCTTGGAGAAGAAACGAGCCAGGCCAAAGTCGGCAAACTTCAACAACCCTTGGTTGCTGATGAGGATGTTGGCCGCTTTGATGTCACGGTGAAGGACGCCTCGATGGTGGAGATAGCTGAGGCCTTCGAACATCTGCTTCGCGAGGTTCTTCTTGTGAGCCGCCGTGAGAGTAAAGGTGGGGTGGTTAATGAGGCCGGTAAGGTCATGCGAGAGATATTCAAAGACCATGAAACATTCATTCTTTTCGACCATGACTTCGAGCAGGCGGACGACGTTGTGGCTTCGGAGGTGTTGGAGCAGTTTGATTTCGCGCACAGCTGTGACGGGGAATCCGTCCTTTTCACCCTCCATACGAATCTTCTTCAGTGCCACCTTCTTCTTCGTGTAGATGTGTATTGCCTTGAAGACCTTGCCGTAGGTGCCAGCACCGATGACAGATTCATTGCCAGGCTTCCGATAGTAGACGGAGTCCGAGTGCGCGAATTCCTCCGAGAGAGTCGGCCGTGGTTTTATCCGTGTCAGGATCTTCTTTTGCTTTTTCGGTTCAGGTGGTTCGGGATGTTCAGGAGTGCGCTCGCGGCGACGCTCAGATCGGAAATCCGGTCGCCGGTCGTCTCGCCTCCTATCCTCGCGGTAATCAAGGCGGCGATCGTCCCTCCGCGCATCCCGCGAGTCCCTCGAATCCCGTGGGGTTCGGACGTCTCGGGGGTCTCTTCGATCATCCCTGTCACGATCGCGAATCCGTTCTCGGTCTCGGTCCCGGTCTCTGTCTCGGTCACGGTCACGATCCCTCCGATCTAGGCGCAGATCGGGCTTGAATTTGGGAGGTGGACCACTAGACAATCTACTCCGGGGTGGTTCGACAGCTCGAGGGGGCGGCTCACGCACTTGCATCCTCTGCGCCAGGTCCGGAACGGGCTTCGGGACCGGAGCAGGTGTTGTCTTGGCTTTGAAGGCGAAGCTGAATTTACCACCCTCTTTTGCTGGGGTCGAAGATGTGCTGGTCTCGCGAGTGGGTGGTGGCATCTTCTTCGCATCCCCATTTTCCGGGCTTGGCTTCGACCCTTCATCTTCCACCTGTAGATCCTTGGACGGTCTGAAGGGATTGTCACTCTCCTCCATGTCGGGGGACATCCGTTCGCTCTCCGGTGGAGGTGGCACTAGGGGAGGTTGCGACGATTGCGCATGTGTCGTAAGTGGGCTGTGTTGACCGCCACGTCCTCGTGAGCCTGATGCCGTCCACTGGAGGTTGCTGAAGTGACCACGACCACGTTGCGGTGGTATATTGTTGTAGTTTGTGTTATAGTTCTGTGGCCCGGGGCCAGAGAATCGACGGTCACCTTGATTTTGGTAATTACCCCGGTAACCGGAGTGCCCACCACGGTATGGCGGTCCAGCGTATCCTTGCTGCATGTGGTTCGGAGGTCCACTGTACTGGCCCTGGGGGGGTTGATAATACTGCCCTTGCGGAGCACCCTGAGGAGCGTAGTTGTTCTGCCGATATGGGGGCGAATGCCCATGCATTTGTCTACCAAACATGAGCAAAAGTCAGAGTCAACGGGGATCGGTGCAGCAGATAACTTACCCATGCTGTGCGTGGTACGGAGGCTGCCCACCCCATCCTCCTCGACCACTGGAATACGGGGAGCCAGACTGAGGCGATCCATGATAGGAGCTAGTCGGAGTAACATACTGTGGGGACGTAGAAAATTGTCTGGTATCGACATGAGGCCGGGGAGGACGCGGACGCTGGTTGCCGTGAACATCTGGGGCTCGCATGCCATGCATCGGGAAGGCCTCCCGGATGCGACTCTCGCCATCCATCGGTCCACCAGCGCCATCTGCGTCGAAACTGGGAATAGGTCGAAGAGGGGAGGGCGATCGGTTCGACTCGTCCACGATGGACTGGATGGGCCTCGTCGAATTCATCTTTCGATCTCGTCGAAGATCCCGGGCTGGAGATACGGATAATCTTGAGTTCCTCGAATGGAGCGTGTCACGAGACGAAGAACGATGATAGTGGTCCCTCCGACTACCACGGCTGCGGGAGCGTCCACGAGGAGATCTTTGCTTCCTCTCGCCTCGACGTGCTGGTGACCTGGAGCGGCGGGACCGCGATTTGCCGAAATCGTCCAACTCAAACGGTTCCTCGCGAGAGATAGAGCCTCGACGTTCCCCTTCCTGACGGTCCCTCTCCCTATGGGGTGATCTCCGACGGGACGTAACACGCTCTGACAGATACTTCCCCGAATGGCCCCTATCGCGACTTTCCCTGCTCCTAGAACGGTGACGGCGATGATGATGATGGTGGTGGTGGTGAGAGCGAGGCGAAGGACTCCGAGTTCTTCTGCGCTTCGAAGGAGGTACAGCAGGTGAATCGTCTCGACGAGAAGGTCTTCCGGGTCGTCTCTCTTCTGGCGGACGGCGTCGCTCAAAGTCTCGATCGTCTAATCGAGGGGACCGGATCGGGGACCGAATCGGCGAAGGAGAGGCCCTACGAGGACCTGGCTTGCGTCCCTCCCTCGATGCAGGTCGACCAGCAGCGGCCGATGCACGTCCGCCAGCGATGCTGGGGGAGGAGTCACGGCGCTGTCGAGATGCGTCGCGGTCGGATGGGAGAACACGGCGTTGCGGTGGCGGCGACCGTGGTCGACGATCCAATTCGCTCTCCTTCAGACGGTGATGGTGATCCCTATCACGGTCTGTGTCCCTCCCTCTATCACGGTCTCGGTCTCGAGCTCTGTCTCTGTCCCGGTCTCTTTCTCGGTCTCTAGGGTCTTTGGCGGCTCTCCACTGATCTCTCAACAGCGGACTCCTGCGGGACCCAGCCATGTAATCTTCTTTACCTGCATCTGGCGTGACCTGGTGTGATGGAGGGATGGTGGAGATGAGGGGGAGGCGTCCACTGAAAGTCTGAAGGTTAGGTCGGGATCTTGTAGAGACCAGGGCAGGGCGAGTCTGGGTGGAGCCTCGTTCTCTCTTCGTCTGTCGGCGTGTCTGGCGTCGCTGCACTCTTTCGGCGGGCTTAGCGCTGGGTGTGCGGAGGCGCGGTTTTTCCGGCGGCTAAGACCCTGTCTCTGCGAGCGGTAGAAGCGTTAAAGACATCTCGACACAAGACAAGCGGAGTGGTTTGGGGTTGCGCACCTCTTGTGATCCCGTGTAGATATACTAACTTATCCAAAGGAATGAGAATTCTACTTGTGGTGCTCCCTCTCCGAGGAGTTTTGTCTGGGGGCGGATGTGGCGATCGTCTAGTTGTGAGTGCCCAAGAGGAAGAGACCGGGACGCTGTAAAAAGATCACAGTAGGCCCGGCGCACCATCGGCAGTCCTCTTTGCCGTGCGGATAGTTGAGCAGATCCCTCTTCGCCGTGGGTGCGGCTCTCTACGAATGCCTGTCGAGTTCGACAGCAAAGACGAGTCAGCAGGCCAGTTGCTGCCGTCCCAGACACCTTTTGGATCCCGGATATGGCCAGAATCCCAGCACTTCCCAAAAGAGTGGAGCTTTTTCCCCTGTAACTGTCGCCTTCAGCCCATAACAACTCAAGATTGGACGTACGGGCTCTTCTCGCTCTTCAGACAGTCCGCCAGCACTGTGCCTTTTGCAGGCGATTCACAGATTCGTGGTGCACAGTGCCCAGGACGTTATGTGGAGCGCGATCTCAGCGTAGATCCTTCTCTTCAAGATTCGACCATATTCTCATGTGTTTTTGTTGTCCCTTGATGCAAGGCTCTGCCCGCCAACCAGCTCATCTCCGCCTCATGCATGGATCTATCTACGGAATGCGACAAAGCAAAAAGCGAAAGTCTGATGGTGATGAGAACCCAGCCAGCCGCGACAACGCCAGCGGTGGTGACGCTGGAACGCTCTGCCGGCCTTGCTTCTCAACCAGACTTAAACAACCTCCTTTTGATTTTTTTGTGGGTGCTCCCTTCTCTGCCAAAGGGTCGTTTTGCCCGGGATACCCAAATACAGGGAATCCACAGGAGTCATTCCCCCGAGGCATGGGCAAGTAAGCGGGACGAATCGACTCCGCATGGTGAGATGCTTCTGCAACGCCCTTGAACGTAGGTGGTGCGAAGAGTCGATCCGATTCAACAGACATCTGTCAACCCCAGACGGTCAGACGGGAAATCGGAGGGTGGCACGACCGCTATAGCAATCGAGCTGGTGTAATCGATGAGTTTACTGCTGGTAACATGATCTCCAACAGGCTTTAAATGCTGCTGGAAACACAGAGCACAGGCACCGTAAAGTGAGGTGACTGGGACCCGTAACGGCACCATTAAGGCCACAATGGCTATTCCGTCGACCAAATGTGCAGCCATGCGCAGCAGCTTCTACCCCACGACTATCCGGAATTCAGAGTACTCTGGTTAAGAGGTTAGGCGGAGACGTACCCATTGCGAAATTGTTGAAGCTGCCAGCCCATGATGAGGGGCACATGGCTGCTCCGCCGCTATTAAACCGAAGGTCTGGTGACAGACACATGACGGCTACATAGGTATTCGTGTCCTCCGCTATTCACACACAGACAGAACCTCATCCCGGAGGGAAGGAAGCCTGATCGGAAGGTGTCCTCGAGGGTCTGAGTCGGATCATGGCGTCGACAAGGCTGTCGTGGTGAGGTGCGGGTAAGTGGGAAGGTTAGGTGAGACCCGGCCAGGCTGGAGCAACCCCATCGCCTCCCTCACAACAGGCTTCAGAGCCACCGTCAAGTCTCGACGTATGGTCTAGTTAAATGAACCGAGAGAAGGACCAGGTAGACAGAGGTCCCCATCTCGACCTAAGAGCGTAGTGGCCGAGTGGGCAGGAAGAGGTGGTAAGCGGGTTGCGTTTGAAGTCAGGTTGAGGTTCGAAGTCGGTCCACCTTGTGGTGGCTGCAAACACCAGCAGCGCTGCCCAGACTGCAGAGACGCTCTTGGGGACCTCAGAGCCTCACCGCCCGACCGCGCGGAGAGCTGTGAAGGGTGGTGGCCCACCACGTGACATCCCACTTGGGTTGCACCAGCGAGCACGATACGAAAAGGTGACCGATCTGTCGCTGGACAGTTGGCCAGGAGGGAGGTGGACCTGGCTGATGGCCAGTAGTGCCTAGCTTCTAGAACAAAGCTCTACAAAGTCATCTATGCTTGTTTATGGAGTAGATAAAATCAGTAATGGTTGCAATTTAAGCTATGCTTGCGCTCACAATGATATCGACCTGTCGGACTGTTCGAACCTCGTAATCCGAAGGTATGATGATGAAAGCTCTGATTTTCTTAATCTACCTATCTGACTAGCTATTTATCCCATGAACTAGGGGGCCATAACAAAGGAAAATGTGCGATTATAAGCGAATAT
>Ga0207748_1000736_pt1 | contig 12538 bp, 10 predicted proteins | sample HigsolmetaGSP13D_FD_184841 | JGI IMG/M metagenome (GOLD analysis project Ga0207748, IMG submission 184841) | High solid enriched microbial communities from the Joint BioEnergy Institute, USA - SP1-3-D (SPAdes) | ecosystem: Engineered > Bioreactor > SSF (Solid state fermentation) > Aerobic >... | reverse complement strand
TCGCTGGTGCTGGTCGACGAACTCGCCCACCGCAACGTGCCGGGCAGCCGCCACGAACGCCGCTGGCAGGACGTCATCGATCTGCTCGACGCCGGCATCGACGTCTACACGACGGTCAACGTCCAGCATCTCGAAAGCCTCAACGACGTGGTCCACTCGATCACCGGCGTGCGCGTCGGCGAAACCGTGCCCGATCTGGTGTTCGACCGCCTGCGCGACATCCGCCTGGTCGACCTGCCGCCGCGCGAGCTGATCGAGCGCCTCAACGCCGGCAAGGTCTACCTGCCCGAACAGGCGGCGCAGGCACTGCAGGCCTTTTTCTCGCCGTCCAACCTCGCCGCGCTGCGCGAGCTGGCGATGCAGGTCGCGGCCGACCGGGTCGATGCCGACCTGCGCGAATCGCAGGCCGCACGCGGCCTGCCCGGCCACGCGCTGCGGCGGCAGGTGCTGATCGCGATCGACGGTCTGGGATCGTCCGAGTATCTCGTCCGCGCCGGCCGCCGGATCGCCGAGCGCCGCGACGCGCCGTGGACCGTGGTCACCGTGCAGTCGGGGCAAGCCGACGAGGCACGCCAGCTCGAACTCGACCGCGCATTCGCACTCGCGCGCAGCCTCGGCGCCAGCACCGAGGTCGTGCATGGCGACCAGGTCGCGGCCGCCCTGCTCGACCACGCCGAACGCATCGGCGCCTCGTCGATCGTCGTCGGCCGCACGCGCGAGCGCCCGCTGGCACGCGCGTTCAATCGCACGCTGACCCAGCGCCTGCTGCAGCAGGGCGCGCGCTACGAACTGGTGATCATCAGCACGCCCGGGGCGCGGGCACGCGCGCGTCGCGTGGCGCGGCTCTCGGAGGATGCCAGTCACTGGCACGGTGCCCTGCTGGCGGCGTTCGCCACGCTGGCCGCGGTGGCGATCGGCTGGGCCGTGGAGCGCTGGCTGGGCATCGACGACCTGTCGATGATCTTCATCGTCGCCGTGGTGCTGGTGGCCGCGCGCACGCGCATGTCGATCGCGGTCCTGGCGGCGGTGCTGTGCTTCGCCTGCTACAACTTCTTCTTCATCGAGCCGCGTTTCACGCTCAACATCGCCGCGCACCGCAGCCTGGTGACCGTGGTGCTGTTCCTGCTCGCTGCGCTGGTCGCCGGACGGCTCGCTTCGCGCCTGCGCCAGCAGGTGCTGGCGCTGCGCGCCGCCAATGCGCACGCGACCGGCCTGCAGGACCTCGGGCGCCAGCTCGCCGCTGCCGCCGATCGGGGCCAGGTCATTGCCGCCGGGCGCAATGCGCTGACCCGCGCACTCGGCGTGGAGGTCTGGCTGCAGCTCGCCGGCGATGCGACCGGCACGCCGATGCCGGTCGATCTCGATGGCGCCGCCGTCGACTGGGTCGTGCGCCACGGCCAGCCTGCCGGCCGCTTCACCGACACCTTGTCGGCATCGCGCTGGTGGCTGCTGCCGATCCGCGAAGGCGAGCGGACGCATGGTGTGGCCGCACTGCGTTTCGCCGACGCCGCCGCACGCCCGGGACTGGAACAGCGCCGGCTGGTGCAGGCCATGGTCGACGACATCGCCCAGGCCGCATCCCGCGTGCGTCTGGTCAGCGACCTCGAACAGGCGCGCATCGGCGGGGAAACCGAACGCCTGCGGTCGGCCCTGCTGTCGTCGGTCTCGCACGACCTGCGCTCCCCACTGGCCTCGATGATCGGCTCGGCCGACAGCCTGTCGAGCTACGGCGAGGCCATGGACGGCGAGGATCGTCGTGCCCTGCTCGAGACCATCGTGCTCGAGGGCGAGCGCCTCGACCGCTACATCCAGAACCTGCTCGACATGACGCGCCTGGGCCATGACGGCCTCTCGCTCAACCGCGACTGGATCGGCGTCGACGAACTGATCGGTTCGGCCGCCGGACGCCTGCGCCGCTACCAGACCGACGTCCTGCTCGACATCGACGTCGCGCCGGGTCTGGAACCGGCGTGGGTCCACCCCGCCCTGGTCGAACAGGCGCTGTTCAACGTGATGGAAAACGCGGCGAAGTTCTCGCCCCCGCATACGCCGGTCAGCATTGCGGCCCGCGCGATCCCGGCGCCGGTCCCCGGCGATGCCCGCGCCTGGCTGCGCATCGACGTCGCCGATCGTGGCCCCGGCATCCCCGACGACGAGCGCGCGCGCATCTTCGACATGTTCTACACCGTCGAGCGCGGCGACCGGGGGCGCAAGGGCACCGGGCTGGGCCTGACGATCTGCCAGGGGATGATCGGCGCGCACGGTGGCGCGGTCACCGCGCTGCGCGGACCCGGCGGCACCGGTACCCTGATCCGGATCGAGCTGCCGATGCAGCAGCCCCCCGATGCGGAGCCTGCCCATGTCCGGACCGACTGACGCCACGCCTGCGACGCCGGTCCGCGTGCTCGTGATCGACGACGAGCCGCAGATCCGGCGCTTCCTCGACATCAGCCTGCGCGCGCAGGGCTGGCGCGTCTCACTGGCCGAGGACGGCGAACGGGGCTTGGCGACGCTGGTCGCCGAGGGCGCGGACCTGGTCGTGCTCGACATCGGGCTGCCGGGCATGGACGGCCACGCGGTGCTGCGCGAGATCCGCGGCTGGTCGCAGGTGCCGGTGGTGATGCTGTCGGTGCGCAGCGACGAGGCCGGCAAGGTCGCCGCCCTCGATGCAGGCGCCAACGACTATGTGACCAAGCCGTTCGGCGCCGCGGAACTGATGGCCCGGATCCGCATGCTGCTGCGACAGCACGCGCGTGCTCCGGACGAACACCCGGTGTTCGACGACGGCCGCCTGCGCATCGATCTGGCGCGCCGCGAGGTCGCGCTCGACGGCGTGCCGCTGGTGCTCTCGCGCAAGGAGTACGCGCTGCTGTCGCTGCTGTTCCGCAATGCCGGGCGCGTGGTGACCCAGCCGCAGCTGCTGCGCGAGATCTGGGGTCCCAGCCACACCGAAGACGCGCACTACGTGCGCATCCTCGTGGGCAAGCTGCGCGCGCGGTTGGGCGACGATGCCGTCGCACCGCGCTGGATCGCCACCGAGCCCGGCGTCGGCCTGCGTTTCCTGCACACGACCTGATCCGCACGTGACGCCAGAAGAAAGCCCCGCGCGAGGCGGGGCTTCGGGTCACTGCGCCGGGCCGATCAGGCGGCGGGTGTGACGTTCGTGGCCTGGGCCCCCTTCGGCCCCTGCGTCACCTCGTAGCTCACGCGCTGCCCTTCCTGCAGCGAGCGGAAACCGGTCGCACTGATCGCCGAAAAATGCACGAACACGTCCGCGCTGCCATCCTCGGGCGAGATGAAGCCGAATCCCTTCGCGTCGTTGAACCACTTCACTGCGCCGTATTGCATGCACGTCTGACCTCGTCTGGATGCGCGATGCCGGCGCGGCCTGCACGGGACCGCGATGGCGGCCCGGGTATGCGAAGCCTCGAGCCCGGGTGGCAATCATCCCGCGAGGAAGGCGCGCAGCAACGGCGGAATGCCGACCGATGCCGCCGCGACGTTGTCGAGCACGTCCTGGAACGTGATCACCTCGTCGACCTGTGGGCCTGCGCCCGCGGCCCAGTTGGCGACGATCGCCAGGCACGCGTAGTCGAGTCCGAGCTCGCGCGCCAGGCCCGCCTCGGGCATGCCGGTCATGCCGACCAGATCGCAGCCGTCCCGGCGCATGCGCGCGATCTCCGCGCGCGTTTCCAGACGCGGGCCCTGCGTGGCGCCATAGCAGCCGCCATCGACGAGCGTCACGCCCGCGGACGCCGCCGCGCCGAGCACGCGCTGGCGCAGGGACGGCGTGTACGGGTCGCCGAAATCGACGTGCAGCACCTCGCTGCCCTCGTCCTCGCAGAACGTCGACACGCGGCCCCAGGTGTAGTCGATCAACTGGTCCGGGCACGCCAGCACGCGCGGCGCGAAACGCTCGGTGATGCCGCCGACGGTGTTGAGCGCCAGCACCCGCTTCGCGCCCAGTGCCTGCAGCGCCGCGAGATTCGCCCGGTAGTTGATCCTGTGCGGCGGCACCGAATGACCTTCGCCGTGGCGCGCCAGGAACGCGACGCGCTTGCCGTCGAGGGTGCCCACGCGCACCGGTCCCGACAATGCGCCGTAGCGCGTGACCGGCTGGTGCGGCTCGACGTCCTGCAGATCGGCCAGCTGGTAGAGGCCGGTGCCGCCGATGACGGCCAGATCGATGGCGAGATCCATGCTCACTCCGCGAGTGCGTAGATGCCCGGCAGGTTGCGGCCCTGCTCGTGGAAGTCCATGCCGTAGCCGAACACGTAGCGGTCCGGCACCTCGACGCCGACGTAGTCGGCCTCGATGCCTTCGACCAGGCGGTCGTGGTCCTTGACCGCCAGCACCGCGACGCGCACGTCGGCGGCGCCCTGGTCCTCGACCCACTGGCGCACGGCCTTGAGCGTGTGGCCTTCGTCGAGGATGTCGTCCACCAGCAGCACGCGACGGCCCTGCAACGGCGTCGCGGGGCGGTGCAGCCAGGCGAGGCCCGAGCCGGTGGTGTTGCCGCGGTAGCGCGTGGCGTGCAGGTAGTCGAACTCGAGGTCGAGTTCGTTCTCGCCCAGCGCGAATGCGAGCTGCGCGGCGAACGGCATGCCACCGTGCATGATGGTGATGAACACCGGCGCCATGTCGTCGTCGCCGTAGTCGTCGGCGATCTCGTCGGCCATCGTCTCGATCGCGTCTTCCAGCGTGTCGCGATCGAACAGCAGGTCGGCGGTGTCGAGCACGTCGTCGAGGCGCGGGGTGGTCATGCGATGTCTCCGGTACGGCCGGCGGACGCGCCGGCCAGTGCGCCGTCCCAGCCGAGCGGGCCACGCCCGATCAGGCCGGTCAGGGCCATGGTGTTGAGCGCGCGGCCTTCGACCGCGGCCAGCGATTCGGCGACCAGTTCCGGGTGGCAGACCAGCACCACGTCGCAACCTGCATCGAGATGCGCATCGACGCGCGACTTGATGCCACCGGCCGAGAACGCCGCGGCCATGCCGATGTCGTCGGAGAACACGACGCCGCGGAACCCCATCTGCTCGCGCAGGATGGTGTTGATCCACAGCGGCGAGTAGCCGGCCGGTTCGGGCGCGACCTGCGGATAGACCACGTGCGCCAGCATCACCGCATCGGCGCCGGCATCGATGCCGGCCACGAACGGCACCAGATCGTGGGCGCGGATCGCCTCGAGGCTGCGGTCGTCGACGGCATCGTCGAAGTGCGTGTCTTCCCGCACCGAGCCGTGCCCGGGGAAATGCTTGAGCGTCGCGGCCATGCCGGCCTCGTGCATGCCTTCGACATAGGCGCGGGTGAGCGCGGCGACGATCTGCGGGTCTTCCGAGAACGACCGGTCGCCGATCGCGAGATTGCCGTGGCCGACGTCGACGACCGGCGCGAAACTGAGATCGACGCCGCTGGCCCGGACTTCCTGCGCCATGAGGCGCGCATGCGCGCGCGCGGCGTCGAGTGCGGCCTCGCGGTCGGCGAGGTACTGCATCCCGAAACCGGACAGCGAAGGCAGTTCGGTGTAACCGTCCTGGAAGCGCTGCACGCGCCCGCCTTCCTGGTCCACGCAGACCAACTGCGGACGCGGCGCGGCGTCGCGGATCGCGGCCGAGAGGTCGGCGATCTGCGCGCGCGACGCGAAATTGCGCTTGAACAGGATCACGCCGGCGCAGGCATCGTGCTGCAGCCAGTCGCGTTCCTGCGCGGTGAGTTCGGTGCCGGCCACGCCGATCACGAGCATCGCGGATGTCTCCATCGCACGCGCCGGATGGCGCGGGCCGGCATTGTCGCAGATGCGGAGCGGCGTGCCGTCGGCGCGCCGCACGTCGTGTTCATTCGCAGCCCGCCGGGCCGCATGCAGGCGCCGACGGCGCGACGGGGGCCGCGCTGCGCATGGCCTGCCGAAAGGCATCCGCAATCGACTCCGGCGGCTGCGCCCCCTGCACCGCCAGGCGCCCGTCGATGACGAAGGTCGGTACCGCGCGGATGCCCATGGCCTGTGCCTGGGCGATGCGCGCCCGCAGCTCCGCCTCGCCGGCACCGCTGGCGAGGAAACGGCGGATATCTTCCGCGTCCAGACCGCCGGCGACGCCCGCCTCGACCAGCACCTCGGCGTCGGCAAGATTGCGGCCCTGCGCGAAATGCGCATGGAACAAGGCCTCATCGACCGCATCGACGTCACCCTCGCGTGCAGCCAGCGCCATCAGCCGATGCGCCGGCCGCGTGGTCACGCGGACCTGCCCGCGGTCGAAGTCGAAGGGCAGGCCTTCGGCACGCCCGGTCGCCTGCGTCTGCGCGAGCATCTGCGCGACGCGCTCGACGCCGCCGAACTTCAGCGCCAGTGCCTCGCGCAGCGGTACCGGCGTGGCATCCGCATCCGGATCGAGCAGGAAGGGATGCCACTGGATCTCGATGTCCGGCGCGTCGTCGCCGAGCAGCGCGATGCCGGCCTGCAGGCGGCGCTTGCCGATCCAGCACCAGGGGCAGACCACGTCGGACCAGATGTCGATTCTCATGGCGTCATCATGCGCCCGATGCGCGATGACGGTGGCCTCAACCGCGTTCCGCGGCGTCCCAGCGCGAGAACGGATGCGCGGCCAGCGCGAGGTTGTAGTAGCGCGCCTCTTCGGTGACCTCGTCGCCGAGCCACGCCGGACGCGAGAACGCCTCATCCACCGACGACAGTTCGATCTCGGCGACGACCAGTCCGGCGTTGTCGCCGCGGAACTCGTCGACTTCCCACAGATGCCCGCCATGACGCACGAGGTGCCGACGCTTCTCGACCAGGCCGCCCACACACAGCTTCAGGAGCGCCTGCGCGTCTTCGACCGGCAGAGGCAACTCGAACTCCTGCCGCCTCGGCCCGGCCTCGCGCGACTTGATGTTGAGGAACGCGACATCGCCCTCGATCCGCACCCGCACCGACGCGTTCTGCGCACCGCTGGCGATCGACGCGGCATCGTTGAGATAGCCCTGCGCCATCGGCACGACCGCGTGCGCGGCGCCGCGCCAGCCATCACCCATGACCCGGAACTTGCGTTCGATCTCGATGCCCATGCCGCCCTCAGCGCTTCTCGAACAGCGCGATCGATTCCACGTGCGCGGTCTGCGGGAACATGTCCATGACGCCCGCGTCCGACAACGTCCAGCCGCGCTCCTTGACCAGATAGCCCGCATCGCGCGCCAGCGACGCCGGATGGCAGCTGACGTAGACGATGCGGCCGAACTGTTCGAGCGGCAGCTGGCGCAACACGTCGATCGCGCCCGAACGCGGCGGGTCGAGCAACAGCTTGTCGAAGCCCTGCCGCATCCACGCGGTGCCACGCTGGTCCTGGGTCAGGTCGGCCGCATGGAACTTCGCGTTCGCCAGCCCGTTGTGCGCGGCGTTCTCCCTGGCACGCGCGACCAGTCCGGCCTCGCCTTCCACGCCGACCACTTCGCGCACGCGGCGCGCGAGCGGCAGGGTGAAGTTGCCCAGGCCGCAGAACAGGTCGAGCACGCGGTCGTCGGGCTGTACGTCCAGCAGTTCGAGCGTGCGCGCGATCATCGTCTCGTTGAGTCCGGCGTTGACCTGGATGAAATCCAGCGGACGGAACTTCAGTTCGACGTCCCAGTCGGCCAGCCGGAACGACAGCACGGGCGCTTCGGGCCACAGGGCCTGCACGCTGTCGTTGCCGCCCGGCTGCAGGAAGATCGCCATGCGATGCTGCTGGCCAAACGCGAGCAGCCTGGTGGTGTCGGCATCGCTCAGCGGCTGCAGGTGCCGGAACACCAGCGCGATGCCGTCGAACTCGGGCCGCGGTTCGCCGGCGATGAACTCGACCTGCGGCAGGGTCGCACGCGCGTCCATGCCGTCGATCAGCGCCGACAATGGCCGGATGATCGCCGCGATCGGCGCGATGACCGTGTGGCACTCCTGCAGGTCGGCGACGAAGCGCGGATCGCGCTCGCGGAACCCCACCAGCGTCGCGTCCTTCTTGTCGACCCGTTTGACCGAGAAGCGGCCCTTGCGGCGATAGCCCCAGGCCCGGTCGACGATCGGCGCCATCCAGCGCTTCGGCGTGACGTGGCCGATGCGCTCGAAGTTCTCGCGCAGCACGCGCGCCTTGGCGAGGATCTGCTGCTCGGCGTCGAGGTGCTGCAGCACGCAGCCGCCGCAGGTGCCGAAATGCCGGCAGCGCGGCGTGATGCGATGCTCGGACGCGCGCAGCACCTCGAGCGTGCGCGCCTCGTCGAAGCTGCGCGAGCGCGCGAATCGCTGGGCGACGACCTGCTCGCCGGGCAGCGCGCCGGTGACGAAGACCGCCTTGCCGTCGGGCAGGCGCCCGACGCCGCGGCCGTCGTGGGTGAAGTCGAGCATGTCGACCTGGAAAGGGGTCTGGTCGAGACGTTTGCGGGCCACGTGGCGAAGGCTGCGTGCGGAATGGCCGCGTATTGTCGCAGAAGCCGCCGGCGAGCCGGCCTGCAACGCGAAGGGCCGCCCGCAGGCGGCCCCGTCCCTGCGCTCGCGGTGCGTGGTTACTTCTGGGTCCAGGTTCCACCCTGCTGGTACCACCAGCCCGCACGCGCACTCTGGATCCACTGGCGCGCGAAGACATCACGGATCTGTGCTTCCCACTCCGGATGACCATTGGCGACGGCGATCTCGCGATACACCGCCTGGCGGTCGCGGTTGTCGTCGGCGACTGCGGCGTTCACGGCCACGCGATCCTTGATCGGCAGTTGCGATGCGTCGCGCACGACGATGGTGCCGTTGCCGCCGAAGCCCAGCGCGCCGGAATCGAAATGCGCTCGCAGCGTGCCGTTGAAACGCTGCTCCATGCGCGCCTGGATCGCCTGGATCGCCGGCGTGCGGATGCTGATGTCGGGCGTCTGCGCCTGGGCGCTGCCGATGCCCAGCAGCATCCAGGGGTCGAAGCGCGGCGACGTGGCCGCCATGCCACCGCCCGGCACGCTCGCAGGCGGCGCGTCGCTGGCCGGCGCCTGGTCGCCGATGACGTTCTCGACGAACTCGCGCGCGGCCTCCTTCGCTTCGGCCGCGGGAAAATAGACATTGATCGTCACGCAGGCGGTCAACGCCAGTGCGGCGAAGGCCGGCAAACCCATCCAACGCGTCATCGGTGTTCTCCTGTGCATGTTCCGGTGCCGGTCACTCGATGACCGGTGCGACATCGCCGCCGGCGGCGGCCGCGAGCCGTTCGACGAGCACCGGCCAATCGACATCGCGATTGAAGCCGACGACATCGAGCCGGGGCAGTCCCGCGCCGTCGACGATAGTAAAGGCGTTGCCTTCTGAACGCAGGCCGCCCATCCGGCAGACCTCGTTGCGCAGACGACAGGAAATGCCGATGCCGCGATAGCCGAAGTCGTCGAACAGGGCGATCGCCCGGCCCTGCAGCGTCGTCACGAACGAGGCGTCGCCGACGCTGGAAATGTCCTGCACGGCACGCTGGCTGATGCGCTGGCGCACGCCCGGCGCAGGCGCCGTATGCAGTTCGGCGTCGAAGGCGGTCGCGGTCCAGTCGACCAGGCGCAGGCCGTCGATGCGCCCGTGCAGGCGGCCTTGGATGCTGCCGAAGCCGAACACCCCGGTAAGCGCCTGCAGGTCCAGCGACGACAGGGCCAGATCACTGGTCACCGTCGGCAGGACGCCGAACGGGCGTTCGATCGCGAGCGACGACACATCGATGCGTCCGTCGAACAGATCCATCGTCAGACCGCCCTCGAAGTCGATGCGGTTGTCGGCGTAGCGCACCGTCGGAATGCGTCCGGCCAGCGTGCCTTCGAACGCCGGCCAGTCCAGCGCACGCGCGAGCACGCCGATGTCCAGCGCATCGAGCCGCAGTGCGGTCTGCATCCGGAGTCCGGCATCGGCGGCTGGCGGTTCGATCTGCAGCGATTCGAAGCCGATCTCGCCGCCCAGGAACGAGAACGCGACCGGCTCGGCCAGCTGCAGCCGCCCGTCCGCGCTCGACAGACTCCAGGCCGCGGCATCGAAGGGCATGCCGTACAGCGTGCCGCCCCGCCAGGCGAAGGCGCTGCGGACCGGTGCCGTCGCCGAGTAGCGCACGCCACCGTCGAGCCGGTCCAGGCCGAACCGGCCGTCGGCATCGGCGATGTCGAGTTTGGAGAACGCGAGGTCCGCCGTGCGCAACGCGCCCTGCGCCAACGCGGCATGTACTTCGAAGCCGCCGGCCATGGTCAGGCCCGACAGGCCCGCCTGGCCGAGCCACCCCGAGAGATAGCGCGACGGCACTGCGGCGGCGTCGGCACTGCGCAGCGCCAGCGACAGGGCCTCGGGCGACAGATCGCCATCCAGCACGGCCGAGCCATCGGCGCGCAGCGTGTCGCCGTCGCGCCACTGCAGGCGCGGCAGCTGCCAGGCGCCCGCGCCATGGCGCGACGCCTCGAGGCCGAAGGCCACCGGCGTCGGCGGCAGGTCGATGTACGCCGTGCCCAACAGCAGTTCGCCGTCGCGCAGGTGACCGTCGACGCGGGCGTCGATCCCGTCCCGGGGGAAGGCCAGCCGGATCGCGACATCGGCGCCCACGCCACTGGCCGCGATGCTGCCATCGGTGGTCTCCAGTGCCAGCGTGCCGACGGACAGGTCGGCAGCGACCCGCACCGCCCCACCCACCGGCGTGGTCACCTGGACCGTACCGTCGAGCGTGCCATCGGGCAGGCGCGCGTCGGGCCAGCCGCTGCGCACCAGCGCTTCGGCCCAGGCCGCCGGCACCTGGCGCAGGTCGATCCGGGTCGCGTCGGGCGCGGCCGCGTTCCGATCGAGCGCAAGCCGCGCGCGCCCATCCTGCAGCGTGACCGACGTCGTGGCCGCATCCAGCACCACGGCCAGCCGCACCGGTGCGCCGCCGTGCTGCCGGAGCGGGCCCTCGCAGCGCCAGCGTGCGTCATCGCCGGCCCGTTCGTGGCGCAGGGGACAGCGCCAGTCGAGGTGGTCGAAGCGCCAGCCGAGCGCGCCCGCATCGATCGCGCGCGCGCGCAGGCGCAACTGCCCCTCCGCCGCGTCCGCGGGCCAGTCCAGCGACAGGCGGACGTCGCGGAAGGTGGCGCCCGCCGCCTCGACCCGCGCGATCCTTGCCTGCATCGACTGCGCGCCCGCCGCGATCGGCACAAGCGCCAGCAACAGGGTTAGGATCATCGCAACGGGGCGCGGCATCGCCGCAGGATACCCGCCACATCGAGGATGCGATGAACCGATTGCTGCTGGTCGAGGACGACCCCACAAGCCGCAGTTTCCTGCAAGCCGCCAGTGCCGCACTGCCCGCCGAGGTCGACACCGCCGACTCGGTCGAGGCCGCTTATGCACTGGCGACGGTCAACGCCTACGACGCGTGGCTGATCGACGCCCACCTGCCCGACGGCACCGGCAGCGCGCTGCTCGCGCGCCTGCGCGCGGCCGGACGCCAGACGCCGGCGATCGCCCATACCGCCGCGCGCGAACGTCGCGTGCTCGATGCCCTGCGGGCCGAGGGCTTCGCGGTCGTGGTCAGCAAGCCGGTCGACGCCGACGCATGGCGCGGTTCGATCCGTCGCGTGCTCCCGCGTCGCGCGGTCCAGGCGACGTCGACGCCGGCCCTGCCGATCGCGGTCCCCGATGCCCGCCGCAGCGGCGAGGCGCCGCTGTGGAACCACGCGACCGCACTGGCGGCGGTCGGCGGCGACCCGCGCAACGTGGACGGCCTGCGGGAGCTGTTCGTCAGCGAACTCGACGGCACCCGCCAGCGCATTGCCAGCGCCGCCGCGTGTGGCGATACCCCCGGCATGCGCGCCGACCTGCACCGTCTGCGTGCGGGCTGCGGGTTCGTGGGCGCCGAGCGGCTCGGCCTCACCGCGCGCGTGCTGCACGCCCAGCCGGCCGGCGTGCCCGGCCGCATCCAGGTCAGCTGGCTGGCACCCGGCCGGCACGGGCGCCGGGCTGATGCGCGGCTGGCGGCGTCGCTGCCGCAGGTCGTCCCCGGCCAAGTATGGCAGGCGGCCCTGGTGCTGCGCCGGCCCCATGGCGTGCTCAACCCGCACGGGTTCGACTACGAGGCATGGATGTTTCGCCGCGGCGTGCGCGCCGTGGCCACGGTGCGCGGCCATCCCCGGCTGGTCAAGGATGATCCGTGGGCCACTCCGGGCGTGGCGCTGGCGCGCGTGCGGCACGTGCTGCGCGAAGGCATGCGGCAGGCGCTGGGCGATGCGCGCTACGGCCCGGTGCTGGTCGCGCTGGCGTTGGGCGACCAGGCAAGCGTGGCCACGCAGGACTGGCAGGTCTTTAACCGCACGGGCATCACGCACCTAGTGTCGATCAGTGGCCTGCACGTGACGATGATCGCCGCGCTGTGCGGGTTGGCAGTGGCGCGGGGCTGGCGGCGCGCGAGCTGGCGCGGGCGGGCGCTGGCCGAGGCGGCGCCGGCCCAACTGGCCGGCGCGGCGGCGGCGATGATCACCGCCGGGCTGTATTGCCTGTTGGCAGGGTGGGGCATTCCCGCTCAACGTACCTTTTTCATGCTGGCCGTGGCAGCCGGCGCCG
>Ga0207748_1000735_pt1 | contig 12555 bp, 13 predicted proteins | sample HigsolmetaGSP13D_FD_184841 | JGI IMG/M metagenome (GOLD analysis project Ga0207748, IMG submission 184841) | High solid enriched microbial communities from the Joint BioEnergy Institute, USA - SP1-3-D (SPAdes) | ecosystem: Engineered > Bioreactor > SSF (Solid state fermentation) > Aerobic >... | reverse complement strand
CCGACGTCTCCGCGTTCAGTTACGTTGCCGTGGAGAATCCGCATCCAGGTGCCGGAATATTAACCGGCTTCCCTTTCGACCGACGGCGCACGAGGGCGCCTTTCAAACGGAACTTCCCTATGTCTTGATGATCCTGCAAATATAGCGAAGGGGTCAGCCGCGTTAGCGGACACAATGAACCAAGTTGTCGGGGGCTGGGAAGGTGTAGCTAACGACCTTGCACAGACACTCGGAGGAGGATTAGCTGTCTGGAATGTGCCAATATCGTCCGATGACACCTCCATAGGGTAGGAAACCTGTGGATGTTGTGTGTGTGACAAAGAAGGATCTCCGGCAATGTGAAAGGAAGGCTGATCAACAGGTGAAAAGAAGAGCTCATATAAGTGTATGAGGACACGGAAGTACTGTCCTTGGAGGTACCTATGCGCGAGGCATCTTGCTTGGCGCATCCATCGTAAAACCATCTCAGTTGCCCGCATCCAATGAATAAGTTGCGGGCGAGGGAGTCAGAATATTCCGTCCTGCGATGTGACAATGATTTCGGCGTTTTCTACTACTTCTGCGTCCACCACATCGAGGTCGACATCAACAACTCTACCGAGTCAGACGGCGACTCAGCAAACGAGCGAGCCATCAACTACATCTAGTTCCGGCTCTGGGAAGCTGCCTGGAGGCGCTATTGCTAGGATTATCATCGATATTACTGCCGGACTTGCGATAATCGCAGAGGTATACTGGCTCCTCGGTCGTCGACAGCCAAAAAGCATTGAGAACGCAGTTTTCACCGCGTGACGCGCCCGCCTGAGAAGTCACCCCAGAAGCCGCTGAAGAAGTCGGCCAAAGCGGCCAGCTGAGGGGCCGTCCCCGACCCCGGTCGATTGTTTTCCAGTATCGCCAGCTGAACCACCGATCAGGCCGCCTCCTGGTTCGCGCACAGGAGACCTGAACGGCAGAGCTGTGTGACAATCAGAGGTTGGTCGCACTTGATGCCCCATGTGTGAACATCCAAGTGGCGTTGCATAACTGTAAGAATTGGTAGGTATCACAAGGCTTGAAGATATCGCCAAGAACACGTGCAATGTTTGGCGCATATCAGGTTCCAGCCTCAATCAATGGGGAATTAATATTATCAGACATTCGCCCACGACGCAGAACAAGAATTGCTGGATTCACCACGATAGACTATGCTACAGGGTGGCCTGCTGCAAAAATCCAATTCGGGGATGAAAGGATTCACAGCGTAACAATATGCTAGCCATTCTTGGTTGTAAATAAAGTGGTAAGGCGCTGGCAATGCATACAGAACCACATAGATAGTGTGGAAGCTGATAGTCGACTAACGCACTTAAGGAATCACCTCAAGCTCTGCTGAAAATTAGAACACAGGCACTATTGTTATGATTCATGTCTTTGTGGCCAGTCTGGCGCCGGATAGCTAAGGAGTTTACAGATATCCTGTGCAAAACCGCATTATTATTTGTTTCGACTCTCAAGGTGCAGTCACATACCTTTCTTCTCTTACGAAAGTCTTCATACAAGCCCTTCCATATTTCTCTATCTCTGCACCCGCTCTCCTGGGGCGTGCCGGGGTTGTTCTTGCACTTCGGCAACATCTCCGCCAACAGTTCCTGTGGCCACATAACCCAGGGCTTTGGTAGTGGCCAGTCCGAGAAATGCACTAATTTGGCCTCGCTCAACGCCTTGTCTGGGTCCCAGGTTTCGTAGTCATTGCCTAAAAACTTAGTATGGTCGGTAGCCCGGAATTCCCCAGTTATAAGCCCATACTGCCGGTGCGGAAGCACGAGGGCAGAATCTCCATAGCGCTCATTGAGCAGTTCCATGTCGTACTTGACATTTTCCGTCTCATTGACCGAGACTTGGCCGGCCATAACGGGCTGAGCAGCATTCATCAACGCCTGATATTCACGGTACGATGGCTCGATTAACACGAGGAGCGAGGTAAGCTTTCTCGACTCCGGTAAACCCCAGTAGGCGCGCGGCATCGCAACTCGAGCAGGGGGCAGAAAGAAGAGCTCATCCATGTCCTTTAGAACAGTGATATCGGAGTCGAGGTGAAGGACACGGTCGTACTGCGTCTGGCTGAAAGCGAAAAATTTTGCGATGCTCTTGTCCCATGAAGCAGAGTTTTCTGTATCCAGGTCGCGAATCGTTAGAACCCCTAAATCTTTTGTCTATTGGGTAAGAGGAACAGACATTGGAGGTCTAGACGGACCTGGGCCTTGCTTGAATGTTGGCACCTTGATCGGTATCAGCTGAACATTGTAATGATCCCGCGCCAGCACCAACAACTGGCTATTCCGATCGGTGGAGCTCTCCACTTCTGTATCCCATTCTTCCGGATAGAACAGAATGCGCTCTGCGCGGCTCCCTAGCCGATGAAGAGCTTCAAACACCATGACCGCATTGCACAGGTAGGCGCTCGAGGTCGCATACTGACTGTAGGCATATCGAGACCAGTCGACTGAATCATATCGGAAGAATTGGGAGTTGGAGGACGGCGGTGACCGGTGAAAGGTATAGTAGACTGCGAGGATGAAGATAGCCAGGAGGACATAAGTGCGGAAGCGTCGGAAAGGTCGCACAGTTGGCAGCCATTGCGACGGCAAGGTGGGGCTGTCTAAATCATCTTCGCGTGCGAATGAGACAGACGGGACCCTTTTCGACATTCTCAACTCTGCTGGAGAGAGAGCAGAGCCATCTTCTGGTATTCCATCACTGTCACCGCCTCTCGAGGAATGACATCGCATCTCCTGGTCGTGCAGGTCTCAGCACGTGACCGTTCCGTCATAGGCGGAGTGTCAGTGTCACGTGCAGTGGCTCAGATAGGGCTTAAGGCTACGCCTTCGCGCCCGTGCGAAGTCACCTTGAAGCCTTGATGAGTACTGTATACGGGCCTCGCAGCGAAGTGTGTACTATGCTCGCAGCGCAGTCAGGATGGTGCACACACTACTATCGAATCATGACGCGCACACAATCCTGGTCATTGCGAGCTCACAAGCGAATTGCATATGACCGCACATGGGGGCGCAACAGCATTATGACTTGTATACTATGCCATATTGTATATATCACCTCCTCAGTAGTTCAGGAGGGAAAGGATCAGCCTTGTATCTTTCTACATACAACCTCCTTGCCGGAAGCTATATCTTCCAATTGTCCTTTCTGATTCTCTTAGCTAGAGATCTCCCCTCTAGCTCCTTGTACTACTGATCTACGTGCCTGATGTCACGGAAGAGGCAGCTGCACAGTCTATTCACGAGGTATACTCTGTTCATCAATTATGGCACCTAGAGAACTACTATCCAAAAACGCAAAGTCATGCGACAGATTCGAATGCTTTAGGTTTTCGACATTCCCGTTCTCGTCTTACGGGGAGCCTAAATGGTACCCTCCGAAAGACGTTAACAAAACATCTTACGGGCAAGCCAACGTTGTTCCGGGATGACTACTTACCAAAATCATTATTCGCGACAAGATTCACGCCTCGCGGAGACAGGTTGACGAAAGACCCCCGGTTGCTTTCTCGCACACTGGTGAATCATGTGCTGTGGAGAAGGGCCCCTGACTACTTTTACTGCTGTGATAATGCGCATTTCCCGCATTGCTGGGATGAATAGCTTTTCTCTGTCAGCAAAAGATGAGAGTCGTGTGACAATGGAGTCAAAGTCTACTGACATACTCCGAAGACCTTGCACGATCTATGCCTGGAGTCACCGACAATGATTTGATGCACTGTGTATGAGTACAGATTGACTGCCTCTTTATATGGATGTTGCGAGACAAGAAACACAGATATAAACAGGAGCTGGAGATCTTTGCAAAGAACTTTAACAGAAAACCCGAATCAGACCGATTACTATTGTCTATAATTTGTACTTTCCCATCTTTAACGACATAGATAGACACACTAGCACTGGTATCACCGAAGGTGTACCGCCGCAGAACAAATCGAACCACAAGAGACAAAGAATACTACATACCACATACACGCAATGAACTCCTAGTTTGATACATCCGAGCATCTCTTCACCTCACAACCTTCCAAAGTAGTGGCGTAGAAGCTTCCAGGTTCAAGTTTGCTTCCAAGTCTCTGCCTTGTCCAGTACACCTACGCACGAGTAGTTTTCCTCCATACAAATAGCGAAAAAGGTTCAGCCACCCGACTAATACTCGTCACCATCCGTCGTTTCGGCCTCACTGGAACTCGTGTCGGGGGAGTTGCTCGGGCTTCTTTCTCTGCGATTGCGAACATGATGTTTCTTTTGCGATTGTTCGCGGTCTGTCGACTCCCGCCTGCGCTTGCTGGATTTCCGTTCCTTGGTCCGTTTCCGCTCTTCCTCCGTCTCAACATCCGAGCTGTTCTCCGGGCCCGATTTTGCAGGGACGACAACATCCGGAGCGAGGGGTGGAGATTCAGGATGAGAACTTGGCCGTTGCTTCATCATGTTGTCCCAGACCTTGCAAGCTTTGCTGTTCACTTTGTGGTCTTTGCGGCAGTTTGCGCACTTAAACGGCCCCACGTCTTTTACTAGGCAATTCTTGCTGGCGTGCAGCCCCGCGCAGTATCTCCATGTTTCTGTGTTGATACAGTCCGATGCCACGTGCCCGAATTGCTGACAATGGGTACACTGGTCTATGGAGTAATCGCATTCAGCCTTGTATTTCTGGCCGTTCCATTGGACCCCGGAAGAAATCGCCTTGTTTGCCGTCTTCGGTGTTGTGAACTCGATCACAATCGACGAGCGTGTCTTTTTGCGCTTGTTGTCGGTAAGCCACCTGACCATCTTGACTTCGGTCTCTTTCCACTGGCCACTGTTTTCCTGGGAAAGCTTCCTGATTGTCCTGGCCTGGTCCTCGAGGCCGTGGCCACCCCCCAAGTTCGTGACTGTACTTCGACGTTGTTTCCAAAGGTCTCACGCAACAGTTGTCGATAACCGCGCAGGATCTCCGTCTCGTGTTCACTGCCAGTATTGATTATGACTTCTTCAGACCCTACCCGTTGCACTGAGAGAATGTTAACGTCCTTTAGTAGCGACATGCGATTTGTACGGACTATGTCTGCAACTTGATCAAGTAGCCTGCGTATCTCCGAGGGCTTTCGGGCTTGTGTAGATTTAATTTCACCACGGTCACAATTACGTGGCTTGGACTGTGGTGGTGTGCTGGGTGAACACTCGCGGTGGCGGTCCGCTCGGGAAGTTCGAGGCAGGATGAGGAATTTCGACTCTCATTGTCGTGGAGGGTCCTGCGGATACTGATGATGGAGCATTCGTGACAGGTCTCTTCTCGGAGTCAACCTTCGGCTGCTTTTCCTCGAGTAGGCGTCTTGTCCTTTTCAGAAAGGGACAGCACTTTTTTGACAATTGAGGCGAAGTCGCGTAAGTACCGTGCGGAAACTTGTGCATCAGAATGTCCCGAGGCATAACCTATGATATTCCGGCACTGCAGTTTGAGGATCATCGCTCGATCAATGGGATTGGCATCCGATATCTTGACAGCTGGCCATACCTCAGTCATGGTGGGCAGATAGCCGGTTGTGTATGATTCTAGTGTTCGTAAAGAAAGTCAGAAGATGATGAGACGGATGCTGATATCAATTCAGATCCTGACTTTCTAGCCCTTATATCACTCGCACGATACGAGAACGTGTTGACAGTCGCGTAGCTCGACGCGTTAAACGCTCCGTAGATACGAACAGTGTGTCATTATAGTACCAGCTGCGCTCTTCCGTCAGGCGCGCTCCCACGGGCCTTGACCGTCAAGGATGGGGTTAAGCAAGAGCTCTGGATCTTCGAAGCGACAAGAAACACTCCGCTTGTTGCAGTACTTGCTGAGTGTGGGCTGCACATACTGTACTCTGGAGTGTTTCGTAGTCCATCTAGGAATAGGCCTTGAAGATAGACTTTGAAATTGCTCTGTACAGGCAAGACATCGCTGAAGCTGATGATCACGATTCACAGCCAAACAGCTTCACGGGCGGTTCAATAGCTGGGACGCGCGACATGGGAGTGCTCCGTTACCCGTACTCCGTACATCGTTATTCAAGACATCTTCACTGGGCCGGATGAGGACGAGGTACGCGAGGCTGGGGTTAGGTTGGATCCAATAATGGGTGCCAGACTGACCGCCAGGCCGGTAACAGCACGGCAGTCGAGCGATCTACGCAGACCTGGACCTGAGGAGGCTGGGATCTTGTCGATGCTGGCGTTTGGTCATGTATATACATCGGAGTCAGGGGCGCAACTTCCGCGCTGACCTCAGTCCCATAACTTGTTGATTTATGACAGAAGGGTAGGAAGCAGAAGTGCATTTGCATTGATAGACTTACTACGAACACCGATCACCGATCTTTCTCTTTGTGGCAATCTTTCTAGGTATATCAGCTGGATGTCCACAACTGGCGTAGGTCTTTGGGAAAGCGTCATGTTTGTGACTGGTCATGTTTCCACAGACATATGGCCCGTTGCTCTTCCGACAAAGGCTCGGAAGATTTGTCTCGAAATCGAGAATCGGATGGGAACGTGTGGAGTTAGCAGGCCTGGTACCTTGCATTGTTTCCAAATGGACTGCAGAACTGTAGGACGTACAGCTGCAGATCGCCATTTTATTTCTTGAAATCTCTGGTTCATACTTTTGTCGTACGTCACTTATGACTTCTGTGATCTGTCTTCTCACCAGCTCCAGAATCTCTCATAGAGTTCCTCACTTTCTTCATCCACCTGTAGGCTTGCTACGACAAGCAAAACGCTTTAAATTATCCAGGCAATCCTCACAATATCAATTGTTCCGTAAAGGTCTGCGACTGCAGGAGCAGATATCTGTGGCTTCTCTTGTTTAAATTTTATTCTTTCGTAGTCGAGCAAGGTTGTGTTGTCACGCGCGCGTTCTGTTCCTAGAAAACTATCTCTTGAGTAGAGTACAGTATCTCCCTCTGATAAGTTATCTAGCTCAAGAGGGTAGCAGAACACCCGACCATCTTCTGCAGATTCCTGATTTTTGTGCGGAATGGAAGATACTCCATCGAGGACGCAACCCCCGAATGGTAAATTCATCATTGAGTTTACTTACTTGCTTCTACTGTATTGTCATCAGAGCACACTCCCACTGCTCGTGCGCATGAAGACCAGCTGGATATATTAACCTACCATGGAGGAGGAAAGCAGCAAAGCTACTTACTACTGTGGCGGTGGTGCTTACAGTACTAATGTCTAGTCCAAGTACCAATAAATAGGCGGGTCGTACGGAAAAAAGAGAAGGAAGGACGGGACATGGAAAACCCCAAAGACATAGATAAACGACCTGACGAATGCTACGCTATGGTATCCGAAGTCCGAGAGATGCAGCAAAAGAAAAAGCCGTTTCTGACACTCCACTTCTTCCATCGTACCACTTGCAATGCAACACCCACGATACAGTAACTCAACGTTTCTCATTCAGTATATAGCAAAAAGGTATCGTTCACTCCGTTTCTCGGACAGTAAAAACAGCCAAAGCACCCCGTGAGCAAGCAAGTATCCTAGAAAGGACGCTCCTAGACGAAAACAACAACCTCCCCTCTGTCGTTCCTCTTCAACCTCAACGTCCGCCACAGCTCTTTCTCCTCCTCGCTCCGACGCTCTCGGTCGGAACGACTCTTGCGACGGTGACGCTCTCCCTCGCGCTCCTCGGAGCCCGAGAGGGAAGGAAAGTCCCGGTGGAATCTCTTCAGTGTCTTGTGGACGGAACATCCTCGTTCGCTTCCAGGCCCCTTGGTAACGAGGGAGAGGAAGTGACTAGCTTTCTCGCGCTTCAGCTCCTTGTCCGACGCCTTGGAATGCCGGTAGACGACAAGGCGGTGCTCATCGTCTCCGCGCCGAGGAGAGCGCGATCGGGACCGGTCAGAATCGCGGTGGTACTCGATCGCCTTCTGCCGCCGCGACGGTCGGGAGAGTTCGTAGTGCGTCTCGCCGTTGCTCTTCCGTTTGGACTTGCGAGACTCCGGCGACCGGACCTCGCCCGTGCTCGCGTGCCGCACACGATGGGTCTTCTTAGTCCGCCGAATCTGGATCACCGGCGTAGGATTTTCGTCCACATCGGAAGAGCTGCGACGGCGGGTTCGGACCAGCGCTTTTGACGAAGGCTCGTTGCTGCCACCACCATGGCCCTTGATCGAAATTCCAAGTCCGTGGTCTCCGTTGGCCTCCTTCTCGCCTCGACGACTGCGTTTAAGGGGTGAAGAAGGTTCGCGGTGCCGCCGGCGGTCGTGATCATCATCGTAGTCTTCATACCCCGACGAGGGCGATCCGTCAGACCTGAGCATCTTTTTCAGCTCACCCGTAAGCCCGGAATGATTGAGCGTTGGCGTGCCTGCGTTGTTCACCACGCTGGACGGGGCATCGACCATGGGGGTGTCCTCGTCGTGTCGCGAGTTGGCTGCGTTGACATTGAGATCCTCGACGTGTCCACGCTTCCGCTTTTTGTCACTAGTGGCGTTCGTCTGGCTGTTGTCGGGCGAAGCCTGCCTATCCTTGTGTCCGCGGTTGCGATCCTTGCTCTTCTTTGGTGCCGGGGTCATAAACTCCATGGAGATGTTGGAGTTCTTGTTCGGGTACAGCGACGGTTTGATAGGTTCCGCGCCATACGAGAATCCGTTCTCCTCGTAGGCAATATCATACACCTTCTCCTCGTCTTCCACATCGGTATCCAGGCGGGCGAGCGCCTTACTCGGCTCGAACACGGATGGGGCGTGGTCCACCATTCGCATTTGCTCTTTGGACCCTCCAAGGGAGACCTTGGATGCGTTTGGCGTCTCGTCCGTGACGAGGTAGTCGAAGACGTTCACCTTGTTATCTCCAGTGGGAGCCGCTGTTGTTGAAGAGGGCGCGGTGGTTGCCGCAGGCGGGGGAGTGGGAGCGGGTGGAGGAGGTTCCTTGGGGTTGGTACCGTCTGCATCAGGAGCGTCTTCGACGTAGGGCGGGCGAGGCTTGCCGTTGGACTGGGAGTTGGAGTTCGAATTGGCAGGGTTGCCGGCGGAATTGTTGTTCTTTGCTTTGCGCTGCTGTTTGGATGGCTTCTCCTTATATAGCGCACCCTGATATTTCTGTGCCTCGGTTATGCAGGACTACATCCACCGCGCAAGCAACGCAGTTTCATTGTCAGTCACATCCAATCGAGAGGGTCCAGTCCACAGAAACAAGATTTTAACAATGCGCAAGCCAGGGACAGCGGTCGCTCTCGCCCATCATAACGCCCAATAAAGTCATCGCAGGCAGCATGTGGCCTCTCCAGGCACGCCAAGTGAGCGAGGTCGACACGGCGACGGTCGAGCTCTGCGCACAGCGACTGGCAGGGACCCTTGACGTTCATACTGCACGTTCGTGTCGCCCAGCACAAATGGCTGCGCTGGTAGGACACTCCAACATATTCATGGCCTGCTCGACTTGGGCAACAAGGCGAGTCATCGCGACCCCAAAACACGCATCACAGAGCCCAACCAACAACACACAACATCAACAGCGTTCCAGTCGTCACAAGCATCGCGAGGAAAGGGCTAGTTATGAGCAGACAGAAGGAAATAGTGACCGTACCGTATGCGCCCTGTAATCAGTCCCCTGGAAGTGGACCATACAATCGATGCATGTAAACGAGGCGCCGCGGCATTGGTTGCGGTGAGCGTCAAGCTTTTTTTTGGTGAGGACATCACCGCATGCCTGGGACGAGGTGGGTCGATGTTAGCAGGTTCCTATACCAAGGCTGGATAGAGAGGACGGCGAATGATAGTAGACGCAACCAACTCACCTCGCATGAGAAGGAGACCATGATTGCGCGACTGTGGACGAGCGGGAACCTGAATGAATAATGTTCCAGCTATCGTCAGGTGCCCGAGCAGGCGGGCGTCGGGCCCTCAGGTGAACAAGTCGGTGAGACGGGCCTTTTCTTGAGGCTCCAGACCAGGCCGTAAGGCACAACTGCGGCGTTGTCTGAACGGGGCCGGAGTCGTGCCCAATAATGCAGGTGATGGTGATGCGAAACGGGCAGCGACCGACCGGTCCAAACAGATCAAGACCAGTGTCCGCGGGGCGCACGCAGGGAGCGGGGAGAGATAGAGCGGCACGGCGGGATGATCGATAAAGGCGCCCGAACGCCTGTTCTTAAGTCTGTCTGTCCAGCGCTTCTCTTTTCTTCGCGATCTGCTTGTTTTTCTTCTGCCTCGGCGGCGGCGCGACGGAGGAACCGCTAGTCCGTTTCCGGCGTCGGCGCTAGTCCGTCCTGGGCGCAAGGGTTGTGCCCTATGGCTTGGCTCACGACAGCGATGGAGAGAGAGAGAGAGCGATGTACTACTGTACAGAGTACAGATGCGACAACAAGACAACGAGGCAGAGCGCGATGCGCAAAGGAAAAAAGGCAGGTCTCCCAGCACCGCAAGAGATAAATTGTCCGCATCAGGACGGCTGCGCCCTCCGTGTTTACTATCTTTGTCCTCCCTAGTCCGCGTCGCAGATGGACGCGACTCCTGACTGTCGCACCCCTCCAAACACACCCCCGAGTCCCGAACCAACGCTGAACGGGCCAGGGTCTGATGCATGGGAGGTTTATCCTCTGGCCAACGCGGGAGCGTGGCGGCGCAGTCGGGCAAAGGAGTCAGGAGACAGGCGTGTGTGAATGGTGCATTGACTGCCACTCACCAACCACACCTCACCACCACCCTTCAGCTCGCCAGCCTAGTGCAGGGCTGCGGGTGAGCGATCAAGTTCTTACAGGCCGGACGCGATGTAATAAGAATCTACCAGCGCAAAAGGGTTGCGATGAGGATCGGTACGATCGGCTCCCGCAACACGCTCTACAAAGGGAGTCGAGACGGGTTGCGCGTTACCCTTGTGACAACGGATGCACCAGGGACAGCCGTTATCATTATTATCATCCTCGTCCTCTACGTGACTTACGTGGTAAGTAAATGCTGTGTCTAGAAGGGTGGGTAGGATCTAGTCTTGGCATCATCAGGCGCGGAGGGGCCGTCAGGCGAATCAGCAACGTCTTTCGATCAGGGAGGGTACAGATTCCCATAGTGGTCTACCTCGGTACCTAACTATTGGCAGCTGGAACCGGACGGCTGGCAGATCGAGAGATCCGCCAGTGGAATCATCAGCCTAGCCGCGTCGCTTGTGGACGGCCCAATCCCAGACTATCTCAGGTCATGGGATCGATGACCAACCGGCGCATGCAGGCGTTCCTCACGGGAGCATAGACAGTGTCATCCGTCTTCCTCCTTCATGTGTATGAATGCCCACTTCTGGCGTTCTGCGTTTCCAGGATCCCTCCATGTCGATGTAATCTCTGAGCGGCTGTCGGGTGTCGACGAGGAGAATCGGGTTCTGGGTCGCTGTTGTCGCCTTGGAGAACTTAGACCCGTAGGTGACGCTCCCGCCATCGCGGAGATGGGATCCCAGCGCCCCGAGAGTACCGAGAAAACCGGACGTTACCAAATGGTTGTATACGAGAGACCGGCTCGCAGGTGTTATTATCGAGACTGGAAAGGTGGGTGGAGCAAGGGGCAGCGTGGAGACAATATGATGGAATCACAAGATCGCGGTTGCAAATATAGATGGATCAAAATAAGTCACCATTATTTTATCCACCCCGCATCGGGCTAGGATAGTTAGCAGGTGCAGCAAGGGGGTTTCTCAACGGGAAAAGATGGAAACTCACGGTTCCTTGGTTATCTCCACAGAATGCATTTTATCCCAGTTCACATCCTTCCCGTTCTCTGCGGACTTCTCCGCGGCCGCCTCATCCATGTCACCCTTCTCGCCCGCCTCCTTGCCCTCCGTCTTGTCATCCTCGTCGCCGCACCCACAGTCGTAAAAGTCGCCGATCTTGTTGCAGTCGAAGATGGGTTTATGCAGCATTGCGTTCACCTCGTTGTGGATGAAGCACGCCCAGCCCGCCGCTGCGTTACGGGACGAGACCTGTGGAGGGTACTTCTTGAGGTGCTGCTGGAAGTGAGATGCGCATTCGCCGCTGGAGAGCAGTTAGTCCCCAGAGAACCATCCATCCCAAACGCTCGCAAAGTCACAGCAACCCACCAAGGATATAAACGCGAGAACAAGTAGACAAAGGAGCGCAGCGCCTCCTGCTCTTCTTCCGTCGGGTGCTCCGGGTAGCGAGCCATCATGGTGTGGAAGAATTTCCATGTCGCACGACCTAGCTCCGCTCTGTAGTTTTCCCAACCCATGATTAGCGACCCCTTTCGGAGGGCAGAGCAATTCCATTCCCCTTACTTGGCAGTCTCATTCCCCAACTTGGGCATGACCACCCCACCCTTCAGTATCTCATCATCGATCACGAAATTCGCCGGCGACTTATCCAGGTGTCCAGGGGCGCGGGCCGCCGGACTCGGCGGACCCTGTGGCTCAAAGAAAAGGATGAAGATGATGAAGACAAGCGCAATGGCGCTGACGAGGACGAGTCGTGGTGTCGGAGGCTTTGCCATGCTGAATATCCGCGACAGCGCCCGTCGTTGTCCGCAGGCCGGGGATCAACCCAGATAGTAGGGGG
>Ga0207748_1000727_pt1 | contig 12705 bp, 18 predicted proteins | sample HigsolmetaGSP13D_FD_184841 | JGI IMG/M metagenome (GOLD analysis project Ga0207748, IMG submission 184841) | High solid enriched microbial communities from the Joint BioEnergy Institute, USA - SP1-3-D (SPAdes) | ecosystem: Engineered > Bioreactor > SSF (Solid state fermentation) > Aerobic >... | reverse complement strand
GCCATTGAACACAGAAACTCTGGCCAAATTGGAAAACCTCATTTATCTGCCTCTAGTAATTGCTGAATAAGTGTTTCCTCTTCAATAGCCTTTAATCTATGGCCATTAGCACGTGTTTCTGCGTGTGGTTGTCTTCCTTTAAGGCAAGCGCAAAGGGTAGCCTCAGGCACCCCAAAAATCTCTGCAGCCTTCAGTTTTGATTTGACTTTTTGATTTTTATAAGCTGCAACAGCCATTTGAATTCGGTTTTCTTGAGATGAAGGCATTTTTGATAGTGGTGGTGATAAAATGATGTGTTGAAAAAAGGAAGTGGTAGGGTAGAGGAAAATTCGTCGCTCGGTGGTATTCGTTGCTCGGTGGTTGATTACGTTACACTCAAGTCGAGATCACTGAAAGGGTTCTGTGATGGATCCTTCATCAACTTGGCTCTATTTGAGATAAATAATAGATCAGGCCAGTCGCACCCTTCCTCAAAGGTAGAAGAAGTGGGAATGGTACCTATGCTTCTTTGAAGATGGACAAATCGTCTCAGGGTGGACTTGTAGCGAGCCGCGGAGTATAAAAGGTCCAGTGTCGGTGCAGAAAATCTAACACTCTGTCTTTGAGTTCCAGGTTCTTGTTGAGCGGGATCACCAAAAAATGGGTTCCTTGATACTGCTAGCAAAGCTACCTGGCTCTTTGGGTTGCGATAATATCCTTCACTCCTCACCTCTTTTGCTGTCCCATTTTTCGCTCGCCTGTGATATTTGACCATTGACCCTCATTCCTTACCTGGCGACCTTGCCCTGATGGCTTGTTGTGGCTGTACTGCCTGTCCCCAACATCTTGCCTTGTAGCTTTTTGTTCCCCGCCTTTCCGCTGCACAGCTTTACACCTCAAATCCGCCTCTGGTCCCTTTTTGCCCTTGTAAACAGCCTTCTGCTACATCTGTAGGTGCTGAGCTGTTATTGGACCATTGCATATGTTGTTGAGGAGGGAGTATGCAAGATATGGTGAAATGTACTATTAGTTACGTAAATAGAGTGGCTGAGGAGTTTAGGATGGACTACAAGCCGCGCTCAAGCAACTTGATGCGCTGAGGCTGTGCAAGCTGATGATCAGCCCAGCGCAGTGAGGGGTACATTCAGCCTTGTATTCATTTTTGGGAATCCTCAATCGCCACTTCTAACGTCAATACAAGCCTGCATATTCATTCTTCTGGAGGCCAATGATACTGCTTCTACTTCTACAACATTACTCTGCATAATGGACCCGCTTAGCGTCGTCAGCCTTGTCGGAAACATTGTTCAGTTTGTTGATTTCACAGGGAAGTTAATATCTACATCTGTCTTCCTCTACCACTCTGGAAAAGGCGCATTACCGGAAAACACTGATATTGAGACTGCAACAAAACACCTGGTCCTACTGAATACTAAGCTTAAGGATGCTGCAACTTCCACCGGTAGCAGAGAACTTCAAAGACTCTGCACATCATGCGGTGACGTCGCAGACGAGCTGCTCGCGGTGTTAGATAAAGTCAAGGTTAAGGGCGAGCCAGGGAAATGGAAGAGTGTACAGAAGGCACTACGAAGTGTTTGGAGCAAGGATGATATTGAGGGATTAGAAAAACGCCTGGCAAGGTTCCGCGAGGAGCTGAACCTGCACATAGCGGTTGAGATTCGGTAATACTTGTCTGTAACCAATAAGTGTAGCTTAATTTTGCTGACTCCAAGTGCGATGCAGGGATCGTGTTGCTGAGTTTAGAACAGAGTACTCGCATCGCCTCCAAGAACTCAACTCTACAACGAAGAAAGTTCTTGACGCCATCATCAGGCAAAGAGATGTTTTTCAACCGGCACATGAAGCACAACTTACTCTCATGAAAGATCTGCACGGAGAAACAGTAACAAGAATCGAAGATGAGCATGAGATCACGCGCCGTGAGATAATTCATGAGATTAGAAAGAGGCTGCCTGGACCTGGACATGATATGAGCGGGCAGGAACAGGGCACACCCCAGCAACAAGATCCTTGCTTCTCTGTTCCCTTTATAAGAAACCGACAGTTTGTAAACCGCGGGCAACTTGATGAAGTCGAGAGAAGGCTTTTTATAGAAGGCAACTGCCCGAAAATCGCAATCTACGGTCTCGGAGGAGTAGGCAAAACCCAAATCGCACTTGAGTTGGCTTACCGAACAAGAGAACAAAGACCAGACTACTCTGTCTTCTGGGTGCCTGCAACGACCGTTGAGAACTTTCAACAAGCATATCTAGATATTGGACGGAAGCTGCATTTACTGCAGCCTAAGGAGCAAAAGGAAGACATCAAGAAGATTGTGCAAGACTATTTAAGTCAAGAAAGTTCGGGCCATTGGTTACTAATATATGACAATGCTGACGATATTGACATGTGGGTCGAGAACACGAACGCCACAAATGAGCCAACTTTAATCAATTACATACCGAGAAGCAACAAAGGATCCATAATTTTCACAACACGGAACCGAAAGGCCGCGGTCAAGCTCGCTCACCAAAATGTGGTGGGAATCCGCGAGATGGATGAGGATGCAGCAATCCAGATGCTAAGCAGACTCCTGATTGATCAACAAATCCTGAATGATCGGCATATCATCCTTGACCTCCTTGAGCAACTTACCTTTCTCCCTCTTGCCATTGCGCAAGCAGCTGCATACATGAATGAAAACGGCATAACAGTGTCAGAGTACTTGTTGCTTCTAAGGGATAAAGAACAAAATATTGTTGAAGTCCTGAGTGAAAACTTTGAAGATGAAGGAAGATACCGTCATGTCCAGAATCCTGTCGCAACCACATGGCTGATTTCGTTTGATCAGATCAGGTGTCGCGATCCTCTGGCGGCTGAGTATCTCTCATTTATGGCATGTCTTAATCCAAAGGCAATTCCGCAGTCGCTTTTGCCTCCGGCGCCGTCCAAAAAACGGATGACCGATGCAATTGGAACCCTAAGTGGTTACTCTTTTATTACAAGGCGGCCAGCAGATGAGTCTCTAGACCTCCATCGCCTAGTACATCTTGCCACTAGGAATTGGCTGCGAATGGAAAACTGCGATACAGAGTGGGTAGCAAAGGCCATTGCACGATTGGACTGTGTCTTCCCAAGTCACGATCATAAAAACAGAGACTTGTGGAGAGCTTACCTACCACATGCACAATATCTTGTTGGGTCTGATCTCGGCAATGGGGTTAGAGAGAGACTATCACTGCTTATGAAGCTCGGACAATGTCTGCTCAGTGATGGAAGGTATAATGACGCTGAAAAACCATTCCTGGAGGTGATGGAGGCAAATAAAATGGTGCTGGGAGAGGAGCACCCAGCTACACTTACCAGTATGGCCAATCTTGCATCAACATACTGCAATCAAGGACGATGGAAGGAGGCAGAGGAGCTAGAGAAATATGTCATGAAGGCAAGAACAAGGATGCTGGGAGAGGAGCATCCAGATACACTTACTAGTATGGCCAATCTTGCATCAACATACTGCAATCAGGGACAATGGAAGGAGGCAGAGGAGCTGGAGAAATATGTCATAGAGATAAGAAAAAGGGTGCTGGGAGAGAAGCATCCAGATACACTTACTAGTATGGCCAATCTTGCATCAATATACCGGAATCAGGGACAATGGAAGGAGGCAGAGAAGCTGGAAAAATATATCATGAAGGCAAGCAAAAGAGTGCTGGGAGAGGAGCATCCTGACACACTCACCAGCATGGCCAATCTTGCATCAACATACTGGAATCAGGGACGATGGAAGGAGGCAGAGGAGCTGGGGAAATATGTTATGGAGGCAAGAGAAAGGGTGCTGGGAGAGGAGCACCCAGCTACACTCACCAGTATGGCCAATCTTGCATCAACATACTGGAATCAGGGACGATGGAAGGAAGCAGAGAAGCTGGAGAAATATGTCATAGAGACAAGACAAAGGGTGCTGGGAGAGGAGCATCCAGATACACTCATCAGCATGGCCAATCTTGCATCAACATACTGCAATCAAGGACAATGGAAGGAGGCAGAGGAGCTGGAGAAATATGTTATGAAAACAAGAGAAAGAGTACTGGGAGAGGAGCATCCTGACACACTCATCAGCATGGCCAATCTTGCATCAACATACTGGAATCAAGGACAATGGAAGAAGGCAGAGGAGCTGACAAAATATGTTATAGAGGTAAGCAAAAGGGTGCTAGGAGAGGAGCACCCAGCTACACTTACCAGTATGATCAATCTTGCATCAACATACTGGAATCAAGGACAATGGAAGGAGGCAGAGGAGCTGGAGAAATATGTCATAGAGACAAGCAAAAGAGTGCTGGGAGAGGAGCACCCAGCTACACTTACCAGTATGGCCAATCTTGCATTAACATACCAGAATCAAGGACAATGGAAGGAGGCAGAGGAGCTGGGGAAATATGTCATGAAGACAAGAGAAAGAGTGCTGGGAGAGGAGCACCCAGATACACTCACCAGCATGGCCAATCTTGCATTCACATGGAAATCTTTAGAACATAATAAAGATGCAATAGGTTTGATGGAGAAATGCTTCCGGTTGCAGAAAGTAAGATTAGGTTCCAATCATCCTGACACTGTATCTTCCCTTCATACATTGGATGAGTGGAGAGTGGCTGGTTTAGCAATTGATGATTAGATTACTTGGTAGCAACAATCTGTTTTAGATGCTGCAATGCACTCAAATAGATTACCATTCCTAGGTGTTTCAACTTGTAATCAACTGGAATATTGGAAAAGATCGTTATTATCTGGCTCAATTACAGCCCGTCAGGACAGTTTGCTCTATATCTACACAGGCATCATAGATGAAAAAGGTCACATTCTCCACCAGGAAAACCTCCTTCAAGTTTGCCAGGTTCTTGTGTGAGATATCTGTATGAAATAAGGCAGGCTCGTCTGGTTTACTCATTGTAGGACATTCTTATTATCAAGATGGACGCGCTCGGTTTGTCCAACCTGTTGTAACAACAGGCCTAGATGACTAGACCTCAAAAGGGCCGTTGGTTTATCTTGAGGACAGAAAACAAGGGGGTGAGCAGAGATATAATCAATAGGCCTTGGGTTACTAGCAATGTAGGATGTCCGATTGCTATGTGAGTCGACCACGAGGGTCGAAATCTGTCTGAAAGGAGCGTCATTATATACATGCCTGTCTGTCTGGATCGATGGGTTGTTTGGATGATTCTGGGCGTTGGATCATAGACCTTGTTGGATCAAGATGGCAGATGGATCATTTTGATCCATGTCACGTGACCCTTGTGTGTTGTGCCCCTCTTTCATGCCGATTCTGACTATAATGCTGGAGAGATAAAAATGTCAATGCCCGCTTTTCATCCGGCCTATTTAAGTTACTATATAAATTTCTTAGCATGGTCTTCCTATTCAAGTGACCATGACTCTCGCCTAGTAGGCGGCCTCACATCTAGTAGCTTATTAACTATATAGATCCCCTTAAATGCTTTATCTATAATGCCAAGGACAATCAAATAAAAGATGAAGTTTTTCCTAAGTACCGAAGTAATGTACTTTTTCCTTATGCTTCTAAGTTATATGTACACCGGAATCAGGATTGTGATCGTACTTTGCAATCTTAATATTAATGTCTCAAAATCAATCAGGGGAAGAAAAATGCCAGCACATCCATAACCCAGGTAGAGAAATTGCCCATCTGGGATGGAAATCCACGTCTTATAAGACGAGATCTCAAGCTAGGTGACCAATCAACGACATCAGTTCGTCAATTTGAATCAAACCTTGGCCCACCGAAGCTGAAGCGCAATCACAATAACCGGCACTACACTGACGAGTTCCCCCAATCCCGCGTACTGCGGCGGAATTCGCGCATGGACGAACGCTCCTGCAGCGAGCAGGATCGCGAAGACATTGTACACAAACACCCAAGCAAAGTTGAAGGCGATGTGAATGAATGCCGCCCGGGAAAGGTCGATGAGAGCCAAAATCCCTGACAGAGCCGGTCGCATGAGGACTGCATCAGCAGCGGATTGGGCGATGTCTGTTCCCTCGTTGATGTGAATCCCAATGGTCGCTTGTGCGAGCGCCACGGCGTCGTTGGTGCCGTCGCCGCAGAAAATGACCACCCGTCCCTTGTTGTTCTCGTCTGTCATGATCTCATCTAGATATTTCCACTTGTCAGCCGGAGAACAGCCTGATCTGATGTGAGAGGTGGGAATGCCGAGTCTGGCCCCGACAGCCTTGATGGCACCATCATCATCGCCACTGACAATCGAGACGCTGATATTACAGTGTTGGAGCGAAGAGACAACTGTCGCTGCGTCAGGACGGAGTGTGGCTTCTAGGCCAAAGACGGCGCAGAGCTCTCCATTAATATGAACTGACAACCAATGCGGAATCGAGCCAAGACGAAGCAACTGAAGAAGAATGGGAAGTTGAGAAGATCCTAGCACGAAAATTAGACAAAGGACGGATCTACTACCTAGTCAGGTGGGAAGGATACCCACCAGAAGAAAATACATGGGAACCGGGTAGGAACCTGAATTGCCCTGAGAAGATTCGCGAATTCCATCAACAGAAGGGAAGATGGTAGTATCACCTGGGGACCATCGCAGGATCTCATTGATTTGACTGTCGGACAACTGGGGGAAGAGCTGGAGAAGAAGACAACTGACGAGCCTCAGACTCATTGGCAAGACGTTCAAGCTCTGCAAGTCCTTCAGGAGAGGGAGGATTTTCTCTGTCCAAGTTCTCCATGACAAGGGTATCGTGCTCTAGCATTGATGAACCACGCTTGTTTAAAAACTTCTGCTGTTTTCGAAGACGAGCTATTCGCGCCAGCAGCTCGGCAAGACGACTTGACAATTCAGCTGACTCTTGCTCTGCAGCATAAAGATCATTGTCGATTTTCTAATGAGCTTTCTCAAGCTCGTTCCACTCCTTTTTGCTATGAAATTGCCTTTCACACCTCCGACCGCGACGAGTGCAGGATGCGCAGTTCCGACTTCGACCATTTGGATGCATGATGCGGATGCGATTCATTCGAACACAGGAATCACAAGGAATAATTGCGGGAATCCCTCTTAGTTCAATCTCATTAGCTTGACGAAGACGGTTACGATTGCGAGTTGATTCTTTGGGAGGAGAAGGAGGAAGGCTTTGTTGACAATCCATGGCAGTGAAGGGACATACCAAGACTGCTAACACTGCAGATGATGAAAGGAAGTTCTGCTGCTTAAATACTTTCGAGGACGAAAGCCTAGGAGAAGGGGGGATTGTCAAAGAATGAAGAAACCCTGGAAGGCAGGGCTGGTATGAAATCCAATGAAAGGGTGAGCGAGGCTGAAAGGTTACACAAACAGCAAGAAAGGATCAAGTCACGTGAAGATAAAAGGACGCTCGGATATGGAGATAAGGAAAGCGTCCTTGGGACGTCCAGGACGAACTGGGGACGACAAACAGGACGACAGGAAGTGTCCCTTGGAGTGTCTTGAGAGCGACTGGAAGGAACATATAAGGAGCTTGACTGTTAGCTTGTGTTCGCTCTACCGCGTCTTATTGTCATACAGATCTTAAGATCTAGGTATTTAACTGGGTTACTTGTCTTTAGTTCCTTGACTCCTATCAACTATCTCACTTTAAGAATAACAGTTCAACTGTTAGACAGTTGATACCTTTTGACAGATATGGATGTTCTTCACTCATTATATTTCTTTTCTCTCTGTCTGATTGGTAGAATGGCAAAGTATCCCATTGTTTATAACATCATAGCTAGCATAGAAAGAATATACAATGCCTTGCCGTGCCAGAACAGAACAAGCTGGATTAGTACAACCTCGATTCTGACTTCATGCCAAGGAATATTCCTGGAGAACGTCTCTAACACAGCACTGTCGAAGCGCTGAAAACGGAGATGAAGTCCCCAATCGTATACCGACCAAGTTCGAAAGGTAAAACGACCTTTGGACATTTTAAGATTGACAGAAGGGCCATTGAGCATTGCTGCCGCACACCTTGCTGTCCAGAATTTTCTGCGAGGTCCATTTTTTGTAACATCCTCGAAGAGACCAGGCGTCTTCAATCACGCGGCTATTTCCTGAATAAGCCCCTTGAGCATGGCATCTTTTTGGTTGCGTGTGAACGGGGGCTTGGCTATATCATCCCCGTATTGCAATTGCTTATCCTCTCGAATTGCATCTAGCTTGGTGCCTTTACCATCAGGGAGCACGATGCTCGAAGTAGGTATTCCATTGGCCCATATAAGGTGGATAGTCACAGGATCGTGTCTCGGCTTTCGAAAGATTTAACAAATGTTGTCCAAAGTGTCACGGTTTTCCGAAAATTGGAAGGATAGATAGTAGTACTGCAGGATACCATAAGGATGGTCTAGTGAGCGCTGCAAAAATAATTATCAAACAGGTGTATCTGCATGTAAACAGAAAAGGAGTGTAGTCGGACGTCGGACGTAGTTATGATGAAGGCCCGAAGAAATGGTGCTGGTTAGCTTGAGAGGTACATGGGCACGACACTAATTTTGAGAACCGTGTCTTCGGAGGCAGATCCCAGCATGATAGCAAGTTGGGTTGATAGCCGCTGGGAAGACTATCTATGGCAACCATTCAGTGCCATACAGAGGCTCCGACAAATGATAAACCCTGCATAGGTCAGACAAAGAATCACTGCCTAATTGCCAGTATACTTCTACCGCACTAAAATCTGCACTAGATACCCCTATGGTTTTGGTAGTATTTTTCAATTGCCACTTGTTTTGTATAAGCTCTCTGCCGTGAATCATGATGATTATCTACCTAAAAGAAGAATGAAGCCATATCTACACCATCTTAGATTGATGAAGAATCTAACTTAAGATATAGTCACATCAACGTCATTAGCCGGATGGATCTCGGAGAAAAAGTTGACCAGAGACGGACTATCAATAAGTCGAAGATCTTCAACATTAGCAAGCCCATTACGAATCTGATGGAGCATTTCCAAGTCATCTAGGGCAATGGTCGAGTAGAATCCTGACACCTGAAAGATACAGATCCTTATGCCTTGCTTCTTTGCCCGTGCCATTGCCTGCATCGTCCTCTCTAGATGATCAGGAAGGAATATTTCCAGTCCATGAACACACGAGGAGCAAGCCATCTGAACGGCGGTTTCACGCCGCACACAAAATGTAGCTGGAAAGTTGTCAGGCTTGAGAAGCGGGGCAAGGCCCAACAGAGGATCTCTACATCTTTGCGTTCTCCAAGGATCATCTGCTGCTCTCGGGATCGGCGGCTGAAATAGGTATGTATTGAGCCATATGTAATTTCCCTCACAGAGAAGTTCCAACGGCCCTCCCGTTGGTCCTGGACATATTCAGCAGGCGTATAGAAACGTTTGGAAAGAACCCCAATGTTGGATTACTAGGGAATTGTTATTGACAAGCAGGCACACGACCACTAGCAACTTACTGGGATCGACGAGCTCAGCAGCTCTGTAGCGTATCACCCTGACATGATGAGCAATCCGTGAACAGGAAGCCTGCTCCAAACGATCAAGTCCCGCTGATGAGAAAGCAATGGTCAACACACGAAACAGGTAAGGTATACATAGATGTCGAAACTGTGTATTGACGAGTGACAGGCATTGTAATGAATTGTCCATGTACAGGTCAACAATGATCACTGGAGCAACTCCACCGGCAGTTGGTCGAGCCGAAAGGTTGTCTTTTTGGGAGATTCCATTTCAACAAGGCAGAAGAAAGAGAAACACCAAGTATATACTTTTCTTCTCTGTCTCTGATAAAGGTTCAAATACATTGTTGAGACAGCGGCTGATCGACTATTTGAGTTTCAGACCACGAGCGAAGCAACACACACTGCAATCCTGAAACGGCTTGCAGATAACACCAAAACGGCTCGCATGATAGATGGTCCTGGAACTCCTGCCAGAGCAACATAGGACATTGCGAGTAGGCAAAGAGTGAAATAAACAAAAGTGTCAGGCTATTGTATAGAACTACTCACCGTCGACGGATCTCAAAATTGGGGCTTGTTCTAAATCTAATGTATACTCACCGGCGGGATCAAGGTGAAGGCTCTTGGAATTCCTATCCATGGCCAGCAGCATGCCCGCCTGATTTTGCCTTTCAGTGGACAATTCGTCGGTCTTTATTCTGACGTGTCCACTCTGACCGAAGCGATCTCCTGGCGGAGAGCGATCGCATCCTTGCTGTGCGCGCTCTTGCCTCTTCGAATGGGTAGATGCAACAGCAGGGAGCAAGGCAGCAATGTTTCATGTAACAAAGTCCCAGACAACGCATACCTTCGGATTACCAGGTTCGTGCAGTCTGACAGCAGACAAGACCACCCTAGATATTGTTCTCCCAGGCATAGACCAGCCGGTGATCCAGTCGGAATAATATCGGTCCGAACATACCACATGACATCTCCCAGTTGGCAATGTGCCAACGCCAACTCAAGGATTGCCCAGTGTCAGCAACACCTGTCGCATATCATATGTGAGAAACAGAATGGCATCAAAGGAAAGACAGCTGTGTCGGCAACTCTTGCATATAGCCTTGGTTGCGGTGACTATGCTTTACAAGAACAATCTTAAAAGTTGCTGTCTTGTGTGCCTGAAGGGCTATGCTAGGGATGATAAGACAATAGAGCATGTGCAAAAGGATCATAAGGGCTCACTGATTGCCCAGAAAGCTCCCTAAGTGATGAGTACTACCAAATGACTGAGGGCTACAAGTCGATCTTGTTATCCTATCTTTATTGGAGAGAATCGGAGATGCCTGAACCGAGTCAACTCTTCGAGGCGCTCTATTTGCTCGTGCATTCTTCCCATCAATCTTATCAAGAGGTGGAAGAGCTGTTAAAGCTGCTTCTGTCTTGTGGTAAATCAAGACCTGTCTTTTGGTTGGTTGAAATCTTGCTGATAGCTTTGACATCAAGAATCAGCTGTTCCAGCTGCTAGAGGCTCGCTCGTCTCCAGCTGCGCGCCAATTTCGGAAGAAAGGACATTCACCTACAAGTAGGTACACCGATTAAATCTAACGCTCCTGCTCACTTTTCTGATCAAATCTCTGCATTCAACAATATCCATTCTGCATTGCAGCGGCTAGAGAATGAACTGGGGCAGTACCTACAAGCTGAAGGTATCGTGAGCCTTTGTGCCAGGGAAACTATATGTGCCTTTGTTGACACAGTGTGAAACAGGTGAAGTGTCGAAGCTTTGCTGCGAATATTTGGAGCTTCGCTGCGAATATTTAAGATTCCTTTATCCATGAAAGCACAAAGTTGACAGAAATGGCAGAATTATGTAAAAGAGCAATTGAAGGAATTATAGTAAAGGACCGCCAGACACATAACCCAGTGGAAGGGATAATTGGATTAGGGAGCAAGGACTAGAAGAGCAACAAAAGATATGATTCCGTTGTATAGTTATGCATGTCTGCCCGAATTCTAGTTTAGCTGATCATGCTGAAGATGGCAAGCGATAAATCCTGTTTCTCAAGGATTCACTGATGCTTCTGCTTATGGTCGTTAGTAATCGGGAAATGAAAGTCTCAGAGAGCTGGTCGATGATTACGCACCTTGCGTCTCTGTATCCCCCCGCCTTGCAGCTCTGACCTGTGATCGAATTTGTCTCTCTTGCTGCATTCTCGAGCTCAAAGGCGACAGCAGTAGCCGAAAATTTCTTAGATTCATTGTCATATGAAATCCAGCGTTTGAACTTTGTCATATGTTAGCAGGACGATATTATAATAATTACTTTTTATTTCGATGGCAAACTCACCGTCGCAATGCGAACCCCTAGCCAAAGACATCGATGTGTCCGTGAGATGACAATTGAAGGAAGTTCAAGGGACCGCTCATCATCCTCAACATAAGAATCTTCGAAGAACCCATCAGGGTAGTAGAGCTGGCTCCATGCCTGACCACGGATAGGGAAATCCTCAGGCAATTGCTGCACAGTGCCGGCCTCAGAACAAGGAAACTCCTCACTCTCAATTTTGGCTATGTCTGTATCACCGCAAATCAACTTGTTGAGGAATGTAGCGATCCGCCTCCATGGAACCTTTGTCTCAATGTATTTCATGCTCTCTGGGTTCAGTGCCAGACACCAAAGAAATGCTAACAAGGTATGGACATGTGGTAGGACATTTTTGTTGCTGATGTGTCAGAGGACTATTGCTAATGTGGAAAATGTAAGGTGAGTTCTGTGTGAGATGATCTGAATGGGGCTTGAAAATTGAACACCTCCTGATATTGAAGACTTGGCCGGAGAGACCAGAAGATCTTTGGATGATGATGGATTTTCCCAATACTGTCGAGCAGATCTATATATCTCTGACTCTGGCAAGTATGGCTTTTTATTCTTCTGCTCCTCAAATAGTTTTGTCATTATTGGCTTCTGCCCTGTTGTTTCCAGGTCATATTTGAAGATAGCCGCATAATTGGATGATGCAATATAGACGCCTTGCTCCTGAAAGAATTCCTTAACTTTGTTGGTATAATCATTGAGAAGGGACAGGAACCTAGACCCAATTTGTTGACAAGTTCCTGTCCCTTCTCAATGATTATATCATAGGCGGGAGTCATATCCCGCAAAAGATGCCTCCAAATCCTGCAGAAGACATTGATGACTTTGACCGTGGTCCCTCACATTCAGGACCGGGGATAGTCCTTTTCAACCCAGACCTGGATGATGTTA
>Ga0207748_1000715_pt1 | contig 13013 bp, 10 predicted proteins | sample HigsolmetaGSP13D_FD_184841 | JGI IMG/M metagenome (GOLD analysis project Ga0207748, IMG submission 184841) | High solid enriched microbial communities from the Joint BioEnergy Institute, USA - SP1-3-D (SPAdes) | ecosystem: Engineered > Bioreactor > SSF (Solid state fermentation) > Aerobic >... | reverse complement strand
AGAAGGCGACGATCATGGAGACCTCCGGATCAGGGGATGGAGCGGACGGGGAGACGACACAGGCGCACGACCATCCACACCATCAGCACGACGAGTGCGAGGTTGCGGAGCGTCAGCACGGCGACGGCGACGATCTCGGGCGAGACGATGCCGTTGTACAGCACGGGGTAGACGAGCTGGGTCAGTGCGGCGGACAGGAGAACGAGGATGCCGGGCGCCACCCATCGGCGACGATCCACCACGAGCCCGAAGACGACGATCGCGAACAGCCACGTCTGGAACTGAGGTGAGCCGACCTTGTTGACGACGATGAGGACGGTCGTGAGCGCCAGCCCCATGGTGGGGAACAGCCGCACGAAGGCCGCGTTCCTCCGGACCTTGACGACGCCGACCGCAACGACTGCGCCGGCGGCCAGCACGAGAGCCGGGGTCATGATGGCCGATACGACCTCGAGGAGGGGGCCCGCGACCTGGAAGGTGAGGATGCCCTGGTCGTAGTAGACCGTCCACCCCTCGAGACCCAGAAGCGCACCCCACAGGTAGACGGCGCTCACCGGGGCCTCCACCTGCAGCCCGCGCCCGGTCTGCCCGGTCACGAAACCGAGCGCATGATCGGCACCGCCCGCCGCGACGACGACCCCGAGGACGACCACGCTCACAAGGGCTCCGGCGCCGAGGACGACGCTGCGCCGCCGCACCGCGACCACCGCGGTCGCCACGAGGGCGGCGGGCCAGATCTTGATCCAGGTCGCGGCCGCGAGCAGCGCAGCGGCGACACCCGGCCGGCGCAGAAGCCACAGGCATCCGAGGATCGCCAGCGGAACGGACACCGCGTCGATCCGGTACATCCCCACGGGCCCGAGGGCGACGATCGCCGCGAGCCAGAACCCCGCCGCGCACCGGCGTCCGATCGATCGGCCCGAGCCGATCAGCACGGCGAAAGCCACCGCGTCGAGGAGGGTCACGAGGATCGCCCACCCGACGGTGTAGCTCCCGACGAGCGCTCCGGGAAGATGCGAGACGAGCATCGGCAGGAGCGCGAGGTGCGGGTAGACCCAGTCCTGCGTGACGCCCACGATCCCACCGCCCGAGAAGACGGCACGCGACCACGGCTCGTAGACCCGGTAGACATCGCCCATCGGCTCGTTCGGCAGCAGGAAGCCGAGCGCGCCGACGACGAGGTGGACGAGGGCGAACGCGGCCCACCCCAGCACGCGGTTCGTCACGCCTCCAGCCTAAGGCGACGCGCTCGCGTCACCCCGCGAGCGCCGTCGCGACGGCGTGCGGCAGGTGCTCGGCGACGTCGAGCGCGACGATCGGTCCGCCGCCGTGAGCCGCGACGGCGAGCGCGGCCGCGTGCCCGTGCAGCCAGACGGCGGATGCCGCGGCTCGCTGCAGTGCGGCGAGGTCGCCCGGCGACGTGCCATGCCCGATGACACCGGCGAGCACGGCGCCGACGGTCCCGGCGAGGACGTCGCCCGTCCCGGCGGTCGCCAGCCACGAGGTCGGCGCGGTGATCTCGATCGGGTCGGTCCCCGGCGCCGCGACGACGGTCGTCGCCCCCTTCCGGACCACGACACCGCCGAGCGCGGCCGACGTCTCGGCCGGGTCGTCGACCTGCGGGTCGAGCCCCAGCATCTGGCGCAGGCGGGCATGCTCGCGGCCGTGGGGCGTCGCCACGACGGGTGCCGATGCTCCGGCGGCGAGATCCAGGGCTCCCGCATCCACGACGACGGGCGCATCGCCGGAGAGGATGCCCAGGAGCGCCCCTCGTTCGCGCGCGGAGCGGTGCGCGGCATCCGTCCCGGACCCGATGACCCACGCCTGCACCCGGCCGTCCGCCGTCACGGTCTCCGGCCGTCGGGCGAGCACATGGTCGGCTGCCCGCTCCGGCCCGAGGTAGCGCACCATGCCGACGCCGGTGCGCCAGGCGGCCTCGACTCCGAGCACCGCGGCTCCGGGAAACGCGGCCGAACCGGTCCGCATCCCGACCACACCGCGGGAATACTTGTCGTCGTCCGCCGTTGGCTCGGTGATGACTGCGGCCGTGTCCGCACCGTTCCACTTCCGCGCCGTCATGGCGCCCACCCTATGCGACGGAGTCCGCCCATGACCCTCCTCTTCCGCCCCCTCGACATGACCGGTATGACCGCGCGCAACCGTCTCTGGGTGTCTCCCATGTGCCAGTACACGGCCGTCGACGGTGTGCCGAACGACTGGCACCACGTGCACCTCGCGCAGTTCGCGAACGGCGGCGCCGGGGTGGTCATCGCCGAGGCGACGGCCGTCGTGCCGGAAGGACGGATCACCCCGTCCGACACCGGGCTGTGGAACGACGCGCAGCGGGATGCCTGGGCCCCGATCGTCGCCGCGATCCACTCCCGCGGGGCTCTCGCCGGCGTTCAGCTCGCGCACGCGGGCCGGAAGGCCTCGACGCACCGCCCGTTCGACGATGCCCGTGGCAGCGTCGCCGCCGCCGAGGGCGGCTGGACGACCGTCGCCCCCTCCGCCGTCGCCTTCGACGGCTACGCGGAGCCGGTCGCCCTCGACGCGAGCGGGATCGACGCGCTCGTGGTCGCCTTCGGCGACGCCGCCCGCCGGGCGGACGAGGCCGGCTTCGACCTGCTCGAGGTGCATGCCGCGCACGGCTACCTCCTGCACCAGTTCCTCTCCCCGCTGTCGAACGAGCGCACCGACGAGTACGGCGGGTCGCTGGAGAACCGCGCCCGCCTGCTCCTCCGCGTCGTCGACGCGGTGCGGCATGCCGCGCCCGGTCGCACCCTCGCCGTCCGCTTCTCGGCGACCGACTGGGCCGATGGCGGCTGGAACGTCGACGAGACCGCGACCGTCGCCGGCTGGGTCGGCGAGCGCGGGGTGAGCGTCATCGACATCTCGACCGGCGGACTCGTCGCGCACCAGAAGATCACAACGGGCCCGGGCTACCAGGTCCCGTTCGCGGCGACGGTCCGCGAACGCACCGGCCTCCTCGTCACGGCGGTCGGCGAGATCGACGACGGCCCGCAGGCCGAGGCCATCCTGCAGGACGGGCTCGCTGACGCGGTCATGATCGGTCGCGGCTGGCTGCGGAACCCGCACTTCGCACTTCAGGCCGCCGAGGACCTCGGCGACGCGGAGGCTGCGACGCTGTGGCCGCCGCAGTACCTCCGCGCCCGCCGGCGCTGATCCTCGTCAGAGGCGACGCGTCGCGTCGTGCACTTCGCCGACGAGTTCCTCGATGATGTCCTCGAGGAACAGGACGGCCGTCGTCTCGCCCGCCGAATCGCGCACCTGCGCCAGGTGACGGCTCGACCGGCGCATGAGGGCGAGGGCGTCCTCGAGATCGGTGGCCTCCCCGATGGGGATCATGTGGTGGATCCGCTTGGGCTTGATCGGCTGAGCGACCGTGTCCTCGGAGTCCTCCCCCTCCGCAGCCCGGAGGACGTCCTTCAAGTGGACGTAGCCGAGGGGCATCCCCTCGTCATCGACGATCACGTAGCGCGAGAAGCCGTGACGGGCGACAGCGCGCTCGATCTCGTCGGGCGTCGTGTTCTCGGGCAGGGTGACGAGCTCCGAGAGCGGGACCGCGACATCCTTCGCCTTCTTGTCGGTGAACTCCACCGCCGCGGCGACCGCGCCCGAGGCGTCATCCAGCACCCCCTCGATGCGGGACTGGTTCACGATGGTGGCCACCTCGTCGAGGGTGAAGGTCGAGGCGGCCTCGTCCTTCGGCTCCACGCGGAACAACCGCACGACGTGGTTCGCGATCCAGTTGAGCGCCACGATGATCGGGTGGAACACCCGTGAGACGAACACGAGCGGCGGCGCGAGCAGTAGCACGGCACGGTCCGGCAGCGAGAACGCGAGGTTCTTCGGCACCATCTCGCCGAACACCACGTGCAGGTACGACACCAGCAGCAGGGCGATGACGAAGCCAGTGACGTCCACGACCGCATAGGGCAGTCCGATCGCCTCGAGCGGCACCGCCAGCAGGTGGTGGATCGCCGGTTCCGAGACGTTCAGGATCAGCAGCGAGCAGATGGTGATGCCGAGCTGGCACGTCGCCAGCATGAGGGTCGCGTGCTCCATGGCCCACAAGGCCGTCTTGGCGGAGCGGGAGCCCTTCTCGGCGAGCGGTTCGATCTGCGACCGTCGCGCGGAGATGACGGCGAACTCCGCGCCGACGAAGAAGGCGTTCGCCACGAGGAGGACGACGAGCCAGGCGATTCCGACCCAGTCGTTCATCGACGCTCACCCCCTTCCGTCTCGGCACCGACCGGCACGGGAGCGGGCACGAACTTCACGCGGTCGACACGGCGACCGTCCATCCGCTGCACGGTGATGGTCCCGTCGTCGAGGGTGATCCGGTCGCCCACCGCGGGGATGCGCTCCAGGGTGGCCATGATGAATCCGCCGACGGTGTCGTACACGTCGCCCTCGGGGACGCGGATGCCGGTGCGGTCGAGCACCTCGTCCGGACGGAGGTCGCCGGGGAAGATGATCGAGCCCTTCGCCCGGACGACGCCTGCACGGTTTCGATCGTGCTCGTCGAGGACCTCGCCGACGATCTCCTCCACGAGGTCTTCGAGGGTGACCACACCGGCGGTACCGCCGTACTCGTCGACGACGACGGCCATCTGGTAGCCGCGGGAGCGGAGCTCCGACATCAGTCCGTCGAGATGGACGGCCTCGGGAACCCGCAACGGCTCCTCCGCGATGGCGGCGGCGGGCACGTCGGCGCGGCGTTCGCGCGGCACGGACACCGCCTGCTTGAGGTGCACGATGCCGGTGATGTCGTCCATCGATTCGCCGAACACGGGGAACCGGCTGTGGCCGGTGCGCCGTGCGAGCTGGACGACGTCCTCGACGCTGTCGTCGGCGGCGAGCGCGTGGATGCTCGGACGCGGGGTCATGACGTCGGCCGTCGTGAGGCGGGAGAAGGTGAGCGTGCGATCGAGCAGCGACGCCGTGTCCTTCTCGAGGACGCCGGCGCTCGCCGACCGGCGGACCAGACTGGACAGTTCCTCCGCGGTACGCGCACCGGAGAGCTCCTCCTTGGGCTCGACGCCCATGGCCCGCAGCACCGCGTTCGCGCTGCCGTTGAGCAGCTGGATCGCGGGCTTGAAGACGGTCGTGAAGACGGTCTGGAACCCCATGACGAGCTTCGCGGTCTGACGGGGAACCGCGAGCGCGAAGTTCTTGGGGACGAGTTCCCCGATGATCATCGAGAAGATCGTGGCGGTCGCCATGGCCACCACGGTGGCGATGGGGCGGGATGCCGCTTCCGGCAGACCCCACAGCTCGAACACCGGGTGCAGCAGGTTCGAGAGCGCCGGTTCCATCGTGTAACCGGTGAGGAGGGTCGTCAGCGTGATGCCGAGCTGTGCACTCGAGAGGTGCGTCGACGTGATCCGCAGCGCGTTGATCGTGAGCGTCAGACGGCTCTCGCCGGCGGCTCGGCGCGATTCGAGGTCGGCCCGGTCGAGGTTGACGAGTGCGAACTCACTGGCGACGAACAGGCCGGTTCCCACTGTCAGGAGCAGCCCCACGCCCAACATGACGTAGTCCATCACACGTCACCCCCGATCATCGGGGAACAGGGTCGGTGGGGCGAAGGTCTACTGGGAGGGTCGTCCATTGTGCGGACGATTCTACGGCACCGCGCGCGTCACGCGGGCGCGTTCTCTCACCAGCTGACGGGCAGCGCCTTGCCCTCTTCGTAACCGGCGGCGGACTGGAAGCCGACCGTCGCGCGCTCATGGAAGTCCGCGACTGTCGCCGCTCCCGCGTAGGTGAACGAGGATCGGACTCCCGAGGTGATCATGTCGAGGAGGTCCTCGACGCTCGGCCGCAACGGGTCCAGGTAGATGCGCGACGACGAGATCCCCTCCGCGAACAGTTCCTTGCGCGCTCGCTCGAACGGGTCGAGCCGGCCGAAGCGTCCCTGCACGGCCTTCGTGGAGGCCATCCCCCACGACTCCTTGAACACGCGCCCCTCCGCGTCGACCCGCAGGTCACCGGGCGCCTCGATCGTGCCGGCGAACCAGGAACCGATCATGACGGATGCCGCACCTGCCGCGAGCGCCAGGGCGACGTCGCGGGGGTAGCGGACGCCGCCGTCGGCCCAGACGTGCGCACCGGCCGCGCCGGCCGCTTCGGCCGTCTCGAGCACGGCCGAGAACTGCGGACGTCCGACGGCCGTCATCATGCGGGTCGTGCACATGGCGCCGGGCCCCACGCCGACCTTCAGGATCGTCGCCCCGGCCTCGACGAGGTCCCGCACGCCTTCCGCCGTCACGACGTTTCCCGCGACGATCGGAAGACCGAGGTCCTCGGCGGCGACCGCGCGGAGCGCCCGGATCATGCTCTCCTGGTGCCCGTGCGCCGTGTCGACGACGAGCGCATCGACACCGGCGGCGGCGAGCGCGCGCGCCTTGGCCGCGACATCGCCGTTGATACCGACGGCCGCGGCGACGATCAGGCGGCCGTCGGCATCGACGGCGGGCCGGTAGAGCGAGGAGCGGAGCGCGGTCCGCTGCGAGAGGGTCCCGACGAGGTATCCGTGCTGCACGACGGTGACGATGTCGACCTCCGCCGCGATCAGGAGGTCGAACGCTGCGCGTGCGGTGTCGACGTCGTCCGCGTCGATGGATGCCGCCCGTCCCCGCACGAGGTCTCCGAGGCGGGCGTCGGGCAGGGCGGTGCCCAGCCGCTCGGCCGGCACGATGCCGAGGATGTCGTCCACGTGGACCCGGTCCGCGCGCGCTGCGACGACGATGCCGTGTCCCGCCGCCGCCGGCAGGAGGGCCGCGGCGTCGGCGACCAGAGCCTCGGGCGGGAGCACGAGCGGCGTGTCCCAGCGCACCGGCTGTTCCTTGACCCACCGGATGCCGGCATCGACGTCCTGGAGCGCCATGTCCTGCGGCAGGACGGCGAGACCGCCGCGGCGCGCGAGGGTGGCGGCCAAGCGGGGACCCGTGACCGAGTTCATGTTCGAGGCGACGAGAGGGATGGTCGCGCTCGTTCCGTCCCCCGGCGACAGGTCGACGTCCAACCGGCTCGCCACGTCGGAACGCCGCGGTACGAGGAACACGTCGGAGTAGGTCAGGTCGCCTGCGGGCCGCTCGCCGGAGAAGTGCATACACCCACGCTAGGCGACGAGGAACCCCCGTGTCCGGGCGGGCTGCGCGGGTCGGAGGGGCGGCAACCTGGGATACCCTTGACGTCTGTGCGCGAGGCCGCGCGAGGCCCGCACAATTCGAACGTCGACGACGAAAGCAGGCGGAACCGTGTCCAGTCAGGCGACCGGCGTGGGAACTACGAGCGACGGGGAGTTCGGAGCCAACGAATGGCTCGTCGCAGAGCTGTACGAGCAGTACAGCCGCGACAAGAACTCGGTGGACAAGGAATGGTGGCCGATCCTCGAGGCCTACACCCCCGACGCCCCGTCCGGTGGAGCATCGACCGAGAAGTCGGCACCGACGGCATCCGCTCCGGCAGCCCCTGCCGGGGCGCCGGCGGCACCCGCCCCCGCCCCGGAATCGCGCCCCGCTCCCACCGGCACCGCGCCCGTCGCCCGCACGACCGCCCGCCCTGCGGCACCGCAGCCGATCCCGGCCGAGGCGCCGAAGGCCGCCACCGGTGAGAAGGCCACCCTCGAGGACACCGTCACCCCGCTGCGCGGTCTCCCCAAGACCCTCGCCGCGAACATGGACGAGTCGCTGACCGTTCCCACGGCGACGAGCGTGCGCACGATCCCCGCGAAGCTGATGATCGACAACCGCATCGTCATCAACAACCACATGTCCCGCACGCGCGGCGGCAAGGTCAGCTTCACCCACATCATCGGCTGGGCGCTGATCCAGGCGTTGAAGGCGTTCCCGACGCAGAACGTCTACTACGCCGAGGTCGACGGCAAGCCCTCCGTCGTCGCCCCCGCCCACATCAACCTGGGCATCGCGATCGACCTCCCGAAGCCCGACGGCACCCGCGCGCTCATGGTGCCGAGCATCAAGCAGGCGGAGACGCTCACCTTCGGCGAGTACCTCTCCGCGTACGAGGACCTGGTCCAGCGTGCGCGCAAGAACAAGCTGACGGCCGCCGACTTCCAGGGCACCACCGTCTCGCTCACCAACCCCGGCGGCATCGGCACGGTCCACTCCGTCCCCCGCCTCATGAAGGGCCAGGGCTGCATCATCGGCGCCGGCGCCCTCGACTACCCGGCCGAGTTCCAGGGCGCGAGCGAGAAGACCCTGGGCGAGCTCGGCATCGGCAAGACCATCACTCTCACGAGCACCTACGACCACCGCGTCATCCAGGGCGCGGGCTCGGGCGAGTTCCTCAAGATCGTGCACCAGCTCCTCATCGGTCAGGAGGGGTTCTACGACGACATCTTCGCGGCCCTCCGCATCCCCTACTCCCCCATCCGCTGGTCGAGCGACATCAAGGTCGACATCGCCGAGCGCGTCGACAAGACCGCCCGCGTGCAGGAGCTCATCAACTCGTACCGCGTACGCGGGCACATGATGGCCGACATCGACCCGCTCGAATACGTCCAGCGCACGCACCCCGACCTCGAGATCGAGAACCACGGGCTGACGTTCTGGGACCTCGACCGCGAGTTCGTCACGAACGGCTTCGGCGGCAAGCGCACCATGAAGCTGCGCGACATCCTCGGGATCCTCCGCGACTCGTACTGCCGCACCGTCGGCGTCGAGTACATGCACATCCAGGACCCGACGCAGCGCAAGTGGTTCCAGGACAACCTCGAGGTCAAGTACCAGAAGCCCGGCCACGACGAGCAACTCCGCGTCCTCGGCAAGCTCAACGAGGCCGAGGCCTTCGAGACCTTCCTGCAGACGAAGTTCGTCGGGCAGAAGCGCTTCAGCCTGGAGGGCGGCGAGTCGCTCGTCCCGCTCCTCGACCAGATCCTCCAGGGCGCTGCCGGCGAGGGTCTCGACGGAGCCGCGATCGCCATGGCGCACCGCGGGCGCCTGAACGTCCTCACGAACGTCGCCGGCAAGACCTACAGCCAGCTCTTCCGGGAATTCGAGGGCTCCGTCGCCGTCGGATCGAAGAGCGGATCGGGCGACGTCAAGTACCACCTGGGCACCCAGGGCACCTTCGTCGCCGACGGCGGCGAGGAGCTCCCCGTCTACCTCGCGGCGAACCCCTCGCACCTCGAGACCGTCGACGGCGTCCTCGAGGGGATCGTCCGGGCCAAGCAGGACCGTCTCCCCATCGGGTCGTTCTCCTGGCTGCCGATCCTCGTCCACGGCGACGCCGCCTTCGCGGGCCAGGGCGTCGTCATGGAGACGCTGCAGATGTCACGTCTGCGCGGCTACCGGACCGGCGGTACGGTCCACGTGGTCGTCAACAACCAGGTCGGCTTCACGACCCTTCCCCTCGATGCCCGCACCTCGATCTACGCGACCGACGTCGCCAAGACGATCCAGGCGCCGATCTTCCACGTGAACGGCGACGACCCCGAGGCCGTCGTCCATGTCGCCGAACTCGCCTTCCGGTACCGCCAGGAGTTCAACCGCGACGTCGTCATCGACCTCGTCTGCTACCGCCGCCGCGGTCACAACGAGGGCGACGACCCGTCGATGACCCAGCCGCTCATGACCAACCTCATCGAGGCGAAGCGGTCGGTCCGCAAGCTCTACACCGAGGCGCTCGTCGGCCGCGGCGACATCACCGAGGAGGAGTACGAGAAGGCCAAGCAGGACTTCCAGAACCGCCTCGAGATCGCCTTCGCCGAGATCCACGCCGCCCAGACCGGGACATCGCCAGTGGTCTCGTCCGAGGGACAGGCCGAGCCCGCAGTCGGCGAGCCCGACTCGACCGCCGTCGGCCGTGACGTCATCGAGCGCATCGGCGACGCCTTCGTGAACAAGCCCGAGGGCTTCACGGTGCACACCAAGCTCCAGCAGCTTCTCGACAAGCGCTACGACATGAGCCGCAACGGCAAGATCGACTGGGGCTTCGGCGAGCTGCTCGCCTTCGGATCCCTGCTTGCCGAGGGCTCGAACGTCCGTCTGGCCGGCCAGGACGTCCGCCGCGGCACGTTCGTGACCCGTCACGCCGTGATGCACGACCGGGCCAACGGCCAGGAGTGGCTGCCGCTGGCGAACCTGAGCGATAACCAGGGCCGCTTCTACGTCTACGACTCGCTTCTGAGCGAGTATGCGGCCATGGCCTTCGAGTACGGCTACTCCGTCGAGCGCGCCGACACCCTCACCCTGTGGGAGGCCCAGTTCGGCGACTTCGCCAACGGCGCGCAGTCGGTCATCGACGAGTTCATCTCCTCGGCTGAGCAGAAGTGGGGACAGCAGTCGGGCGTCGTGCTCCTGCTCCCCCACGGCTACGAGGGCCAGGGACCCGACCACTCCTCGGCGCGAATCGAGCGCTACTTGCAGATGTGCGCGCAGGACAACATGACCGTGGCCCGCCCGTCGACGCCCGCGTCGTACTTCCACCTGCTTCGGCGCCAGGCGTACGCCCGTCCGCGCCGTCCGCTCGTGGTCTTCACGCCCAAGGCGATGCTGCGGTTGCGGAATGCGACGAGCCCCGTCGAGGACTTCCTCGAGGGCCGGTTCGAGCCGGTCATCGACGACGAGCGTTCGCTCGACCGCGCGGCCGTCACCCGCGTCCTCCTCCACGCCGGCAAGATCCATTGGGACCTCGCCGCGGAGGTCGAGAAGAACCCGAATGAGAAGGTCGCTCTGGTCCGGCTGGAGCAGTACTACCCGGCGCCGATCGACCAGCTCAACACGATCCTCGACAGCTACCCGAACGCCGAGCTCTACTGGGTCCAGGAGGAGCCGGAGAACCAGGGCGCCTGGCCGTTCATCGCCCTCGAGGTGGTCAAGCACCTCCACGGTCGGACCATCAAGCGGATCTCCCGGTCGGCAGCGGCATCCACGGCCACCGGCTCACCGAAGGTCCACGCGCGCCAGCACGCCGAGATCATGGAGCAGGCGCTGAACTTCTGAGCGTCCCTCCTGATACGGAAGAAGGCCCCGCCGCGGCGGGGCCTTCTGCCGTATCAGGGGTACGTCGCGTCAGTGGTGGGTGGCCTGCTCCGCCCGCAGACGTGCGAGCACCTGGTCACGGAGATCCTCGGGCGCGGCCTCCTTGCAGGCACGCGCGACGACCGCGGTGAGTGTCGTCGCGACGAGCGCTTCGTCACGGCACTCGGCGCAGTTCTCGAGGTGCTCGGTGATGTCGGCGTGGCGGGTGTTGCAGACCTCGTTACGCAGGTACTCCTCGAGGTCCGTACGAGCCTTGTCGCAACCGCAATCGGTCATTTCGCACTCCTTGTGGCGGGCACCTCGATGCCACGCTCTTTCGCATAGTCGGACAGCAGGTCTCGGAGCTGTCGTCTGCCACGGTGCAGACGGCTCATGACCGTGCCGATGGGGGTTTTCATGATGTCCGCGATCTCCTGATACGCGAACCCTTCGACGTCCGCGAGGTACACGGCGAGCCGGAAGTCTTCGGGAAGGGACTGCAGAGCGTCCTTGACGACGGACGCCGGCATGTGGTCGATCGCCTCCGCCTCCGCGGACCGTGCCGACGAGGCAGTCGTCGACTCCGCTCCACCGAGCTGCCAGTCCTCGAGATCGTCGATCGTGCCCTGGTAGGGCTCACGTTGCTTCTTGCGATACGTGTTGATGTACGTGTTCGTGAGGATGCGGTACAGCCAGGCTTTGAGGTTCGTCCCCTGCGTGAAGGATGCCCACGCCGCGAACGCTTTGACGAAGGTCTCCTGCACCAGGTCCGACGCATCGGCGGGATTGCGGGTCATCCGCATCGCCGCCGCGTAGAGCTGGTCCATGAAGGGGAGCGCCTGCTCCTCGAACTGGGTACGCGGGTCTTCGACCGCCTGATCGTTCATCGCAGGCCAGTCTACGTCTGCCCATTCGGGGAGTTCCGGTGCGTCCAGTGTGGCGATCATCCCGCTCCTCTCCCCTGGCGTGCACGTCATCGACATGGGGTTCCAACGAGGACGGGGCTGGGGCTATTCCCAGCTCTCCGTGGAGGTACGGCTCAGACGCCGCCGACGGGGAGCTCGATGCTCACCCGCGTCCCCTGGCCCTCGTGCGAATCGACTGTAACCGTCCCGCCGTGCCGGTCGACGATCGTGCGGACCAGCGCGAGCCCCAGTCCGCTCCCCGGCCGGTCGCGCGCGTTCGAGGCGCGGGCGAGTTCCTGCAGAACGGATGCCACGTCGGCGGCCGGGATGCCGCGCCCCGTGTCCGCGACTTCGAGAACGACGCGACCGGAACGCTCGATACCGCGGATCTCGACGGTGTCCCCGGGCTCCGAGTACTTCACGGCGTTGACGACGACGTTGTGGACGGCGGTGAAGAGCAGGTCGGGATCGCCCGTCACCGATGGCAGGGGCCACGGCGCCGACGGGAGGGTGACGCGGATGTCCCTGCCGTGCGCGTCGCCGACGGTCGCCGCGACGTCGGTGACGATCGCGCCGGGATCGACGGGGACGCGCTCCATCGGCGCGGTCTGCAGTTCGCCGAGTTTGCGGAGGTCTCCCACCAGCCGGGCCATCCGCGTGGTCTGCGCGTCGATCGACGCGAGCTGGGGCGTTGCGGCATCGCTCACCGCGACGGCGGCGCGGATCGCCGTGATGGGGTTCTTCAATTCGTGGTCGAGCCGGTCGAGGAATCGGCGGTGCTCCGCGGCCGCCGAGCGGATCGCCTCATCCTTCGCGCGTGCCACCGCCCGACGCACGTGCCGGCGCCAGGCGAGCGAAACGGCCGTGGCGGCGGCGACGATCAGGGCGGCGAGGAGGAGCATCGTGCCGACGGGCGCCGATACGACGATCGTCCGCCGGTCGACGACGAACACGACGACGGCCGCGACGAGCAGGACGGTCGTCGGGAGGGCGATGACGACGGCTCGACGCGGATTCACGCGCGACGCACCGATCGCATGAATCGGTAGCCGACCCCCGGGACGGTCTCGATGTACGTCGGAGCGGACGCATCATC